>ENA-USUJ01003648-USUJ01003648.1-human-gut-metagenome-genome-assembly--contig:-NODE-3648-length-10172-cov-4.905002_pt1 | contig 10172 bp, 9 predicted proteins | sample MGYA00250061_ERZ773398 | MGnify/ENA primary metagenome ERZ773398 (study PRJEB29103, sample SAMN06111992) | human gut metagenome | biome: human gut; feature: ankylosing spondylitis patient; material...
CTGCCGGAGCGGTGCTTAAGCCGCAAGGCGGGAATTGTGCGGTGTTGCCTTAGTTGTACAAGTGCGTTTTCCACCCCCGTACCCTGCTAGTGACTGATAAAACCATTGCCTTCTTTGTAGGGCGGGGTCACTGACCCCGCTGCTCCCCTGCCCTAACACAAACAAAAATCAGCAAGGCCCGATACCGGGGTGAATCTCACCGCACGGTATCGGGCCTTGCTCTATATTGCTCTATATTTTATGTATTGCTTCCCCGTTTGCCTGCTTTACCCAATCAAACCGCTGTTCTTGACAGCCTGGACGGCTTCGGTGATTTTTTCCACCGGCAGGGTCAGGGCAAAACGGACGTAGCCTTCGCCGGACGGGCCAAAGCTGGAGCCGGGGGTGCAGATCACGCCGGCTTTTTCAATCATTTCCATGCAGAACTCCATGCTGGTGCCGTGCCCCTGCGGGACCGGTGCCCAGACGAACATGGAGCCGTGGCTGTCCGGCACATCCCAGCCGATGGAGCGGAAGCCCCCGCACAGGGCGTCGCGGCGGCGCTGGTATTCGGCACACTGGGCCTTGATGGGCTCCAGCGGGCCTGTCATAGCGGCAATGGCGGCTTTCTGCTCCGGGATGAACTTGCCGAAATCAATCTGGGTGCGCAGCTTCTTGCATGCGGCAATCACATCGCGGCGGCCCACCAAAAAGCTGATGCGTGCGCCGGTCACGTTGAAGCTCTTGCTCAGGGAGAAGAACTCGACTGCGCAGGTCTCGGCGCCGGGAATGTTGAAGATGCTGTGGCCCACGGCACCATCAAAGATGATATCGCTGTAGGCGTTATCATGAATGAGCAGAATCTTATGTGCATTGCAGAAATCCACGATCTCCTGGTACAACTCCGGGCTGCCCACGCTGCCCACTGGGTTGGCCGGCAGGGATACGATCATAATCTTGGCCTTATCGGCCACATCGTCGGGGATCTCCTTCACATTGGGCAGGAAGTTATGCTCTTTGGTCAGGTGGTAGTAGTACGGCACGCCGCCGCCCAGCTTGACGCCGGTAATGAACACCGGGTAGCAGGGGTCCGGCAGCAGCACCACATCGCCGTCGTTCAGCAGGGCAAGGCCCATGTGGCCCATGCCGTCCTGGCTGCCGTTAAAGCTCATGATCTGGTCCGGGGTAATGCCATCCACATCAAAGCGGCGCTTGTAATAAGCGCACACGGTATCCAGCAGTTCCGGCAGGTCCCGCAGGGAATACTTCCAGTTTTCGCTCACCATGGCGGCATCGCACAATGCCTGCTTGATGTGCGGCATCGGCTCAAAGTCCGGGGTACCGACCGAAAGATTGTACAGCTTTTTGCCCTGTGCTTCCAGGGCCACCTTTTTATCATTCAGGGCGGCAAAAATTTCCGCGCCGAACAGATCCAGCCGTTTTGAAAATTCCACTTCAAATGCCATGATTTTCTATCTCCTCTCCCAAGCCTGGGGTTATCCTCTATCCGGCAATACCAAATCATTCTAGGGCAATACCGCACAATTCCCGCCTGACGGCTTAAGCACCACTTCGGCGGCTGCGGCACGGCATCTGCGTTGCCAAAATGCTCGATAAGACATCCAGTATTATCTGCGCTTTTGGCTTAGCATCTGCCGCACCTCGCTCGCCGTATCGGCACTTAGAATTATGCGGTATTGCCCTAAGCGCCGATACAGCGGGAATCATCTGGTATTGCTCTATCTCACTTTGCACGCTGAGCGCACAAATAGGCATCAATATCAAAGTCCAGCAGCTGCGTATCCTTTTTTAAGTACAGCGGGTGGTGCGGCTGACCAGATTTTAACAGCGGGCCTGCCGTGTACCACTTTGCGCCTGCCGCTTTGCCGTCGGCGGCAAAATCCCGCATACAGTCCATCAGGTAATTCCGTTTCAGGATGATGTTCCCCCACGCCGCCCACACGGCAGGCTGGTCCGATAAAGACAGCAGATACCGGAACGCCTTGCGGTTTTCCGCGTGCAGGGCGGGGTTCAGCGCATGCTCCATATCATCGGGGCGGGTGGCACGCTGGGCGTACACGTTGAACATCAAAAAACTGTCATACCCGTTAGCCAGGGCAATGCGCTGGGCGCTCTGCAAGGTGGGGTCCAGGGCATCCGGGGCCGCGGTGGATGGGTTGATACCTACGCAGATCAGCGGCTTTTTGCCGCGGGTGCCCAAAATGTAACGGTACTCGGAATAGGTATTGGGCACATACAGCCAGCGGGCCGCATCATAATCCGGGGAAGGCTGCAGCGCCGCCTGCAAAGCGGGTTCAAACAGCGCCAGTTCCAGCCCGGCGGTGGGGCCTTTTGGGATATGCATACAAGAAACCTCCTGATGTACAGTTAAAAAGCTGCGTTTTGGACCGCATAGTAATTACTATACCACCGCCGCACACCTTGCGCAAGAGGGAACCCCGTGATATAATACCCTTTAACCTTTCAAGGTTTTATGCAACAGACTTTTTCAAAAAGGACGTGTTAAGATGGAAAAGCGCCACAATTATGCGGCTGCCGGGTTCCTGCTGCTGGGGATCGGCGCAGCGGGGCGGGCGTTCCTGGGTGTGCCGGAAGGCGTTACCATGGCGGAACTGAGCCTGACCGTGCTGCTGGTGATCGGCGCCCTGCTGCTGACACGGCAGGGGCTGGCTGCGCTTGTGTGCGGGTTGGCGGCCACGGCACTGGAGCTTGTTTTGTGCGGTTCCTGGGTGCAGGCCGGCGGGGTTTTGGCCGCTGCTGCGCCGTTTTTTCGGCTGGCTGACCTGTGGCTGCTGCTGGGCCTTGTGTGGGGCAGCCTGCCTGCGGCCCGCCGCGCTGTGGACGACCTGAAATACACCCGCTCCACCCGCATGATGCTGGTTGCCTGCGGGGTGCTGCTGGCTGCCCACACGGTGTTGCGCATTGCCAGCCTTGCTGCGCCTGCCAGCGTGCCGCTGGGCAAGGCTTCTTCCGGCAGCTTTGTGGTATTTTCCGTACTGCTGTTGTGGTACACCGTGCTGATGGTCAAAGCCTACAACGTTCAGCGCACCAAACATTGAGCATACGGCCGTTCTGCGCCCTTTGGGGCGCGGGATGGCCGTATTTTTATTCTATTATTTTGCGCGGAATCTCTTTACATCTTTAATGCATAAAAGTATAATAAATTCATCTATTCCCGCGTAACTTGGTGGGTTGTGGATGAAGAGGAATGGAAGAGGTTTGGAAGAGATTAGAAGAGGAGAGTATATTCATGCAACTTGATCTTTCCCGGTTTTCACCGGCTGAGCGCAGCACTTTGCAGCTGCGTGTATTATACGAGGGTGCAGGCTACCGCAAATTTCGCTGCTCCCATTTTGAGGAATATTCGCTCTATCAGCAGAATGAGCGCTTTCTTTCGGATTCCCAGGTCATTACCTTTACCGACCTGGACGGCAAGCTGCGCGCCATCAAGCCGGACGTAACGCTTTCGATCGCCAAGAACGCCCAGCCCGCCGCCGGGGAATGCAAAAAGTATTATTATACAGAGCAGATCTGCCGCCCCAGCCGCGAAAGCCACACCTTCTCGGAAATCAGCCAGATGGGCCTGGAGTGCATCGGTGCGGTTGGCGCTGCCGAACAGGCCGAGGTTGTGCGCCTTGCGCTGGAAAGCCTGGCCAGTCTGGAAGTTCCCACCGTGCTGGAAGTCAGCCATATGGGCTTTGTGACCGCCCTGCTGGACACCCTGCATGTGGATGCCGCCGCCCGCCCGCGCCTGTTGGAGCTGCTGCGCGATAAAAACGCCCACGAGCTGCATGCTGCCGCGCTGCAAAGCGGGCTGGATGAAGCCGCCGCCAACGCGCTGATCACCATTTTAAGCCTGCACGGCCCCTTTGGCACCACGCTGGCCGCCGCCCGCAGCCAGTGCCAGTGCGAAGCTCAGCGGGATGCCCTGCTGGAATTGCAGAGCCTGCAGAATGAACTGGGCGATGCCGGACGCGGCATGCAGCTGGATCTGAGCCTTGCCGGTGATATGGAATATTACAACGGCCTGGTGTTCAGCGGCTATGTGGCCGGGGTGCCCCGTGCCGTACTGAAAGGTGGCCGGTATGACCTGCTGGCTCAGCGCTTTACCCCCGGTGCCTGCGCCCTGGGCTTTGCCCTTTACCTGGACGAGCTGGAACGCCTGAGCGCTCCCCTACCGCCGGTACAGCAGCAGGGCACCGAGCACCAGTGGCTGAACATCGCCCTGCCCAAGGGCCGCCTGGGCGACAAAGCCTATGGCCTGCTGGCCACCGCCGGGTATGAAGCCAACGAAAACTACAACGAGACCCGCAAGCTGGTGGTGGAGAACCCCGAAGCCGGGGTGCGGTACTTCCTGGTCAAGCCCAGCGACGTTGCCATTTATGTAGAGCACGGCGCTGCCGACATTGGCATTGTGGGCAAGGATATCCTGACCGAATCCGGTGCCGATGTGTACGAGCTGCTGGATACCGGCATGGGCAAGTGCCGCATGTGCGTGGCAGGCCCCAGGAACTTTGTGGACGATGAAAGCCGCGCCCTGCGCGTTGCCACCAAATTTGTGAACATTGCCCGCGCACATTACGAGAGCATTGGCCGCGATATTGACATCATCAAACTGAACGGCTCCATTGAGCTGGCTCCCATCCTGGGGCTTTCGGATGTGATCGTGGATATTGTGGAGACCGGCACCACCCTGAAAGAAAACAATCTGGCCGTACTGGAAGAGTTCATGCCCATTTCGGCACGGTTCATTGCCAACAAAGCCAGCTACAAATTCAAGTACGCGCAGCTGACCGAACTGCTGAACAAGATGAAGGAGGCGCTTGCCAAATGATCCGCATTTTTGAGTTTGACGCTTTGAAGCCTGAAGAAATCCTGAACCGTGATATCCGTGCGGAAGCCAGCGTAGAAGCAACCGTGGATGCCATTATCGCCGATGTGCGCGCCCGCGGTGATGCCGCCCTGAAAGATTACGCTCTGAAATTTGACCACGCCCAGCTGGACGAGCTGCGGGTGAGCCAGGCGGAAATTGACGAAGCCTTTGAAGCCGCCGGTGAGGATTTTGTGACTACCCTGAAGATGGCCGCCGCCAACATCCGCGCCTTCCATGAGCACCAGGTCCACAAGAACTTTGTGATGAACGATACCCCCGGCATTGTGCTGGGCCAGAAATATACCCCGATTGAAAAAGCCGGTGTGTATGTGCCGGGCGGTACCGCCGCTTACCCCAGCACCGTACTGATGGATGTGATCCCCGCCAAGGTGGCCGGTGTGAAGGAGATCGTGATGACCACCCCCGCCGGGCCGGATGGCAAGGTGAATTCCTCCATCCTGGCTGCTGCGGTGATTGCCGGTATTGACAAGATCTTCAAGACCGGCGGTGCCCAGGCCGTGGCCGCGCTGGCTTACGGCACCGAGAGCATTCCCGCGGTGGATAAGATCGTCGGCCCCGGCAATATTTACGTTGCCACCGCCAAGCGCAAAGTGTTCGGCAAGGTTGGCATTGATATGATCGCCGGGCCTTCGGAGATTCTGGTGCTGGCGGATGGCAGCTGCAACCCCGCCTGGGTGGCAGCTGACCTGCTGAGCCAGGCCGAGCATGACAAGCTGGCCAGCCCCGTGCTGGTAACGGACAGCGCCGAGCTGGCCAAGGCCGTACAAGCCGAGCTGGAAGTGCAGATCCCTCAGCTGCCCCGCGCCGCCATCGCCCGCGCCAGCGTGGACACCAACGGCAAGATCATTGTGACGGACGATATGAACAAGGCCATTGACGCCGTGAACATCATTGCCCCGGAGCATTTGGAAATTTGTGTGGACGACCCGTTCGCCGTTTTGAACAGCGTAAAGAACGCGGGCAGCATTTTCCTGGGCAAGAATGTGCCGGAAGCACTGGGCGATTATTTTGCCGGCCCCAACCACACCCTGCCCACCAGCGGCACGGCACGTTTTTCCAGCCCGCTGGGCGTGGACGATTTTGTGAAAAAGTCCAGTTTCATTTATTACACCCGCGATGCCCTGGGCAAAGTTCAATCCCGCATTGCCGATTTTGCCGAGCATGAGGGCCTACACGCCCACGCCAAGAGCGTTACCATCCGTTTTGAAGACCAGTGAAGGATGGGGTACCGGAGCGGAAGGCCAACCGTTTAGCAACATATAATTACAGCCAATCCGGTGTGTATTTCATTACGATTTGTTCCAAAAACAAGCGTTGCACCTTTGGAACGATTGTAGGGGGCGGCGTCCCCGACGCCCCGCGAACCCGATTGTCACCAACCGGTAAAATTGTTGCACGGCAGTTGGGGAATATGATTGCATTTTATCCCCATGTGCGGATTGAAAAATATGTTGTAATGCCCAATCACATCCATTTATTGATTGCCATTCAGCAAGGCCCATCCGGGGCGTCGAGGACGCCGCCCCCTACATCCGCCCGCGCAAGCCAGGTCATCCCGATGTTTATCTCCACTTTGAAACGGCTGACCAACAAAACTGCCGGGCATGCACTCTGGCAGCGCGGATATTACGACCACATCATCCGCTCTCCGGACGATTACAACACCATCTGGCACTACATCGACACCAACCCCGCCAAATGGGCGCAGGATACACTTTATGTCACGGACTTTCCTGATCCGGTGCGGCGGCCCGGCTGCTGCACCAACAAAGAGGTGACCCAAATGAGCCGTTATTTTACCAAAACGCTGGCTGCGCTGGAGCCTTATACCCCCGGCGAGCAGCTGAAACTGCCTGACCTTGTCAAGCTGAACGCCAACGAAAACCCCTACCCGCCTGCCCCCGGCGTGGCGGCGGCGGTGGCCGGAGCAGTGCCGGGGCTGCGGCTGTATTCCGATTTGACCGAAGCCGCGCTCTGCACCGCCATTGCCCGCCACTGCGGCGTGCAGCCGGAAAATATTTTGTGCGGCAACGGCAGCGATGAAAACCTGCTGCTGGCGCTGCGCGCTTTCTGCGATGAAACCCACCCGCTGGCATTTGCCGATATCACCTACAGCTTTTACCCGGTTTTGTGCGATTTGTTGCACATTCCGCAGCATGTGATCCTGGTGGAGGAAGATTTCTCGCTGGATTTGAGCAAGTACCACGGCCTGAATGAGACCATCGTGATTGCCAACCCCAACGCCCCCACCACCCTGCTGCAGCCGGTGGTCGCCATTGAGGAAGTGGTGCGCACCAACCCCGACAGCATTGTGATTGTGGACGAGGCGTACATTGATTTTGCCGGGCCAAACGCCAGCTGCGTTCCGCTGACCAAGAAATATGACAATGTGATTGTGGTGCAGACCTTCTCCAAATCCCACAATCTGGCCGGTGCCCGCGTGGGCTTCTGCGTGGCAAACCCGGAGCTGATTGCCGATATGAACCGCATCAAGTTCAGCTACAGCCCATACAACGTCAATTCCCTCTCCCAGGCTGCCGCCGTGGCCGCCATGGAGGATGAGAATTACTTCCGTAATACGGTGGGCAAGATCTGCGCCACCCGCGCCGACACAATGACCAAGCTGCGGGAGCGCGGTTTTACCGGGCCGGATTCCGCCACCAACTTTTTGTTCGTTACCACCAGCCGCATGCCCTGCAAACAGATTTTTGAGCGCCTGCGGCAAAAAGGCGTGCTGATCCGCTATTTCAGCGCCCCGCGCCTTTCCGATTATCTGCGCATCACCATCGGTACCCCGGAACAGATGCAGCGATTCTTTGAGGAGCTGGATTTGATTTTGGGATAAAGTGGCATGGGGACGGAATTACCAGACCGCAAAGGGAACCGGTTAAAGGGGTATGATTACAGTGCAAATGGTTTTTGGACCCACTGTATCAGGAGGGAACACCATGAACCTGTATGACAGAATTAAACCCGGCAAACGGCGGCGTGGCTGGGGCGGGGCGGTGTTCCTGGCGGCGGCCTGTGTGGTTCTGGTAATCTGCATTGGCACCATTGGCTGGGCGGCGCGTTACCACCAGCGCTACCGCAGGTTTTCCACCGATTTTGCCGCCAGTGTGGAAAACGCGGGCAAGATCGGCGCTGCGCTGACCCGCAACGGCGAAACCTCCTCCCTGGACCCGGATGCCAGCAGCCGGTTATGCCGGTTGATCTGCGCCGCCGGGGCGGGCAAAGTGCAGCCAAGCTGCCCGCAGGGGGAGCCGCTCACCGTCCGCTACCACAGCGGCGCGGTGCTGGACTTGTGGGAAGTGGAAATACCCGAAGAGACCGCCAAAAACCCCACCGGCGTTTTTGTGCGTTATACCTTTGCCGATGGAACGGTTTACCAATATGACACGGACCAGATCCAAATGAACGAGGTTCGGCTGGCCCTGGGGCTACATTAACCCCAGGTATTAAGAGGGGCGCTGCAACAGCAGCATACAAAAAGGGGGAACGTATATGATCGCAATTATTGATTACGGCGTGGGCAACTTGTTCAGTCTGGCTTCCAGCCTGAAAAGCCTGGGGCTGGAAACCAAAGTGACCCGCGACGCTGCCGCCATCCGCGCGGCGGACCACATCATTCTGCCCGGTGTGGGCGCGTTTTCCGATGCCATGGCCAAGCTGGAAGCCACCGGCCTGGTGCCCGTTATCAAGCAGGAAGTGGAGCACAAACCGCTTTTGGGCATCTGCCTGGGCATGCAGCTGCTGTTTGAAAAAAGCTATGAGTACGGCGAACACACCGGCCTTGGCCTGATTCCCGGCGAAGTGTGCCCGTTGGCAGACGATTTGAAAGACCCCAGCCTGAAAGTGCCGCACATCGGCTGGAACCGGCTGGACATTGTGCCGGGGCGGGAAAGCGACCCGCTGTTCAAGTACACCAATCCCGGTGAGTATGTGTATTATGTGCACAGCTTTTACGCCAAAAACTGTGCCGCCAACACGCTGGCTGCCAGTGAGTACAGCATCCCGGTAACGGGCGCTGTGAAAAACGGCCTGGTATATGGCACGCAGTTCCACCCCGAAAAATCCGGCGATACCGGCCTGCGCATGCTGCGGGCCTTTGCAGAATTGTGAGGTGCAGCCATGAAGTTATATCCTGCCATTGATCTGCGCGGCGGGCAGGCCGTGCGCCTGTACCAGGGCGATTACGACCAGATGACCGATATATTGTTGGCCTCCAAGACAGAAAAATTATGTTTCGCGGCTTCACAATAAACAGGAAAACGTTCTATATAAGTCAATTGTTTCGCCTTTCGGGAAAGAAAATAGCTATCGATTCCCAGTCCTCCCGTCAGGTCGCAAATGGTCCAACTTTCACCAATCAGTTCCTGTTTATAAGCTGCTGTCTGTTCAGATGAACACTGTTCCGCCGCAATCTTAGCCGGAAAAACCAATTGTCCGTTCTCAAACCACGACGGCAACTTCTCCCGGATCTGCCTTCGGACAGCAATCTGATCGACTAAAAAGGGAATATCCATTCCGGGATACTTGGCAGCGGAAAGCAACAGGCGGGTTAAATCGTCTGTTGCATGTTCTTTGATAAACTGTATGTGTGAAGTTGTCAGTTCCATATCGGCACTAAATCAGTGACGACATAGAAAAAGAGGGTGTGTCATGATATTTGGTGGACACATCCTCTTTTCTGCGGAAAGCGAGGGATTCGAACTCCCGGTACAGTTACCCGTACACCGCATTTCGAGTGCGGCCCATTCGACCACTCTGGCAGCTTGCCTTAGGTCGTCGTTTGCGAGTACAAATGTAGGGAAAATTTAAATTCGTTGTCCCCTCAAAAGCATTTTTTTCCAATAAAAAGGGCACTCTCCTAAAAGAATGCCCTTCCTTTGTTAACGAATTTGCGAATTATTTGAAATAACGGTTGTATAAACCTTCAAATCCTTTACCGTGGCGAGCTTCGTCCTTACACATTTCGTGAACTGTGTCGTGCATAGCATCCAAGTTTAATTGTTTTGCACGAGGGGCAATACGTTTCTTATCTTCGCAAGCACCGCATTCAGCGTCTTTACGTTTCTCCAAGTTTGTTTTTGTGTCCCAAACAACATCACCCAGCAGTTCGGCAAACTTAGCAGCGTGTTCAGCTTCTTCCCAAGCATAGCGTTTGAAAGCTTCAGCTACTTCAGGATAACCTTCACGGTCAGCCTGACGGCTCATAGCCAAGTACATACCAACTTCTGTACATTCACCAATGAAGTGGTTGGTCAGGTCTTTAATCATT
>ENA-USUJ01003649-USUJ01003649.1-human-gut-metagenome-genome-assembly--contig:-NODE-3649-length-10170-cov-11.609630_pt1 | contig 10170 bp, 8 predicted proteins | sample MGYA00250061_ERZ773398 | MGnify/ENA primary metagenome ERZ773398 (study PRJEB29103, sample SAMN06111992) | human gut metagenome | biome: human gut; feature: ankylosing spondylitis patient; material...
GTGGCAAATGCAGCCTAAATCTTCAGATTTTGTGTATAAAATAGAGACTGCCTAACTTTTGGTTGTTAGACAGTCTCCATAAACTCGCGATACGTATACGATTATTCCGCAGCAGGAGCCTCTTCAGCTGTTGCCTCGGCGTTTTCAGCCTCAGCCGCAGCAGCCTCCTCAGCCTTCTTGGCAGCCTCAGCAGCAGCGATTTTTGCTTTCTTCTTTGCCACCAACTCAGCCTTTGCCGCGTTCTTTGCTTTCTCTTCCTCCAAGCGTTTGCTGTCAGCTTGCTTCTTGTCGTTTGACAATTGCTCCTTCTTAGCGTTCAATTGTGCTTCCTTATTCTTCTTCCACTCCTCGAAACGACGATTTGCTTCTTCTTCAGTGAAAGCACCCTTCTTGACGCCATCGAGCAAGTGCTTCTTCAAAAGCACGCCCTCGTTAGAGAGAAGGCGACGAACTGTATCTGTAGGTTGTGCACCTACGCTAACCCAATACAAAGCTCTTTCGAAATTCAAATTTATTGTAGCAGGATTAGTGTTCGGATTATAAGAACCTATCCTTTCAATAAATTTACCATCTCGTGGTGCCCTGCTATCAGCGATAACAATAGGATAGAACGCATAGCGCTTGCGGCCGTGACGTTGTAATCTAATTTTTGTTGCCATTTAAGTTTTGTTTAAATAAAAAGTGTATTAAGTTTATCGGGTGCAAAGGTACTCACTTTTGCGCACTTATGCAATTTTTTCTGATTTTTTTTGATATTGCCGTCAAACGTGCTATCTTTGTAGTTATGGAAGAAGACTTAAAGACAGCCGTCGAGGTCATGCGCAAAGGCGGCGTAATACTTTACCCGACCGACACCATCTGGGGCATTGGATGCGATGCCACCAACGCAGAGGCCGTGGACAAAGTGTACAAAATCAAGAAGCGCGCCAACAACAAGGCTATGCTTGTGCTTGTCGGCAAAATGGAAGATGTGGAGAATTATGTGGAGACAGTTCCCGAGATGGCTTACCAGCTCAACGAGCTGAGCGAGAAACCCATCACGATAATATACGACAATGCCTTGAACCTTGCGCAGGAACTTCTTGGCGACAACTCCAGCGTAGGCATACGGGTGTCGCGCGAGGTGTTTACACAGCGATTGTGCAAGATGCTCCGCAAGCCAATCGTTTCTACTTCCGCCAATATCGCCGGCGAGCCTTCGCCAGCATTCTTCGACGAGATTTCCGACGAAATAAAGTCGGCTGTAGACTACATCGTGAAATACCGGCAAGACGACAAGACCCCGCATGCCCCATCAAGCGTGGTGATGCTGTCAGCCGACAATACAATTAAGATTTTGCGCCCGTGAAAAGTGAGCAAAGATTCAGATTAAGATATATAATTTACGATTACCTTGCCGTCAACATATCATGGCTGGTTTTCACCTTTGTCAGATACTGCCTGACAAAGGACTTTGGAGCCATGCGCGAAATCGACGCGTTCACAACCTATCTGTCGTTTCACGACATCGTGCTTGGGCAAATATTATTTCCTTTTCTCATTGTTTTCATTTGCCTCCTGTCGGGTTTTTACAACAAGCCTTTTTCAAAGCCCCAGATGCAGGTGTTTCTCAACACTGTCGTCTCGTCGTTCTTCGCGTCAATGGTTGTATACTTCGCGATTCTAATCAACGACAATCTTCCAGAGCGCAACATCAACTATGAGCTGATATGCTCTCTATGGCTCATCATAGGAACCGCCTTATACATTCCGAGAAAAGTCATAGCCAACAACATACTACGCCACATCAAGAACGGCGACATCAGATTCAACACTCTCGTCATCGGCGACAAGCCGACAGTCGCGCAAGTGCTGGAAACCATCACAAAATCAAGAGATGAAAGCGGCGCTCACGTTGTCGGGACTCTCGCTTTCGACGACAATATGGCCGATTTGGACAAGACGTGCAAGGCGCTTGACGTGCAGAGCATCATAATCGCCCCGTCCAACCGCACAAACTCCGAGACCCTGCACTTGATAAACAACCTTTTCCACCTCGCCATCCCCATAAAGATTGCGCCGGAAACCTACGACATCATCACGTCCAACATCCGTCACGCCAACATTATAGGCGAGCCGTTTGTAAACATTGCCCAAAGCAATATGCCCGAATGGCAAAAGAATGTGAAACGGATGTTCGACATCTGCATCTCAGCGACCGCCCTTGTAGTCCTTGCTCCGGTTTTTGCCGCCATAGCATTCGCAATAAAGAAAGACTCGAAAGGCAGCATCATATATTCACAGGAAAGGATCGGCAAAAACGGCAAGCCTTTCCACATATACAAATTCCGCACAATGGTCACAAACGCAGAAAGCGGAGGAGTGCCGATGCTGTCGAACGAAGAAGACAAGCGCATCACCAAAATTGGGCACACGCTGCGCAAGTACCGCCTTGACGAGACACCGCAGTTCTGGAACGTGCTGAAGGGCGACATGTCGCTCGTCGGGCCAAGACCAGAGCGGAAATTTTTTGCAGAGCAGATAATCGAACGCGCACCATACTATACACTCACCTATCAGATTCGCCCCGGCATAACATCGTGGGGCATGGTGAAATATGGATATGCAAAGAATGTCGACGAGATGATAGAACGGTCAAAATACGACCTCATCTATCTCGACAACATGTCGCTGTTTGTTGATTTTAAAATTATTTTATACACCGTCAGAACCGTACTGACAGGAAAAGGAATGTAGATATGCTGAACACGATGCAATTAAAAGACAACGCAAATGCAGTATTGATGAGAGTGCTGCAATGGCGGGAGGGCCACATAAACGAGAAGACCTTTCTTCTCATTCTCGCATTCTTCATCGGCATCTTATCCGGATTCGCCGCCCTGCTGCTGAAATTCCTCATCGCCACCATCTCGTCGCTGCTGACAAATCATTTCAACGTCGACGGAGCCAACTACTTCTATCTTGTCTATCCCGTCCTGGGCATTCTGATTGTCGGGCTATATGTCAGATACATCGTCAAAGACAACATCTCCCACGGTGTGACAAGAGTGCTTTACGCAATTTCACAGAACAAAAGCCGGCTGAAGCTGCACAACACATACTCATCGGTCGTGGCCAGCTCCATCACCATCGGCTTCGGCGGTTCGGTAGGAGCCGAGGGTCCGATTGTCAATACCGGAGCCGCAATCGGGTCGAATCTCGGCAGTCTTTTCCGCCTGTCGCCGCAAATTCTGATGATGCTTGTGGGTAGCGGCGCGGCAGCCGGTGTGGCAGGCATCTTCAAAGCGCCTATCGCCGGAATGCTTTTTGCCGTAGAGGTACTGATGATCGACCTCACCACAGTGTCGGTCATGCCGCTTCTTGTGTCGTCAATCACGGCAGCCACCGTCTCATACATATTCACCGGCTATAGCCCAGAATTCAGCTTCGACCAAAGCGAGGCTTTCCTTACAAACAACATCCCGTATGTAATAATCCTCGGCATTGTCTGCGGATTCACGTCGCTTTACTTCACAAAGGTAATCGGCGCAGTTGAAAATGTGTTTACGAATCTGCGCAATCCATGGTATAAGTTTGCTATCGGATCAGTAATCCTCAGCGGTCTGATATTCTGCTTTCCTCCGCTCTACGGAGAAGGCTACGAAGCCATCACCGAATTGCTCAAAGGCGACCCTTCGACATTGCTTGACGGCAGTGCGTTCTACAGTCTAAGAAACAATGTTTGGTTCGTAATTTTGTTTCTGTTCCTGATTATTCTCACCAAAGTGTTTGCCACAAGCGCCACAAACGGCGGAGGCGGCGTCGGCGGAACATTCGCGCCATCATTGTATGTGGGCTGCATGACAGGCTTCCTTTTCGCCTATCTCGCAAACACTCTCGGGTTCTTTCCAGGGGCGGAATTGTCGTGCAAGAACTTCGCACTGATGGGAATGGCAGGAGTGATGGCGGGCGTAATGCATGCCCCGTTGATGGGCATATTCCTCACCGCCGAGATGACCGGCGGCTACCAGCTGTTTCTTCCGTTGCTGATGGTGTCGACAATATCATACTGCACTATACGCATATTCTTGAAATACAGCATCTATACAATGCGTCTGGCAAAGCGCGGCGAATTGCTCACACACCATAAGGACAAAGCCGTGCTGACGCTTCTGAAAATGGACAGCGTCATTGAAAAAGACTTCATCGAGGTACACCCCGAGATGTCGTTGAGGGAGATGGTGCATAAAATTTCCCAGTCAGACAGAAACTTGTTTCCTGTCACCGACCACAACGGCAACCTGCTCGGCATCGTCCTTCTGAACGATATCCGCAACATCATGTTCCGCCCCGAGTTATACGACCGTATGTTTGTGCGCAAATTTATGTGTATGCCACCTGCAAAAATTGAAATCGGCGACAACATGGAGAATGTGATGAAAACATTCGACAGGACAAACGCTTGGAACCTGCCTGTCGTAGAAAACGGCAAATACATTGGATTTGTGTCCAAATCAAAAATATTCAACTCATACCGTCGGGTGCTGCGCCACTTCTCCGACGACTAAACATTTTTACACATAATGGACAAAAAGGATTTAAAAATAGTTTTTTTCGGCACTCCCGAATTTGCAGTAGCAAGTTTGGACAAGCTTGTTGAAGGCGGCTACAACGTGGCTGCCGTTGTCACTATGCCCGACAAGCAAGCCGGCAGAGGCCACCACATGATTCAGTCGGACGTAAAGAAATACGCCCTTGAGAAGGGACTGCGCATTCTCCAACCGGAGAGACTGAAAGACGAGACGTTTGTCAGCCAACTGAAAGAAATAAATGCCGACCTGTTCATCGTCATTGCATTCAGAATGCTTCCAGAAGTGGTTTGGGGAATGCCCCGTCTCGGCACATTCAATCTCCACGCCTCGCTACTTCCAAAATACCGTGGTGCAGCTCCTATCAACTGGGCTGTGATAAACGGCGAGAAGGAAACCGGCGTGACAACATTCTTCCTCAAGCACGAAATCGACACCGGCGACATTATCCAGCAGAAAAAAATAGACATAGCCGTCAATGACAACGTAGGCGCCATTCACGACCGACTTATGGAGCTTGGCGCAGGGATGGTCATCGAGACAGTCGACGACATCATCAACGACTCCGTAACCACAATTCCACAGGACGCTTTGATTGACGGCGGGGCAGACACATTGCCGGCTCCGAAAATCTTCAAGGACACATGCCACATCGACTGGAACAAAGGGGCTGAGTCAATCTACAACCTGATTCGAGGCTTGTCGCCCTACCCTGCCGCATGGAGCAGTTTCGAGAAAGACGGCAAAGAATATTCCGTGAAGATTTTCTCCACCTCACTTCCTATGAAATGCAGCGACACCAAGCCGGGCAAAGTGAGCGTCGAGAAGAACCGGATTTTTGTTGACTGCGCTGACGGCAAATTAGAGATTCTCTCTTTACAGCAGTCCGGGAAAAAGAGGATGGACTCAGACGCCTTCACAAGAGGCTTCGACTTGTCGGAAATATATTTCAAATAATGATTTACAAGGGGGTTGCACATTTGCAGCCCCTTTTTATTCCGGCAACATATCTGACGGCAAGGTTTTACTGGTTTTCGCCCCAAGCTTCTTCAGATTCTCCACCTTCGACACGATGCAGCCTCTGCCGGTATGCAATTTAGACATAGCGCTGGCATAAGCCTCGCTTGCCTTTCCGAGGCTTTGCTCTACAGTCTGCATATCGTTCACGAAACCCACGAACTTGTCATACAGCTTGCCTCCTTCTTCGGCTATTTTCAAAGCATTTTTTGTCTGCTTGTCACGCGTCCATAACTGAGCAATCAACCGCAATGTCGAGATCACATGCGCCGGACTGATTATCACCACCCTCTTCTCATACGCCTCCATCCAAAGGTTATTGTCCAATGTCATCGCCGCCATGTAGGCATGTTCATTGGGAATGAACATCAACACATAATCAATCCTGTCGTCATTGCCCACCCCAACAAAGTCCTGATACCTTTTAGTTTCCAACTCCTTCAAGTGGCTGCGCACAGACAACAGATGCGCCTTTCCGAAACGCTGTCGGTCGTCCTCGTTGTCGGCATTGATATAATTAACGTATGCCGTCAACGACACCTTTGAGTCTATCACAATGCATTTCTTGTCGGGCAATGCCACCACAACGTCAGGGCGCAGTCTGCCGTTATCGTCGTTCTTTATCTGCGTTCCATCGTCGTTTTTAGTGCGCTGCACAAAATAATTCTCACCTTCCACAAGCCCTGATTTAACAAGAATGGTCTCAAGAACCATTTCACCCCAATCTCCCTGCACCTTCGTGTTGCCCGACAGAGCCTCCGTCAAATCGCGCGCCTCCTTGCCTATCGACATATTCAGCTCCATCAGCCTTTTCATCTGCTCACCAAGCAGCGTGCGCTCCTTCGAGGAGTTCATATACGTGTCGTCAACCCTGCGTTTGAAATCTTTGATGTCCTCCTTCAGCGGATTCAGAATCTCGCTCAAACGGGTTTCATTCGCCTCCTTGAATTTTTCCGACTGCGAGGAAAAGATATCTGCGGCAAGCGACTTGAATTGAGCCTTCGTCTCTTCTCTGACCGAATTGTTGAATGCCTCTACATTGCCAATTTTTTCTTTCAATCGCGCATTTTCAATCCTCGCCTCCTCCAACTCATTGCGCAGCGCCCTGGCCGCTTTGTCCTTAATTGCCACAAGCGCCACAAGCACAATGCACACAACCGCTGTCACACATAAAAATACCAGTTCCATCTTTCTGTTTTATTTTGACTTTACACTCAATATCCGACCATAATTTTGCAGGTTGGCGAATATTGACTAACTTAGATGCAAAATTAAGACACAAATGACAAAATTCAAAATAGGCGACGAGTGGTGGACCACTCCGACAGAAAGTGAAAACGGCAACCGCATAATCGTTACCGGACGCCGTGGCGTGGAAAATGCCATTGCATCAGGCAAATTCAACGACCGTATAGAAATAACGTGGAAATATGATTCCGATAAAAACGGGATGCCCGACTTTAAGACGTCGTCGCTGATGGAGGCTGTCACCGATGCGCTGAACGCCGCCTTCAAAAAAGACCAAGCCGCCATTCTGACAGGCATCTATACCGGTGACGGCGAGCGCAACTGGGTTTTCTACACACGGAATCTGAAGAAATTCCAATACATCCTCAACGATGCGCTCCATGACATGGAAGTGCTGCCACTGACATTCTATGCCGAGAACGACCCCGATTGGGAAGAATATCAGGAAATGAAGGTCAAGACCGAGATTTTGGAAGAAGAATAGTGTTAACATCTCCGATTTAAATATTCAAGCATATATATTATAAATAGTTTACACTTCGACTTCGCCACGCCCAGCTTTGATTAATTAAACTTAAATATTCCGCGCACAAAGAACAAATATGCGGATTTAGATGTAATTTAGGCGCGAAGAAAGTTAAAATTAACTATTCAACATATTAATAACGCGAATATTTAACACTTATCATTATGGGAAGATTTAATAAAGTGAATTCAGCGATAGCATTGATGTCGGCATTGATTATGGCAACACCGTCAGCAATGTCGGCTGAAATTGCAACAACGGAGAGCAGTGCTCCACGCACCACAACATCCGCACCAATCGATTTCACAAAAGCTGCCGAAGCGACAATCAACCGCGTTGTCAGCATCAAAAGTTTCGCCACTCCCCGCCAGAGCCGCATGTCGGAATTCAACGACCCATTCTTTGAGTTCTTCTTCGGACCAAACTTCGGCGGACGCCAGCAACAACAACCACAGAAGAAATCAGAGCCACAGCCATTGGGCTTGGGCTCCGGTGTGATCATCAGCGCTGACGGATATATCGTGACCAACAACCACGTGGTTGAAGGCGCAGAGAAACTTGAAGTGACGATGAACGACAACAAGACATACAATGCCACAATCATAGGCACCGATGCCAACACCGACCTCGCCCTGCTTAAAATAGACGCATCCGACTTGAATTTCATCACCTTCGGAGATTCCGACAAGCTGAAAGTCGGAGAATGGGTTCTTGCCGTAGGTAATCCTTTTGGATTTACATCAACCGTAACCGCCGGCATTGTAAGCGCAAAAGCACGCAACATCTCAACTGTCACCCACAGCCGTCAATTCGGCATAGAATCATTTATACAAACAGACGCCGTTGTCAACCAAGGCAACAGTGGCGGAGCTTTGGTAAACACCAAAGGCGAGCTGATGGGCATCAATACATTGATTTATTCCCGCACCGGCGACTACAGCGGATACGCTTTCGCCATTCCTTCATCAATCGTGAAGAAAGTGATTTCCGACCTCAAGCAATACGGCACCGTGCAACGCGCAATGCTCGGAATCACGTTCACCCAACTGACGCCCCAGCTTTGCGAAGAGAAAGACATCAAACTGACAGAGGGCATATATGTAACTGAGGTGCAAGACCAAAGCGCAGCAAAAGAGGCAGGCTTGGAGAAAGAGGACATAATCACAGAAATCGGCAGCACAAAAGTGCGCAACACTGCCGAACTGCAAGAGGCAATCAGCCAATACTCTCCTGGCGACAAAGCCGTCATCAAATTCTACCGCAAAGGCAAACCACGCACCGCGACTGTAACATTCCGCAACTCGCAAGGCAGCACAAAAATCACAAAAGAGACTGACTTTGCAGCGTTGGGATGCACATTCTCAAAACTCCCTCAGAAAACGAAAGACGCGCTCGGCATCAGCTATGGAGTTGTTGTGGGCGGCGTGTCGAAAGGCAAGTTTAAAGACGCAGGCATAGCCAATGGCTTCATTGTCCAAGAGATAAACGAGCAGAAAGTGAATTCACAGAGCGACGTTGAAAGCATCTACAATGCAATCATGCGCGACTCAAGCGCCGACAAAGTAATGTATATCAAGGGCCTTCTCCCTACTGGCCGACGCACATACCTCGCCATTCCTTTGCTTGACGAAGACAATTAATCCCATCTCTTATAACAGAAAAAAATAGAGCCGGACACAAAAGCCCGGCTCTATTTTTTCATTATAATTAAAATTTATCGCTTCATCACCTTGACTGTCTGTCCGGCAACCGACACAAGATAGATTCCGTTTGAATAAGACGACAAGTCGACAGAACCACGTCCCTCCGGCATCAATTCACTGTAAAGACATCTGCCTTTCAAGTCAAACACCTGCGCCAACGCTTCCTCGTAAAGAGTGAACGACACAAGGCCTGATTGGTCGACATACAACCTTAGCCCGCTGTTGTCCAGACTTTCGACGCCACCATAACGCGCCAAAAATTCTGCCAGCACCTTCTCGTCAATCTCAATCGACTCATCAACCGACTCCGCATCGCCAGTTCCCACCGAGTGGGTGTTGACAACCCTTACAACTTCTGTGCTATTTTCCCCCAAGATTCCATTCGTCTGGTTGACTCCGGTATAGATTCTGACGAAATCCACGCCGGGCAATTTCACCGCATTGCCATTGGCGTCTACAGCCCAATCAATGTCGATCATCGCGCCCTCATTGCGCACCAGTCCGTCTTTATCAGAGAAATTAGGATAGTTGTCGGCATAGCCATAGTCAAAAGCTTTAAGCACAATGTACGGATCGTCAGCCGTGCCCTCGTTCACACTATTGTCAGGCAAACGACACCCCTGGAACGTAAGTTTCGACCTGCCACTGAGCCACTGCGGCCAATATGGCTGTGTGTGGAACGGTATTCTGTTTACAAATCCGCTGTTTCCCTGATTGTCCATCCACATAATATCTTCCTTGTCAGAAGCCGGGCGAATATATGAGACCTCATAATTGTGGATTGATTTCGAATATTCACTTCCGGCAATCTCAAACCACTCATTTCCATCCGGAATCCCGTTGTGGTTGATGTCGTATGCCACCATCACGACTCCCGGCTCACTGTTGCCTCCTTTTGTCGACGACTGCGAAGACTGAAACGCATTGCCTTCGATGTAGATGTCGCGTTTTCCCGGCACATTGACGATAGTCCGTTCAAAGCCCACCGTAACATATCCGCCCCACGCTCCAAGAGATATATAATAACCCTCTTCGGTCATATATTGCAACGCCTTGGCAGCCATAGCCTCAGAGTCGTCGCCGTCTTCCCATTCAGGCAGCTCGTTTA
>ENA-USUJ01003650-USUJ01003650.1-human-gut-metagenome-genome-assembly--contig:-NODE-3650-length-10167-cov-5.902676_pt1 | contig 10167 bp, 8 predicted proteins | sample MGYA00250061_ERZ773398 | MGnify/ENA primary metagenome ERZ773398 (study PRJEB29103, sample SAMN06111992) | human gut metagenome | biome: human gut; feature: ankylosing spondylitis patient; material...
TCGTATGCGTAAAGCCCGCCGGAATTCTGTCAGAGGAGCCCGGCATGCCGCGGCTGCTGTCGGAAGAGCTCGGCGGGGACATTTACTGCGTCCACCGGCTCGACCGCGCCGTCGTCGGCGTGATGGTCTATGCGCGCACGGCTGCCGCTGCCGCCGGGCTGTCGCGGCAGATAGCGGCTTGGCAGTTCCATAAGGAATATCTGGCCGTCGTGCAGGGATGCCCAGCAGAGGACAGCGCCGTGCTGCGCGACCTGCTCTTCTGGGATCGTACAAAGAACAAATCCTTCGTCGTGAAGCGCCAGCGCGGCGGCGTCAAGGACGCGGAGCTTGAATACGCTCTGCTTGAAGCGCTCCCCGAGCTTTCCCTGCTGCGCGTCATTCTTCATACCGGGCGCACCCACCAGATCCGCGTTCAGTTTTCCTCGCGCGCCATGCCGCTCGTAGGTGATGTGAAATACGGCAGCCGGTATAGGGACTGCGCGCTCGCCCTGTGGTCGCACGCGCTCGGCTTCCGCCACCCCGCAACAGGCAAAGCTATGAGCTTTTCAGCCATGCCCGAGCTTGTTTTCCCGTGGAACGGATTTGAATATTTCAAGTAAAAACATATAATTTTGGAGGATACTATGCGTTATATAGAAGTCACAGTCAACACGCCCGGCGCGGAGATAGACGTGCGCTGTCAGGAAATGGCGGACATGGGAGCCGGCGGCTTCGTCATAGAGAATGAGGAGGATTTCAAGGATTTCCTCGAGCAGAACCACCAGTATTGGGACTATGTGGATGATGAGCTTGAAAACCAGTTTGCCGGCGTCAGCCGTATCAAATGCTATCTGACCGACGATGAGGACGGCATTGCCGTGCTCCGCCGCATCAACGCCGCCTATGACGATGTTACTACAAGCTATGTCGAGGACAGCGATTGGGAGAACAACTGGCGCGAGTATTATAAGCCTATCGAGGTCGGCGAAAAGCTCGTCGTCGTACCCGAATGGGAGGAAGCGCCGCAGGACGGGCGGCTCCCGCTCAGGCTCGACCCCGGTCTTATCTTCGGTACCGGCAGCCACGCGACAACGCACATGTGCCTTGCCGCGCTCGAGGAGTTTTCAAAGCCCGGTGTGCGTGTGCTCGACCTCGGCTGCGGCAGCGGCATTCTCGGCATCGGGGCGCTGCTGCTCGGCTGCGCACACGTCACCGGCTGCGACATCGACCCCAAAGCGCCCGAGGTCGCGGCGGGCAACGCCGCGCTCAACGGCTTTTATGACGACCGGTTCTCCGTCTGCGCGGGCGACATCCTTGCCGACGCCGGACTGCGCCGGGATCTCGGCACGGGGTATGATCTCGTGCTGGCAAACATCGTGTCCGACGTCATCATCCCGCTGGCCGCGCACGCCCCGGCGTTTCTCGCCCCGGGCGGCACGTTCATCTGCTCGGGCATCATCGACGGGCGCGAGGATGAGGTGCGCGCCGCCATCGAGCGCGCGGGCTTCACGGTCACGGCGCACGACAGCCTTGAGGAGTGGCACTGCTTCACGGCCACGCTGGCGTGACGGTGCCTGGGATTCGGGACGGTGGTCAGTGCCTCCGCTGAAAAAGTGGAAACTGGTTTTGCCCGTCCGGAAAGAGAGAACTGCGATGAAATACGCCTTTGATAACGCCAATCTGATCGACGGCACACAGGATATGCGCGTGCAGCCGGGGCTGTGTGTGCTCACGGACAGCGAGACGATCACGGACATCGTGCCCGCCGGCACTGCGCCGGACGGTTACCGGCGCATCGACCTGCACGGGCGCTACCTGCTGCCGGGTCTGATCAATATGCACGTGCATCTGGCCGGAAACGGCAAGATCCAGAAAAAGCAGCGCGATCTGGAAACGCTCGTGCGCCGCATCCTCGCAAACCCCGTCGCGCGCGCGGTGGCCTACCGCATGGTGTGCTCCTTTGCGCGCACCGAGCTGCTCGGCGGCGTGACGACGATCCGCACCGTCGGCGGGCTGGACACGTTCGACACGCGCCTGCGCGACGAGATCCGCGCCGGACGCCGCATCGGGCCGCGCGTGCTCGCGGCAAATGAGGCCATCTCCGTCCCCGGCGGGCACATGGCGGGCTCGGTCGCCATCGCGGCCAGGACCGTTGACGAGGCGCTCGCACAGGTCGACGCCGTGCACGCGCAGGGCGCGGACCTCGTCAAGCTCATGATCACCGGCGGCGTCATGGACGCGACCGAGCGCGGTATGCCCGGCGAGGTGAAAATGCCGGCTGAGATGGTGCGCGCCGTGTGCGAGCGCGCGCACGCGCTCGGCTACACCGTGGCGGCGCACACCGAGTCCACGGAGGGCGTGCGCATCGCGCTGCAAAACGGCGTCGACTCCATCGAGCACGGCGCGAAGCCGGACGACGAGATCCTGCGGCTGTTTGAGGAGCGGGGCGCATTTTTGTGCGCGACGTTCTCGCCCGCGCTGCCGTATGCGCGCTTTGACCGTGCGGTCACGCACCTGACCGAGGACGAGCAGTTCAACGGCCGCGTCGTCTTTGACGGCATGATCGCCTGCGCGAAGGCCGCGCTCGCGCACGGCATCCCCGTCGTGCTCGGCAACGACACGAGCTGCCAGTGGGTCGCGCAGTACGACTTCTGGCGCGAGCTGTGCTATTTCCACGAATACGCCGGCGCGTCCAACGCCTGCGCGCTCTACTGCGCCACCGGTCAGAGCGCGCGCATGGCAGGTCTCGGCGACGTGACCGGCACGCTCCGCCCCGGTCTGTGCGCCGATATGCTCGTCACGAGCGAAAACCCGCTCGCGGATCTGCGCGCACTGCGCACGCTCGACATGGTCGTCGCGCGCGGCCGGATCATCGACCGCCCGCGCCCGAAGCGCAACGCCCGGCTCGACGCCGGACTCGACACCCTGCTCACCTGAGCAGGGGATCCCATACCTTATATAATGTAATTCAGGTGATGTTATGAAAGCGCTCTCACAACCGCTGTTTGCCTCCCTGCGGGGCTATGACCGGCAGCAGCTCGGGCCGGATCTGTTTTCCGGCGTGCTCATTGCGCTGCTGTCCATCCCGATCTCCATGGGCTATGCCCAGTTGGCGGGTCTGCCGCCGGTCTACGGCCTGTACGGGTCGCTGATCCCGATCCTGCTCTTTGCGATGCTCAGCACGACGCGGGAATTCATCTTCGGCGTCGATGCCGCGCCCGCCGCCATGATCGGCGCGGTGCTCGCCTCGCTCGGCGCTGCGCCCGGCGGCGCGGAGGCCATGCGCATCGTGCCGGTGCTGACGCTCTACGTCGCGCTGTGGCTGGCGGTGTTCGCGCTCGTGCGCGCGGACAGGGCCGTCGATTACATCTCCGAGCCCGTCATGGGCGGGTTCATCAGCGGTGTCTGCTGCGAGATCATCCTCATGCAGGTGCCGAAGCTGCTCGGCTCGGGCACGGGCACGGGCGAGCTGTTCGAGCTGCTGGGGCATATTTTTGCCGCGGCAAAGACCGTCAACTGGCCGACCACCGCGCTCGGCTTTGCGACGCTTGCGATCCTGCTGCTTGCGCCGCGCAAGTGGCCGAAGGTGCCGTGGGTGCTGGTGATGATGGTGCTCGGCGGGCTGCTCGGCGCGTTCGCGCCGCTGGATGCATGGGGCGTGGCGCTGCTGGCCGCCGTGCCGCGCGGATTGCCGAAGCTCTTGCTGCCGGATCTCACGGCGCTTCCGTTTACCCAGGCACTTGTAGCGACGCTGCCGGTCGCAGCCGTGATCTTAGCCGAGACGCTGCTGGCCTCATCCGGCACGGCACAGAAAAACGGCTACCGGCTCAACGGCCGCCGCGAGATCGCGACCTACGCCGTCTGCAACGTCGCCGCCGGGCTCGTCGGCTGCTGCGTCGTGTCGGGCAGCGTGTCGCGCACGGCGGTCAACGAGCGCAACGGCGGGAAAACGCAGCTCGTGTCCGTCACGGCGAGCGTGACCATGCTGCTCGTGCTGCTGTTCGCCACGCCGCTCATCCGCTTTCTGCCCGTGCCGGTGCTGACGGCCATCGTCGTCAACGCGCTCATCGGGGCGACGGAGTTCGGCATCGCGCGGCGGCTCTGGCGCGTCAACCGCGTGGAGCTCGGCATCTTTGCCGGGGCGTTTCTGGGCGTGCTGCTGCTCGGCGCGATCAAGGGCGTGCTCGTGGGCATGGTGCTGTCGTTCATCGACGTGCTCATGCGCGCGGCCGCGCCCCAGCGCACCTTCCTCGGTACGCTGCCGGGCAAGGCCGGGTTCTTCCCGATCGACCGCGTCAGCGGCGTGCAGGCGCTGCCGCACATCGTGCTCTACCGCTTCAGCGGCAGCCTGTTTTTTGCCAACATCCGCCGCTTTCAGGAGGACATTGAGGGTGCGGTGCAGCCGGACACGCAGGCCGTCATCGTCGACGGCAGCGCCATCGTGAGCGTGGACATCACGGCGTGCGACCGGCTCGTCGCGCTCAACCGCAAGCTGCGCGCGCAGGGCGTGCGCTTTTACCTGACCGAGCACATCGGCGAGGTCAACGACCAGCTGCGGCACTTTGAGGCCGGGGAGCTGATCGAATCCGGCGCCGTGCGCCGCACGATTCAGGGCGCGCTGCGCGATGCCGGCGCAGCCGTCGACATCGGCGGGTCGCAGCAGCGCATCCCCGACAACATGGATGACATCCGCCAGCTCCAGGAGCTCGAGTGGCTCTACGGAGCGGACGCTGAGGTGCAGATCGAGCGCAACGTGCAGCTGCTGCTCGCGCGTATGCGCGCGACGGACGACGTCGCGGAGCGCCGCACCATGCTCGAGCACTTCCTCAACGAAGACTTCCACTTCGGCAGCATCGACACCGACGAGGTGCTGCTGCACCTGGAGGGCCACACGGACGAGCTGGCCGCGCTGCTCGGCAACTCCGAGGACGACGTATTCACCGACCTCGAGGTCGAGCGCGACAGCCTCATCGACCGCGTCGAGCAGGACTATCCCGAGCTCGTCGAGCACGTGCGCGAGCGGCGCGACCACCTCGACCACGACTTCCGCGCAAACCACCCGTCGAGCGCGGCCCGCATCGAGGCCCGCCGCGCGCAGCTGCACGCACGCATCGAGCGCGAGCGCGCCGAGCGAAACGAGCGCCGCGCCCAGCATCAGGCGGAGCTGCTTGAGCGGCATGCCGAGCACACGGCCGCGCGTCAGGAGCGGCACGAGCAGCACGCCACCGAGCAGCAGCTGCGCCATGAGCAGCAGCTCGAGGCGCGCCTGCGCCGCCAGGCGGAGGAGCAGGTCGCGCGCGAGCAGCGCCAGGCAGCGGAACTGGCCCGCAAGGCACAGCACGCGGCCGAGAAGGCCCGGCGCCACGCCGAGCATGCAGCCGAGCGCGCGCAGCGCCATGCCGACCACCTGGCCGAAAAGGCGCAGCGCCACGCCGACCACGCCGCGGAGCGCGCACAGCGTCACGACGACCGCCATGACAGCAGGGACTGACCGCAGGCACAAACGCAAAACAGGATAGAAAACCGGAAGGGGCAGCCACCCCTTCCGGTTTTGTTGTATGTACAGGTCTCCGCCCCGCCGTGCACCTGTAGTTCTCTCCCTGCAGAAGCAGTCGGAGCGTGCGATGCCTTCTCCTCGCCGAGAAGGTGGCAAGCTCTGCTTGCCGGATGAGGTGGAAAGGTCATGGCCGCCTCCAGCGGTACCGGTGATGCGCCGCCCCCGGTCTCGGCCCCGCCGCGCTGGCAAAAAACAGCGGCGTCACGGAGTTGTCTCCGTGACGCCGATGCGTCGGTGCGCGCACTTAACGCTTGCGCTTATTCTTCTGATACAGGGCCCACAGGCCGTTGAGCAGCAGGTTCTTATCGTACGTGATCTCGCGCCGGCAGTACGGAATGATGCAGCCGCCGAGACCGCCGGTCGCAATGACGGCGGCGGGCTCGCCGAGCTCGGCCTCCATGCGCGCGATCATGCCGTCGAGCATGGCCGCCGTGCCGTAGACACTGCCGGAGCGCATGGCCTCGACCGTGTCGGTGCTGATGCACTTTTTCGGCGCGTCGAGCGAGATGTGCGGCAGCTGCGACGTGCCGCTTGCGAGCGCCTCGAGTGAGATGCCCACGCCGGGAATGATGGCCCCGCCGAGCACGCGCGCCTCACGGTCGATCACGGTCATGGTGGTGGCCGTGCCCATGTCGATGATAATCAGCGGCGGGGCATGGATGGCCAGCGCGGCGGCCGCGCCGACGACGAGGTCGCTGCCCATGGCGGCGGGATTGTCGAGCGCGATGTTCAGCCCCGTTTTCATGCCGGGGCCGACGACGAGCGGGCGGATGCCCGTGATCATGCGCACGGCGGCGACGAGCGCGCCGTTGATTGGCGGCACGACGGACGACAGGATTGCCCCGTCGACCTGCTCCGGCGCGATGCCGGAAAACTCGATCACCTGCCGCAGCGAGATCGCATACTCGTGCGCAGTCTTATCACGGTCGGTCTCCAGACGGGCAATGTTGCGGATGCCCGACGCATCGAGAAAACCGATCACAATGTTTGTATTGCCAACGTCCAGAGCCAGAAGCATATCAGTCCACCGGACCCTTCTTGCCGGCTGCGATCAGCCGGGTGATGGTCGGGCTCAGGACAAGGTTCACGCCCAGCTCGAGCAGGAAGTTCACGCCCACGAGACCCGTGACGATATAGGTCGCCACAGCGGTGTCACCCGCCCACGCCTGAAGCTGCGGCTGGTAGAACAGCAGCATGGCGAGCACGAACAGGCCGGTATTCACGACCGGCGCGGCAGCGGCCGCGACGATCACGCCGGCGAGTGCATTCTTTTTGCTGATGGCGCGATAGACAAGGCCCGCGACATAACCGGCTGCGGTGCCCTTGAGCAGGCAGACGATCACGGTCATGACCGGACGCGCGGAAAACATGATGTAGCCGCCGGCATCTGCGCCGGTGACGACGGCGATCGTGACGACGACGCCAAACACGAAGCCGAGCCAGGCGCCGGCTTTCACGCCGTAAACGGCCGCGCCGACCACGATCGGGATCAGCACGAGCGACACGGCAAACGGGCCGACCTTGATGAAGCTGCCGAGCAGCTGCAGCACGACGACGATGGCGGTGAAGAGTGCAAGCCCAGCCAGACGCCGGGTCTTACCATTGCTGTTGTTCATTTTTAATACCTCCTAAAGCTGCTGTTCCCGCTCCGGGCGGGATATAGCGCAGGAGTATCTTACCCAATTCGACGCAAAAAATCAAGAGCGGACGCGCAAACTTTGCACGTCCGCCCATGACAATTTTTCAGGATGGGATTACTTGAGTGCGTCCACGGTCGCCAGATACAGGGCATCCGACCCGTCGGACGGCATGAGGAAGCCGGTGCGCGGCGAGAAGCTGAAGCCGTTGAGCGTCGGGCCGTCCTGCAGGCAGGAGCGCTTGAACTGCTGGCTGAAGAGGCGGCGGCAGTAGCTGCGCAGCCACTTCTTGAGCGTTGCGTGGTCAAACTCGTCGCCGTAGGCGATGTCGGCCAGGCGCAGCACCTTCTCGGGCGCGAAGCCGTGATCGACCAGGTAATACAGGAAGAAGTCCTGGAGGTTGTACGGGCCGACGGAGTCCTCGCTCTTCTGGGCGATCTCGCCGTTGCGCGTCGGCGGCAGCAGCTCGGGGCTGACCGGCGTGTCGAGCACGTCCAGCAGCGCCTTGGACAGCACGTCGTCGTCCGTGGTCTCGGCAACGTAGCGCACGACCATCTGCACCATGGTCTTGGTGGAGCCGGCGTTGACATCGTACATGGAGATGTGGTCGCCGTTGTAGGTGCACCAGCCGTCGGCAAACTCGCTCATGTCCTCGGTGCCGACATGGATGCCGCCGTCGGCAAAGCCGTTGGCCACGTCCATGAGGATCTGGGTGCGCTCGCGCGCCTGCGCGTTTTCATACACGACGTTGCGGTTTTCGGGGTCGTGGCCGATGTCCTTGAAGTGCTGCATGACGCTCTCGCCGATGTCGATCACGCGCACAGTCGCGCCGAGCTGCTCGGACACGATGATGGCGTTGGACTTCGTGCGGTCGGTCGTGCCGAAGCACGGCATGGTCACAGCGTTCACATAATCGGCCGGCAGGCCCATCATCTTCACGGCCTCGGCGCAGATGATGACGGCGAGCGTGGAGTCCACACCGCCGGAGATGCCGACGACCGGGTGCTTGAGATTGGCGTACTGCATGCGGCGCACGAGGCTGGCGGCCTGCATGTGCAGCAGGCGCTTGGCCGCGGCGTGGTAATCGGCCGGATCGTCCGGGCGGTAGGGGTACTTGCCGAACGGGCGGGTGAGCACGGTCTCCTCAGTGCCCTCGCCCCACTCGGTGACGACGTAGGACGCAGCGTCGCCGGTGAAGGTCGCGTCCTTGCGGCGCGCGGCGATGAGCAGCTGCACGTCGAGCTCGGTCACGACGTCGGAGCAGCCGTCCTCGGCGCTCTCGAGCACCTTGCCGTCCTCAGCGATGAGGCACAGGCCGGAATACGTCGCGTCGGTGCTCGACTCGCCGAAGCCGGGGGCCGCCAGCACGACACCGGCGTGCAGCTTCGCGCTCTCGGCGCGCACGGCGGTGGTCACGCGGCAGGCGGAGTCCGTCGCCATCGGGAAGCCCGCCATCTCGACGAGCACGGTCGCACCGGCGAGCGCATGACGCACAGCCGGGGACACCGGGGCGGACACGTCCGCGCCGACGAGCACGGCGACGTTCAGCTCGCTGACTTCGCTGTGCTGGAACAGCTGCTGCGGGTGGAAATCGACCGGGCCGAGGGAGCCGATCTGAATATCGTCGAGCAGCGCGCCGGGCAGGGCAAAGTGCTTGTCGCCCGGGCAGCTCGCCGGCACGACGCCGAGCAGCTCGCCGTTGCACACAGCAGCCGCCGCGTCATACACCTTCGCGCCCTGCGCGACCGGCAGACCGACGAACACGAGCATGTCCTTGCCCTCGGACGCCTTGACGACCTTTTCGAGCGCGGCCGCCGCGCCCGCAAGCAGGGTGTTCTGGTAGAACAGATCGCCGCAGGTGGCGCCCGTGAGCGTCAGTTCCGGGAACACGAGCACCTTCACGCCGAGGCGCGCATGCTCGTCCATGGCGCGGATGACGGCATCCGCATTGAACATCGGGTCTGCTACCCGGATCTCGGGAGCAGCCGCTGCAACCTTGATAAATCCGTGTTTCATGTTGATTCTTCCTTTTCTTCTATTCTAATCTAATTTGTTTTCTCAAACGTAAAGAGCGCCGCATCGTAAAACTTCAGCACCGCGCCGCGCACAGGCACGTATTCCTTTTCTGACGCTGTAACGGTGACAGTACCGTCACTCACCTCGGCGTGTGCGGTCTCATCGAGCACGGGCAGGAAATTTGCGTTGAGCTCCTGCGCGAGCTCGTCGAGGTGTCCGGCGTAATACGCGCTGTCGTGCGGCGGCGTGTAGCCCGGCACGGGGTTTGCCCCCGCCGTGAAGCAAAACACAACCATCAGTGCCGAGAGCAGCAGCACGAAGATGCCGCCCACCGGCCCGAGCCAGCGGGCGATCTGCGCGCCGGGCTCCTCCTTTTCGGTCGGATCCGGCGGCGGGACGATCCTCGGCATAGCTTAAAACTGAATGCGCGCGGCGATATAGTCGGCGAGCTGATCCATGGGGACGCGCTCCTGCTGCATGCTGTCGCGGTCGCGCACGGTCACGCAGCCGTCCTCCGCCGAGTCAAAGTCAAACGTCACGCAATACGGCGTGCCGATCTCGTCCTGACGGCGGTAGCGCTTGCCGATCGAGCCGGCCTCGTCATAGTCGCACATGAAGCGCTTTTGCAGCTTGTGGTAGAGCTCGGTCGCGGGCTCGGAAAGCTTTTTCGACAGCGGCAGCACCGCGCACTTGAACGGCGCAAGCGCCGGGTGGAAGTGCATCACGACGCGGGTGTCGTTCTTGGCCTCGTCCACGACCTCCTCGTCGTACGCCTCGCACAGGAAGGCCAGCGTCACACGGTCTGCGCCGAGCGACGGCTCGATGACATAGGGGATGTAGTGCTCGTTTTTCTCCTGATCGAAATAGTCCATGTCCTGACCGGAGAACTTCTGGTGCTGGCTCAGGTCGTAGTTCGTGCGGTCGGCGACGCCCCAGAGCTCGCCCCAGCCGAACGGGAACAGATACTCAAAGTCGGTC
>ENA-USUJ01003653-USUJ01003653.1-human-gut-metagenome-genome-assembly--contig:-NODE-3653-length-10152-cov-14.340546_pt1 | contig 10152 bp, 8 predicted proteins | sample MGYA00250061_ERZ773398 | MGnify/ENA primary metagenome ERZ773398 (study PRJEB29103, sample SAMN06111992) | human gut metagenome | biome: human gut; feature: ankylosing spondylitis patient; material...
TATGAGCGAAGAATTACAGCAGAAACTCCGTGACCAACTTTGGGAGGTTGCAAATCGTTTGCGTGGCAATATGTCGGCAAGTGACTTTATGTATTTTACATTAGGTTTCATCTTCTATAAGTACTTGTCGGAAAAAATAGAGAAGTATGCCAACAATGCCTTGGTGGATGATGAAATAACCTTTAAGGAATTGTGGAAAATGGATGATGCCGATGCGGTGGAACTTCAAGAGGAAGCAAAGAACCAATGCTTGGAGAATATCGGCTATTTCATAGAACCGAAATTCTTGTTTTCGTCCGTAATAGAGGCTATCAAGCGTAAAGAAAATATCTTGCCTATGCTTGAACGTTCATTGAAGCGTATTGAAGACAGTACTTTAGGACAGGATAGTGAAGAAGATTTTGGCGGATTGTTTTCAGATATAGACTTGGCATCACCTAAATTGGGCAAGACTGCCGACGATAAAAACACGCTCGTTAGTAATGTGCTTCTTGCATTAGATGATATAGACTTCGGAGTAGAGGCATCACAGGAGATTGATATTTTGGGTGATGCTTACGAATATATGATTTCGCAATTTGCCGCAGGAGCCGGAAAAAAGGCTGGAGAGTTCTATACTCCGCAGGAAGTCAGCCGTATCTTAGCAGAAATTGTTTCCATCGGACACCAGCGTTTACGCAATGTATATGACCCTACTTGCGGTAGTGGTTCGTTGCTTCTTCGTGCTGCTAATATTGGAAATGCAGTTGATATTTATGGACAGGAAAAGAATCCTACAACTTATAACCTTGCCCGAATGAATATGTTGCTTCATGGCATCAGATTCAGCAACTTCAAGATTGAAAATGGTGATACACTTGAATGGGATGCTTTTGGTGATACTCAGTTTGATGCAGTGGTTGCAAATCCTCCGTTCTCAGCCGAATGGAGTGCTGCCGACAAATTCAATACTGATGATCGTTTCAGCAAAGCAGGACGGCTTGCACCACGTAAGACTGCCGATTATGCATTTATTCTGCACATGATTTATCACTTGAACGAGGGTGGTACAATGGCTTGTGTTGCTCCGCATGGTGTACTATTTCGAGGAAATGCGGAGGGAGTTATCCGTCGTTTCCTTATAGAAAAGAAAAACTATGTGGATGCCATTATAGGATTACCTGCGAATATTTTCTATGGTACAAGTATTCCGACTTGTATTCTTGTTTTCAAGAAATGTCGTAAGGAAGATGACAATATTCTGTTTATTGATGCAAGCAAGGAGTTTGAAAAGGTAAAGACCCAGAACAAACTTCGTGAGCAACATATCCAAAAGATTGTCGAAACTTATCGTGACCGCAAGGAAATAGAAAAGTACAGTCACCTTGCCTCTCTTCAAGAAATAGCCGAGAATGATTACAATCTGAATATTCCACGTTACGTTGATACCTTTGAAGAGGAAGAACCTATCGACATAAAGGCTGTAATGGCAGAGATAAAGGAGTTGGAAGCCAAACGTGCTGAACTCAACAAAGAGATTGAAGTGTACCTGAAAGAATTGGGACTGGTAGAATAGTTCAGAAAAGTAATAGCAATGGGTGAAAATGACAACATACCTCAGATGACTCCTTCATTTGAGAATATATGCCGCAAGGATGAAAACGGGAATGAATACTGGAGTTCCCGTGACCTTTGTGGTGCGATGGGCTATTCTGCTTATTGGAAATTTCAACGAGTCATAGATAAAGCCATTAAAGTAGCCGGAGAAAAAGGGATGAATGTGGATGAACATTTCAACCAAGCGGTTGATATGGTCAAGATAGGAAACGGCTCATTCCGCAAGGTAAATATATTCCGTCTCTCTCGTATGGCATGTATGATTATTGCGGAAAATGCTGATGGTAAAAAGTTGCTCGTCCAACAAGCACGGGACTTTTTCTCACAATCTGTCTCAATGGCAGAACTTATGCATAATTCACTAAGCTCTAATATATTGTTGTATAAAACAGCACAAGGGGAGGCACGGGTAGAAGTCATTTTCAACAGCGAAACATTCTGGATGTCACAAAAAAGAATGGCGGACTTGTTTGGAGTTGATGTCAGAACTATAAATTATCATCTCGGACAAATTTACGAAACAGGAGAACTTTCCAAAGAGGCAACTATCCGAAAAATTGGGATAGTTCAAACAGAAGGAGACCGGGAAGTGGAACGTATGCCGCTATTTTACAACCTCGATGCTATTGTGGCGGTGGGGTATAGAGTAAACAGCTATCAAGCTACTCAATTCCGTATTTGGGCTACTTCAGTGCTGAAAGAGTTTATCATTAAAGGATATGCCCTTGATGATGAGAGACTGAAACAGGGCAAACATTTCGGGAAAGACTATTTTGACGATTTGCTTGAGCGTATTCGTGAGATACGTACCTCAGAGCGCAGATATTACCAAAAGATAACTGACATTTATGCAGAATGTAGTGCGGATTATGACCCGAAATCAGAAGATACAAAGTTGTTCTTCAAGATGGTACAGAATATGATGCACCTTGCCGTTACCCATCATACGGCAGCGGAAATTATCTATCAACGAGCTGATTCTGAGCAACCTTATATGGGGCTTACCACGTGGAAGAAAGCTCCTAACGGAAGAGTGCAAAAGTCTGATACCATCGTCGCAAAAAATTACCTGTCAGATTCAGAATTGTCCCAGTTGAATCTTATCACAACTGCCTTTCTTGATATGGCAGAATCACGTGCTGCACGTCATATCGTTTCAACTATGGATGATTGGAAAAAGTTCCTTCAACAATATCTTGCAACGATGGATTACGAGCCGTGCGATACAGCCGGAAAAGTAACACAAGAGGAAGCAAGAGATAAGGCTTATAGCGAATACGAAAAATATAAACTGATTCAAGACAAATCATACATATCGGATTTTGACCGTTTTAATGAGGGTAATGATGAAACACCATTGCTTCCATTTGACTTGAATCCTATAAAATAATGACAACTATGGCAATAGATAATAAAGATAAAAAAGTCCTTAATGTTCCCCATTTGAGATTCCCTGAGTTTAGTGGAGAGTGGGAAAATACTGAATTACAATATATCGCACCTAATATTTGCTCTGGCAAGGATAAGCCCACGAGTAATGGAACAGTTGCTCTTTATGGTTCTACAGGAATTATAGGTATGACAAGACTAGCCTCCTATAATGAAGAAATAGTTCTTGTTGCTCGTGTCGGAGCAAACGCAGGTCAGTTACAAATAACAACCATTCCATGTGGTGTTACTGATAACACCCTTATAATTAATGCAAAAGAATGGAATCGTTACATCTATTATTATTTGCAGCATTACAATTTAAATAGATTGGTGTTTGGATCAGGCCAACCCCTCATTACAGGTAGTATGCTTAAAAAGCTTAAAATAATATATGGCGAGGAATCCGAAAGAAATAAAATTGTCAACTTATTATGCTTGCTTGATGAGCGTATTGCCACCCAAAACAAAATCATTGAGGATTTGAAAAAACTAAAGTCCGCAATTATTCATCGGTGCTATTCTTCACAAACAAATATGATTCCACTGTCCGAATTACTCAAACAATGTTCTGATAGAAATCGCAGTGGCTCTGATTTGCAAGTTCTTTCGGTTAGTAACAAATACGGATTTATAGCTCAATCAGACCAATTTGAGGACAGAGAAGTAGCAAGCGATGATACCTCAAATTATAAGGTTGTGAAGAAAGGTATGTTTGCATACAATCCTGCTCGTATAAATGTTGGCTCAATAGCATTGTACGAAATGGACAGTAATGGTATTGTTAGTCCCATGTATGTTTGCTTTACTACAAAATCAGAATTATTACCCAGTTATCTAAAGTACTATTTTGCATCACAAACATTCAAACATGAAATGTATAAACGCCTGGAAGGCAGTGTTCGCTTATGTCTTACTTTTGAGGAGTTGTGCAATATAGAAATTCATTTGCCAAGTATTGAGCAACAAAAGAATATCAGTAAGTACATTTCAAAAATCGAAAACAATCTTTCATTAGTGGATAGCATATTTTCTAAATATCAGCAGCAACGAAGATACCTGCTCTCGCAAATGTTTATATGAACATCTGCGAGAGCAAAAATTGCTTCAATTCTTGTAAAATAGAAATGCCCCTTTGTTCGACTTCAAGTTTAGTATAAAAAGCATCAATAATTTTACATATATGCTGTTGCTTTGGTATAGGAGGTAGTCTAATTTCTACCTTTTGAAATATATCCATTCTCAAAGATGGTACAGTAGAACCAACTGAATTTCTAACAAAATAAGAATTTAATGTATTCATAAAATGGTAACAATACTTTGGTATAATACATGAAGCGAAATCCGTTATGGCGTAACACCTTTGGTGTAAAGCAAATTTCCCATTATAATATCGAGGATAAAAACTTTGTCCTTCGCCAGCATAAATAACAGCTTCTTTGTCAAACGAATAAGTTGGAAACCATTTTAATTCTTCTGAACGGTCAAAGAAAGGATACCAATCTTCTTGATGTTCTGTATTAGCATCTTGCACGTCACCAGCACCATTCGTAATATGTGCAATTTCGCCTAAACGTATGGTATGAGCATCTGCTATTGAATGAAAGAGTAAATCTGTTATTGCGGACATTACTGTACAGCAATCCTTAATTAAAGGGCTTGCAGTTGCGCTAACTACCAAAGAAAAGGCTAACATTGCAATTTCTCAGTGTTTAGAGTGTCATAGCTCAACACTTCAAGAGAGCGAGGTTTTGTCTAGTGGACTATGCAAAGTGTTTGGTGCAAATGGATTGGTTGGTTATAAAGATGTGCCACAAATGAACGGTGATGCGATACTGGTAATCAAGGATGGTTCGGGTGTTGGTACAGTTTCCTATGCACAGGGCAAATTTTCGGTAATTGGCACACTCAACTATCTTACTGTCATAGGCAACAATGATTTGCGGTATCTGTACTTTGCGCTGTCAGTGTTCAACTTTCAACCGTACAAAACTGGTATGGCGATACCACATATCTACTTCAAAGATTATGGTAAAGCGAAAATATATTGTCCTTCACTTGCTGAACAAAAGCGTGTCGCAAACGTGCTTGACAAATTGGAGAGCAAACTTTTTGTTGAGCAAGAACTTCTTGCGTCATTCAATCAACAAAAACTGTATTTGTTGGGGAAGATGTTTATATGAACATCTTCCTTAATAGATATTGTTTCTGTATTTGATATTTCTGTAATAGTTGCCTTTCAACATCCTCTTTAAGCGATAACACTGAAAGAAGATGACTAATTTCTTTTTGCCTATCTAAATCTGGTATTGGGCATTTTATGTGATTTATATCCTTTAGGTAGGCTGTTTTCATCGTACCTTCAGTTACAACACGTTCAACTTCTTTTTGAAAATATGAAGATTGCATAAAGTAATAAAGAAATTCAACATCAATATTTGTATTAGGGACAATACCTAAAATTCCTTGTTTGGTACAGACTGGATATTTGTTTATAGAAATAGCACCGATTGTTGCTCCATTAGAGTATATAATGGAGTGCGTAGGAATCAGCCATGCTGAAGATTTTTTGAGTCCTAACTCTGTAATATAGTCTTTGTTAGCCGATAAATATTTATTGCTCAAATCGTCTATTTTTATGAAAGGAATGCTGCCGTTATCATAAAATTCTGTATTTGACGTAGTGGGTGTTCCACCCTCACCTGCTTTACTATATAATGTTTCAAATGCCACTAACTGCCCACATTTCAGAGTTATTATATCATCTATAAGCCCTTTAATTAAGGATTGCAGTTTCTCAATGATTTTGTTTTGGGTGGCGATACGCTCATCCAATAGTCGAAATAGCTCTGCTATTTTTGTGCGTTCTGCATGGTTCTCAGGAAAGTAGAATTCAAATCCGTTAAAATCAGATGTCGTTATCTGATTTATTCTTGCTCCTAGATTTTCTCCCACTTGCGAAAAATACTTCTTTGTACTTAGTAATGGAAGTATAAATGGGTTATCGTTAGCTCGATATACCATCATAAATGCCCCAAATGTATTGTTAGCATCTTCTTGTTTTATTATAGCATTTTTACCTATCAGTCGTTGGCTGCCATTTCTTGCACATACTAAAATATCATTCTCTTTCGTAATGATTTTGTCCTTAATATGTTTATTAACACGTACTAAATCAGAATAGTCTATCATTCCGTTTTTTATATTCGAGGAACGAAAGACAATAATTCCGTTATTATCTACAACATCAGAAGGTTTATATGTTAAACCTATAATTGTTTCACCGATTTCACCTAATGAATGTTTCTTCCACTCTCCACTAAACTCAGGGAATCTCAAATGGGGAACATCAGTGATTTATTATTCTCTAATTATATGTACAACATATTAATATACGATTATGAGACAAAAGACAATTAGAGAAATCTCGGTTGCATGGAAAGAGTACAAGCAACCTTATGTGAAACAGTCCACAATGGCTGCTTATGTGCTTATCTTGGAGAATCATATTCTTCCAAACTTTGGAGAAAGTGATACGCTCCATGAACAGGCTGTGCAAGACTTCGTTTTGCGGAAAATTGAGAATGGGCTGAGTGTGAAATCCGTAAAAGACATTTTGATTGTTCTGAAAATGGTTATGAAATTCGGTGTGAAAAATGAATGGATGGATTATCAAGAGTGGGACATCAAATATCCGTCTTCTTCAACAACCAAAGAATTGGAAGTACTGTCAGTTGCCAATCACAAGAAAATACTCAATCATATTCAAAACCATTTCTCCTTTACCGGACTGGGTATCTACATCAGTCTTTGTACAGGACTTCGTATTGGGGAAGTTTGCGCTTTGAAGTGGAGTGACATCAATGTTTCTGAGGGAACGATTACCGTTAATCGTACAATTGAACGGATTTACATTATTGATGGAACGAAGAAACATACTGAGTTGGTAATCAATACTCCCAAGACACAAAACTCATGTCGGGAAATTCCTATGACAAAGGAGCTTCTTGCAATGGTAAAACCACTAAAGAAGGTCGTTAATGAAGATTTCTATGTCTTGACTAATGATGAATATCCAACCGAACCTCGTACCTACCGTAATTATTACGGCAAATTAATGGAAAAATTGGGTATTCCTAAATTAAAATATCATGGGCTTCGCCATAGTTTTGCCACTCGTTGTATAGAAGCTGGCTGTGACTACAAAACCGTTAGTGTATTGTTAGGGCATTCCAACATATCAACTACATTGGACTTATATGTTCATCCAAATATGGAACAGAAAAAGCGTTGTATTGCGAAAGTCTTTAAATCGCTGGGGAAATGATGTAATATGTAGAGCGAAGGAATTTTATAGTAATTTCTTCGCTCTCAATCATTGCGTACATTATGAGAATGGAGTAATAACACTTTTACCAACATTTATAATTGGGGAACCTGTTTTATCATAAGGTACATTGAAAAGATTAAGGAGAGGAAAATCCCCTCCATAACTCTAAAACCATGTATCAGACATTCAAATCTTTCAGTGCTAGTGCATAATTGGGACAAAAACCGTCCATTATACACTTTAAACCAAGTGTCTGATAATACTTGTAGTCATCGTCCTCGGTACAGAGGTATTTGTAACCGTAGCGTGGCATGTACTCCTTGAAGAACCGAGCCAAGTCTTTCAGGCTTTCTTCTTGGTTCTTCTTGAAGTTGCTGCGCACAATGATGATAGACCAGTCTGGGAAGTTGCCTCTTCCACAGCTATACTCCCAGAATCGGATATAGCAGTCTAAATCACGTTCACGGATGTCCACACAAAAGCCGTTGGCATTTTGCATCACGCTACAGCTTTCTCTGTAGCCAAATTTCTCACACAAGTAGAGATTAAAATCAAGAATTAAATCTTTTTGTACCATAAATAATTGAATTTAAAATGTTAATAAAAATGGATTATAAATGAAAGCCTCGCTTGCGCTTAGCCTTTTTCTTTTTCATCAGGCGATTGAACTCCGCTTCTTCTGTGGCAGTGGCATCGTAGGATGAGCTGCCGTTTAGCAAACCGAAACTGATACCGAAACTATCATCGGAATGAGAAACGCTCTGCTGTAGCTCTTCTTTTTGCTGTTTCGGTTTCTGTTTAGCAGACTCCAACAAGGATGCACAAGCATTCTCTTCCAATCGGTTGTCGATATTCAAGTAGCTAAATTCTCGGTTGACCTTTGAACCGGAGAAAGAAAAACCATTGTACTCAAACTTGACACCCTGCATTTCCCGTGTAGTCCGACTGACCTTGAATTTCATATCAATGTCCCGGTCTGCAAGTACTTCTTTCAAATCATCCCAACTATGAGCTTTGGACAGTTCTTCTTTCAATGCCTTGTATATCTCATGCTTTGCCTTATCATAGGGGCGTAAGCGTTCCTCTTTGATATGGTCTTTACCATTAGCAAAGTGCAAGCGATATTTGGCGGTTAGCATTTTGCATACTTTTTCATTCCTTCGGAAGTCATTCTTGTCGCTAATCGTCTTGCCGTCATTATTCACTCGGTTGAAAACGATATGGCAATGCGGATGCTCTCGGTCGATATGACGGGCAATGATGTATTGCGTGTTTTCAATACCCATCAGTTTCATATAGTCGTGCGCTATGCTCAGCATCAGAGCATCATCGGACCTTAGTCTTGCGCTGTCTTCCGGTGAGAAGTTGAGCGAGGTGTGTCCGACAATATTCTTTACCTTGTCGTTGAGTAATGCTTGTAACTCAAATTGCTTTGCCATCTGTTCGGGTGTCCCTCCTACTCCGACTGCTTCTAATAGCTTGGATTTTTCCTCTTTGAGGACATAGCGGACGCAACCACCGAATGACGTTCCTTTAGTTTGTTTACCTATCATCTTTCAGTCGTTTTATAAGTTGATTAATGTGTTGAGCCATTTCCTTGCATCTGTCCGCTACGGTGAAGAATCCGTAGGTGTTTGCCTGTTTCGCCAACTGGTTAAGATTTGTGCTTTCACCTATCAACTGACGGATGATGTGGATATGCTCTTTCGTGATTCGCTCACGCACCGTTCCGTTCTCAATGAGTGAACGGATGACTGCGCTTTGAGTTTGCTTGCTCCGTCTGCAAAGCGCACCAAGCCATGCGTATTGCTGATATGACAGACGGAGTGTTACTGTATATTTCTTTTCCATTTGAATCTGTTTTTAGTGAATAATGTGTGACCATCGGGAGCCGCCTCCTCAGACTTTTTGAGGAGCAAGTGGTCGGGGAATGTAATACACCGACATTAACTTGCTACAGTAAAAAAGTCTCGATTCTTCTCCCTGAGTTCAAAGTCTGAATCCTCGCTTCTTGGGTGGTAAAACCTTCGGTCGTGGAGTGCCTTGTTGTACGCTGATGAGCTTTAAATCGAATGTATCTATCAGTGTTTCCAAGACAGGATTCTTCCTTATCATTTGTTGAAGAATGGCTTCGCCAGGCTTCACTTTGAGTAGATAATCAGCTATGTCGTACCCCTCTTTGCGTTCGTCTTCGGTAGCGTTGGCTTCCAAATAATCGAACATTTGTACTTCAATTCCGCAGCTTTTCATCAGGCTGATTTTGCTCTGCCAATAGTCGGTTGCACCTAAATCAGGGAATAATACAACGCTTCTTCCTGCCAAAACGGATAGGCTGTTGACATTGAAGCAACCGTTCTTTCCACCTGATGCTATCCATAGGAATTGCGGTAGATAGTAAGATGCAATAATTGCCGTTTTCTCGCTTTCGACCAGCGCAACTGGACGGCTTTTGTCTTCGGAAAGCAGATGCTCACCGAAGAAGCACTGCTTCAAATTGTAGCCATCTTTGTGTAATACGGAGTGCACCCACGTAACATGATTGTATGGTTCTTTTATTCGTTTACCCGTTTCGGAATTGTAAAGCATTATCTTACCAGTTCTGACTTTACTCTGATTGTCCGTTTGCCAGAATACGGTTGCTCCATCCCAATACTTGGATGTACCAACCTTGTATCTCTTCATAAGATTCAATGTTTCCGCCTCTCCGAATTGAGCCGATAGAAACTGAAATAACTTGTTCGCAGAATAGCCTCGTAATGATTGGTTGACTATATCCAAATCCATGTAGGAGATGGCTA
>ENA-USUJ01003662-USUJ01003662.1-human-gut-metagenome-genome-assembly--contig:-NODE-3662-length-10132-cov-6.695674_pt1 | contig 10132 bp, 8 predicted proteins | sample MGYA00250061_ERZ773398 | MGnify/ENA primary metagenome ERZ773398 (study PRJEB29103, sample SAMN06111992) | human gut metagenome | biome: human gut; feature: ankylosing spondylitis patient; material...
TGTATGATGAAGTTTTGAAAGATGTGAATCTGTTAAAAAATATGGATCGGATTTTTAATCCGCTACTGAATGTAAAATCAGATAAAATTTTTAATCCGGAAAAAATGTTTGAATATCAGAAAAGAATACGGAGGGAAAAAGAAGGAGAAGAAGATTTTGAACTGGATTTTAACAGTGAGGAATATCAGAAGGAAAAGGAACAGAAAAGACAGGAACGTTTAAGAAAATACGAAAGAAGTATAAGAATAGTTCTTGATAAATTACTGGAATATGGTGAACTGGACCTTGCAAAATTAAGCATGGAATGTGGAATGGAAGAGCAGCAGGATTTGATTCCGTCGGTTGAAATATTCCGGGAGATTATGATAGAATTTTTGACAGCAGGAACGGTAAGCGTGGAAGATTTAAGAAAAGAGCAGGCAGGATATCTCATGGAAGCATCGGACAGTTTTGTACTGAATGAAATGCTGCTTACCATATTAGAGGATAAGAAGTATGGAACAATAGGAATGATACAGGTATACCCGGCTAAGGAAGAAAAAGCGGTGTACTTTAAAAATCTAAAAGATGAAGCCGGTAATTTCAGAAATCTGAAATGTTCAAATATAAAATTTATATACGAAAAGAGGTAATATATGGCATACGAAATAGAAAATATTACATACAGCCAGAAAATTTTTTATTATCTGCTGTGCCATGGAGCATTGAATGATACAGATATGGGTGTAGATGATCTGTACCGTGCATATGTGGAACGGGAAGAGGTTATGAATCTTGTTAAAAATCAGGCAGAAATTGCAGGATGCAGTGTAGAACGCTATGGAAGTAGCATTTATCTGATGCCTGATATGGAAAATAAATATCTGGGATATACAAAAGCAGATTTGAAAAAAGAAATCTGTAAGTCAGGTGCAACAGACCGGGATTATTATCTTTCGCAGTTTGTTATAGTAACTCTGATTGCTGAATTCTTTGATGGACAGGGAAGTACTGCAAAATCCAGGGAATTTCTGAAACTTGGAGAACTTCAGAATATTGTGGCGGAGAAATTAAAAGCAGGATATGAGATGGAGCAGCAGCGGGAAGGGAATGGTAATCAGGAAAACATTCTGGATTATAAAAGCATGACTGAAGCATATCAGGCATTAAAGAGTGTAGAGGAAGGAACAAGAGCGAAATATACAAAAGAGGGGTTTGTCAGTATTATCTGTGATTTTCTGGACAGGCAGGGACTGATTGTGTTTGTGCAGGAGGATGAGATGATAAAAACAACACCAAAACTGGACAATATTATGGAATATAAAATATTGAATAAAGATAATTATACAGCAATTATGGAAGTGTTGAGGGCAGAAGATGAGCAGGATAGAGAAAATAAGAATTTTAAATCTGAATTATAATGGAAATACAATACGGATAGATGATGAAATATTTGACCTTGCAGGGGAAAGTACACTGATATCGCTCAGGAATGGAGGAGGAAAAAGTGTACTGGTGCAGATGATTGTAAGTCTGTTTGTGAATAAATCTTATCGTGATTTTGGAGAGCGGCCATTTAAGAGTTATTTTACTACAAACAGACCAACTTTTATTATAACGGAGTGGAAACTGGATCAGAATCAGGAAAAATTCATGGCTGGAATGATGGTAAGAAAGAGCCAGAAGGAAGATAACGATACGGAAGAACTGGAAATATATACATTTACAGGAAGTTATACGGATGCATGCAGTTATGCTCTGGAACAGCTCCCTGTCGTAAAAAAAGACGGAGACAGAAAGATACTAAGAGGATTTGCGGAATGCAGAAGTATTCTGGAGGAGATAAGCAGGGAGAAAGACGGAGATTTTCGTTTATATGATATGTCCTCACGGTATGGAAGAAGCCAGTATTTTAACACTCTGAAACAATATCAGATAAATAACCATGAATGGGAAAGTATTATAAGAAAAGTAAATCAGAAGGAATCTGGTTTATCCGAATTATTCCAGAATGCCAGAGATGAAAGGAATCTTGTAGAGAACTGGTTTTTAAGACCGGTAGAGGATAAGCTCAATCAGGAGAAAGATAAGATAGAAGAATTTCGAAAACTCACAATGCAGTTCGTAGAACAGTACAGAAGTAACCAGTCGCGTGTGGAACGGAAAAAAATAATAGAACAGTATTTTGCAGATACAGCACAGCTGAAAACAGAGATTGAGGATTATGTTCAAAAATATCAGGATGGAGAAGAACTGAAGAGCGAACTGATATTGTATACAGATGCATTAAATGATGGAATCCGGAACTTGTCAGCTCTGATAAAGAAAAAAGAGGAAGTATTAAGAGAGATTGACGAGGAAATCAGACATATCCGTTATGAAAAAATATCATATGAAATATATGGATATGAAACAGAGAAAGAAAAGCTGGTGGCAGAGCGCAGTGAACAGGAAATAGAAATTACCAGACTTACTCTGGCGAAAGAAAATTTACTCAGAGAAATAAATAAGTATGATCTTAATAAGATTGATACTGAAATCCTGGAACTGGAAGTAGAAAAAGCAGAGGTAGATGAAAAAGTCAGGGTGCTTTTACAGGAAAATGCACAAAATAAAGACCGAATAGAAGAACTTGGAACTACATTGTATCTGTATTATGAAAATGAAATGGAAAAGCAGAAATCAGAATATGCTACACATAAAGAACTGTTAGAAAAGTCCCTGGACAAAATAAAGAAAGAAAAAGAAGAGTATAACTGTAAGGAAGAAAAAATCAGACAGCTCAGTACACAGACGGGAGGTCTGGAACGGACAATACAAAATTATACGGAAACAGAAGAAACGTTCTGCAGGGAAACAGGGTATGTCATGAAAAGAAATCTGCTTGGATTTTATGAGGATGGATTTTTGGAGTTAAAACAGAAGGAAATTCAGGAAGAACGGCAGGAAAAGGAAAATAAGCTGGCGGAGTATTCAAAGGAGAAAAATACTTTATCCATCAGAGATAAAAAACTGGAGCAGGAATATACGAATGAAGCGGTTCAGATAAGCCGGATGGAAAACAGTATTGAAGGTTATCAGAAAAAAATCGCTGATTTAGAAGAACAGAGAAATACCCGCTTAAAAATAATGAAATATATAGAACTTCCGGAAGATAATCTGAATCGAAAGGAACAGATTCTGGATCGTCTGGAAGGAAAAATCAGGGAACTGGATCTGATCAAAAACGAATGGATTGGAAAAAAGTCAGACGAGGAGAAGGAATTTGTCCGGTTAAGAGAAGGAAAAACCATAGAACTTCCGGCAGCATTCAGGGAATATCTGGAACAGAATGGAATTGACATTATATATGGCATGGAATGGCTGACAAAAAATGGACGATCTGTGGAAGAGAACAGGAAACTGACAGAACAGAATCCGTTTTTGCCATATGCAGTTATTATGGAACAGGGGGCATATGAAAAATTTGAAAAACTGGACAAAGAAAATTATACAAAATTTCCTGTCCCGATTATAAAAAAAGATGAACTGGAAAAGTTGTCCGGAAGTACAGTAAATCATATTACATCTATGGAACATATCAGATTTTATATTTTCTTTAATCATCATCTTCTGGATCGGAGTGAGCTGGAGAAAATGCTGGAAGAAATAAAAAGCAGAATAGAAACTTTGCAAAAATCAATAGATGAGAAAGAAAAGGAACTGGATACATACCGGAATTATAAAAACTGCATAGAATACCAGAGTTATTCAGAAGAACTGTACCAGCAGACAGAAAGAGAACTTCAGTACACCATGGGGCAAAAGACGGGCTCGGAAGAAAAGAGATTGAAAATCCGGAATGAAAGAGCTGATATAGAAGAAGTGTGCAGAAAGACAGAGATGCAGATTAATCAGTTAAGAAAGAATATAACCGAATACGAAAACAGGCAGCGGGAGTTTGAAAAGCTCTGCAGGAAGTATGAAGTATATGGAAAGGCAGTTATGAGTCTGAAAAGAATCCGGAATGAAAAAGAGGAACTGTTAAAAGTGCAGAAACAGTTGACGGATTCGATGAAAGAAACGGAATTTGCAGTTCATACAATCACCGATAAGTTAAAACGGATTCAGGAGCAGGAGAAATATCTGCGGAAAAAGAGAACAGAATATGAGACCTATGCAAAAATGGCAGAAAGTCAGAAAGCACAAAAGGGAATGGATACGGAAACTGCAAAAACAGAGGCAGCATATCTGGCACTGACAAGGGAAATATCGGATTCTATAGAAGAATTGAAGAAAAGACAGGAATGGTTTGGAAGTCATATTGTACAGAAAAAAAGAGAACCGGAGAAAAAGAACAGATATAAGATAGAAGAAAAGGAATATAAAAATCTTCTGTACTCAGAAGAACAGTATGACCATCTGGAAAACCGGAAAGAACAGATTGAAAGAACACTGAATGATGCAAATGAAAATAATAACACACTTACGGGTAAGATAGAGATGATAAAGAATGAACTGAAACATGTTTATCAGAACCTGAAAGAAAGTACAGGATATGAAGAGCCTGTTCCACGGAAAAATATTACAGATACGGAATTTGAAAAACGCATAAATTTTCGGAAACATGATTATACCCAGATGCAGACGGAAATAAAATCCATGCAGGAAAGAAAGCAGCAGTTATCTGTTTTTGCAGAGGGAATGACGGAATATGAGGATGAAAGCATTGAAACGGAAAATGAGCATGTAGAAGAAGTAAAACAGAGAATACCGGACATCGCAACGGCAGCATTGGATATTCTGGCATCATATCAGAAAGAAAAAAAGAAGAAGAAAAATCAGATTTCAAAAGAAATGGTAAATATGCAGATACAGATATATGATAAGATACATGGAATTGCATCAAAAAGAGAGTATGCGGATGAATACTTTAAGAAAACATTTGACAGCCTGCTTGTGCAGACGAAACAGCCGCTCTATCTGTCGATCATGTGAATGTGAGACTTGACATGGACGAGATGGCGTATATGAAAGCCTTGCAGAAGTTGGAACAGATGGAGAACATGGTGGAGGAATAGAGATGGCAAATAAAATAGTTAGGGAAATTATTCACGCAAAAGGAATTGATATTGGGATTTACACGAAAGATTTTGAAAATGAATATATTTCGTTGACAGATATTGCAAAATATAGAAATGATAATGATCCCAGATTTGTCATTCAGAACTGGATGCGAAACAGAAATACAGTTGAGTTTTTGGCTGTTTGGGAAGAACTTCATAATCCAGATTTTAACCGTGTGCAATTCGAGGCGGTTAGAAGTGAGGCAGGATTAAACAGGTTTGTTATGACGCCAACCAAATGGATTGAACAGACCAATGCTATTGGAATAGTGTCAAAAGCAGGCAGATATGGTGGAGGAACTTATGCACATAGCGATATTGCAATGGCATTTGCTACATGGATTTCTCCGGAATTTCAACTGTATATTATGAAAGATTACCGCAGGTTAAAACAAGATGAAAATAGTCGATTTTCATTGGACTGGAACTTGAACAGGGCTTTATCAAAGGTGAACTACCGTATTCACACAGATGCGGTGAAGGAAAATTTGATTCCACCAGAGCTAACACCAGAACAGATTGCTTATACATATGCCAGTGAAGCAGATCTTTTAAATGTTGCTTTATTTGGTCAGACTGCAAAGCAATGGAAAAATAATAATCCGGGTAAAAAGGGGAATGTGCGTGATGATGCAAATTTAAATCAGTTGTTGGTGTTGGCAAATATGGAAAGTTATAATGCTATTTTAATTGAGCAGGGGAAATCTCAATCAGAAAGACTTATATTGCTTAGAAATTTGGCAATCAGGCAGATGGATACATTAGTCAGTATCAATCTGTCGGCAGTTTCGGCACTTCCTGGAGGTGATATGTAAATTGAAGAAAGAGAAAATCAAAGTATATTTATACACCTGTGTCTCGACAACCATGCAGATAGATGGCTATTCTCTGGATGCACAGAAAACAAAAATGAAAGCGTTCTGCGACTATAATGAATATGAAATTGCCGGTGAGTATGAGGATGCAGGAAAATCCGGCAAATCAATAGAGGGAAGAGTTTCATTTAATCAGATGATGGAGGATATTAAGTCAGGAAAAGATGGAGTATCTTATGTTCTTGTATTTAAACTTTCCAGATTCATCCAAAGATGCCGGGACGCTTATGATATCTGTTCTGTCAGCAGTGGCAGAGATTGAACGTGAGAACATTCGTGTTCAGACAATGGAAGGAAGGATGCAGAAAGCCAGGGAAGGTAAATGGAATGGTGGTTTTGCACCATATGGATATTCACTTATTGATGGAAAACTGGAAGTCAATGAGGAAGAAGCTGTTGCCATCAGAACGATATTTGACCAATATGTAAATACGGATTTGGGAGCTAATGGAATTGCAAAATATTTAGAAAATCATGGAATCCATAAGATAGCCAGACAGAATGGCACAAATCCACTATTTGATGCTGCTCTTATCAGAAGAATTATTCAGAATGTGTTAAAGACATCGGCCAAATGGAATGGTTGGTGTCTTTTTCTATCCGATCATCTTAGGAAATTCTTAATGATTTCTCAACTGTTTCCAAGGAAATAAAAACGGTTCTTAGTTTATAAGTTTTTGAGCTGCCTTCTAGATGCCATCCATCGTCACTTAAGCAAAAATCTTGAAGAAATCCCTTCAGCTTTTTTATTGATTGTGTAGTAACAAACTTTCGATTGTTAGTGTTGTTAAAACGTCGATTACCTGTTGAAGAAAGACCAGCATCCGTGCATACAACAAACTCTGAATGACCAAAATCTTTAATGATTTTTTCTTCAAGTGGAGTCATGGATGGTTGCTCATTTTTGTTTCCATCAAAAAGTGAAAACGAAAGAGGAATACCATCAGCATCCATGAATAGACCCATCTGAACGATTGGATTAAGACGGTGTTCCTTAGAAAGCCCATACTTACGGAATTCATCATCCTGTTCAATCTCAAAATAGTAATTAGTACAATCGTAGTAAAGAATACCTTTTTTCCGATCTATGATACGTTCAGATTTTTTATACAGCTCTGACTGGATATAATCGCTATCTGCTTCAATAACATCCAAGGCTCGGTAAATCTGATGCAAATCAGCCGATGGTTGTTCCAACATCTTTTGGGCATCTATATGAGAAGCTCTTTTCGATAAGCTGGGTTGGAGAACAGTTCAACGGAAGTTGTTTCCGTTCTTCTTTCTCTTTACGAGTTAGTTCCTTAGCTAATTTCAATAGCATGTATTTATAAGTAGATGGATATTATATTATAAGTAATACTAAATTGACCGCATAGCCTTATGATCGTAAAATAATTTTGTGATTTTTTTATTAAATAAGAGTATAAATATTTGGAGGAACCAATGAAAAAGACAACAAACTCTTCACCTTACCAGTTTGAGGGCAGAATACCTCTGTCTCAGGCTATTCCGCTTGGACTGCAGCATGTTATGGCTATGTTCATCGGAAACCTTACACCTCTTATCATAGTTATGGGAGCATGTGGACTCACAGCGGACGCAGGCTTTGCGGAGCTTAGAACAGCTCTCTTACAGAATGCCATGGTTATCGCAGGTATTGTCACATTAGTACAGATGTTTTCCATCGGACCGATCGGCGGAAAGGTACCTATCGTTATGGGAACCTCTTCGGGCTTTCTTGGAGTATTAAATAATACAGTTGCAGCGTGTGGCGGCGGAGTTATAGCATATGGAGCTATTATGGGAGCCTGCATTGTAGGAGGTATTTTCGAAGGTATACTCGGAGCCTTCTTAAAGCCTTTACGCAAGTTTTTCCCTGCAATCGTTACAGGCTCAGTTGTTATAGCAATAGGACTTTCACTCCTTGGAGTGGGAATCAACTACTTCTGCGGTGGCACAGGCAAAAATGATTACGGCTCACTGCCAAACCTTTTTCTTGGAATGGTTGTACTTATGGTAATCGTGCTTCTTAAGCATTTTGCACCGTCGCGTAGTATTTTTTCATCATCTGCCATCCTTTTTGGTATTCTGGCAGGATATGTTGTAGCAATCATTATGACACTTACCATGTCACATACAGGTGTGACTGCTGACGGTGTCAAATACACATATTCATGGGTAGTAAATTTTGACGAGGTTAAAAATGCAGCATGGATAGCAGTTCCAAGCTTTATAGGCTTTGGAAAGCTTTCAGATGTGGGAATTTCCTTCCATGCCAATGCAATCATCCCAATCGGCATCATGTTTATCGTTACTGCAATCGAGACAGTTGGCGATATCTCAGCCTGTGTGGAGGGTGGAATGGACAGAGAGGCTACAGATTCAGAGCTTTCCGGCGGTGTTATCTGTGACGGTCTTGGTTCATCATTTGCAGCGCTTTTCGGAGTACTGCCAAATACCTCATTCTCACAGAATGTAGGTCTTGTTTCAATGACAAAGGTTGTCAATAGATTTGCTATTTCAATGGGAGCTATATTCCTCATCATTTGCGGCTTCTGCCCAAAAATTGGAGCTCTCATGTCAATCATGCCTCAGTCGGTGCTCGGCGGAGCTGCGGTTATGATGTTTGCCTCTATCCTGATTTCCGGAATTGAGCTCATCACAAAGGAGCCAATCGGCAGCCGTGAGATTACAATTATCTCAGTTGCAATCGGTTTAGGCTACGGACTTGGCGCTACAACAGGTGCTACATCACACCTGCCATACTATGTACAGCTTATATTTGGCGGTTCAGGTATCGTGCCTTGCTCACTTTGCGCTATTCTTCTCAATATTATTTTGCCGAAGAAATCTAAGAACGCACCATATATGTGGGATATGGAAGAAAAAGATGATGTGAAGCGTGTGGATGATTAACGCTTAGGATTTTAAAGTCGTCCGGTGCATTAAGTACACCGGCGGCTTTATTATTTGTGGGAAAGTATGGAAATATATGGAAAAAGTGATTTCAATAGTGGGCGCAGGTGGAAAGACCACACTCGTCCATAAGCTTGCAAGGGAATATCACAGGAGAGGAAAAGGTGTGCTTGTCACAACAACAACGCACATGTATGTCGAAGCTGACACTGACCTATCCTGCGATTTTTTTGCGTTAAGGGATAAAATAATAAAAGATGGATATTGCATGGCGGGGCAGAAAATATCAGAACAGTCAAAGCCAAAAATGTGCGGACTGCCGTATGATTTGCTTGATAAACTGATTAAAGACATGCCACAGGCGTTAGATTATGTTATAATCGAAGCAGATGGAGCAAAGCACCATTCTCTCAAATATCCGGCAGCGGATGAGCCTGTCATATATCCGCTCACCACAGATGTTATCATAGTGCTTGGCACGTGGGAAAAGGGCAAGCTGTGTAAAGACGTTGTGTTCAGATATGAGCTTATGCAAAACGAGCTAGGAATGGCAGAGGATGTAGTGGTTGATGACTCGGTTATAGACACGCTGCGTCAGGTCTATGTCAAAAAGCTTCGCGACAGCGGGTTTGAAGGACGGATTTCGACATATTACAGATAAACATGGAAATAATAAGTTAACAGGGTAACTAATTATATGAGCAATAATCAGATAAAAGAGAAAAATTTGTTAATCATATGCCGTGGTGCAGGCGATCTTGCGACAGGCATCATCCACAGACTGCACCGTGCAGGACATCGGGTGATAGCGCTTGAGACAGACTATCCGGCAGCCATACGGCGTCAGGTGTCCTTTTGCGAGGCAGTGTATGATGGGAGCGCAACTGTAGAGGGTCTGACAGCCAGACTGCTTCCTGCCTTGAATGATGCAGAGACAATTTCCGGGATAAATGACACCCCGCAAGCTCATATTGCATCGCAAAAGTGGAAGAGCTCAGCTATCGAAGCTGTGCTTGAGGCCGGAGAGGTTCCGCTTCTCATAGACCCAACCGGTGAATCAATTGCACTTTTTAGACCGGATGTTGTGGTAGATGCCATAATAGCAAAGAAAAATCTGGGCACCACAATAAATATGGCACCGCTTGTGATAGGAGTAGGTCCGGGCTTTACGGCAGGCAAGGACGTGCATCTGGTGATTGAGTCCATGCGTGGGCACAATCTGGCGCGCATCATTACCGATGGCATGGCACAGCCCAA
>ENA-USUJ01003665-USUJ01003665.1-human-gut-metagenome-genome-assembly--contig:-NODE-3665-length-10129-cov-4.185734_pt1 | contig 10129 bp, 6 predicted proteins | sample MGYA00250061_ERZ773398 | MGnify/ENA primary metagenome ERZ773398 (study PRJEB29103, sample SAMN06111992) | human gut metagenome | biome: human gut; feature: ankylosing spondylitis patient; material...
TACTATAACTGGAAACAGGCACCTGCCGAACAGGAATATGATACCACTACGGATATCGTCCGCTTACCGGCTGCCGATCAGCAAAAGCATGGCTTGGTAGTAAGCATCACCGCCGATGACTTCGCCGCAGGCGACACCGTACATTATCTTTTCAATCATGGAATAGAAGGATACTTCGAAACCCACAAAGCCCCCTCCATCATTAAGGAAGTGGAAGGAAAAAAGAGTTTCAGTTTTGATGGTCATCAGGTATTCCAGTCCAACTTCTCCCTGCCTGCAACCTTGCTGGACAATGCCCCCTATACATTGGAAGCCTGGATACTGAATGATTCCATTGCCGAAAATGAATGTGTAGCCGACTTCACGACTTCGCATGACGAATTGGAAAAGATTATGCTCGTAAGCGGTACGGAACCCCGATGCGGTGTCATCAACCACTATGGCTGGTACGAAGATGCCGGATACAAGGACATGAAAGAACTGGCCGGCAAATGGCAGCATATCTATATTTGTTTCGACGGCCGTATGGAACAAGTATATATCAATGATAAATTAATTAGCGAAAAAGACATTCAATTACTGATAAAGCCATCGCAATACGTAACTTTGGGGCAGAATGCAGAACGCAACTGGCCGTTCACGGGCTACCTGCATTCACTGAAACTATGGGACGAATATATTCCAATCAAGAAATAATACCATAAAACGAATAATAACCATGAGAAAAGTATTAGTTACCACCCTGCTGGTTGCCGCCACCGTAGGCAGCCAAGCGCAAGTGAAAAACCAATCGCACGGGTATCCCATCGATCCCGTACCTTTCACCTCGGTGAAAGTAACCGACTCCTTCTGGGGACAACGCCTCAACGCGAGCCGAGAGGTAACCATCCCCCTGGCATTCAGCAAATGCGAGGAAACCGGAAGATATCAGAACTTCGTCAACGCAGCCCATCCAAGTGATACCATTAAAGTAGGTGGACTGGCTTTCGACGATACGGACGTATACAAAACCATCGAAGGTGCCAGCTACCTGTTACAGACATATCCCGATAAGAAACTGGCCAAATACATCGACAGCGTGCTCGTCATCGTAGCCGCTGCACAGGAACCGGACGGATACCTCTACACCAGCCGCACCATGAATCCGAAACATCCCCATGAATGGGCGGGAAGCAAACGTTGGGAAAAGGTAGAAGACCTGAGCCACGAGTTTTACAACCTGGGACACATGGTGGAAGGCGCCATCGCCCACTACCAGGCTACCGGGAAGAAGAACTTCCTCAACATTGCCATCCGATACGCTGACTGCGTATGCCGTGAAATCGGTACAGGCGAAGGGCAGCAAATTCGTGTCCCCGGACATCAGATTGCCGAAATGGCACTTGCCAAACTTTATTTAGTTACCGGAGACCAAAAGTACCTCGACCAAGCCAAGTTCTTCCTCGACCAGCGTGGATATACCAGCCGTACCGATGAATACAGCCAGGCACATAAGCCGGTGGTTCAACAGGATGAAGCTGTGGGACACGCCGTTCGCGCCGCATATATGTATGCAGGTATGGCCGACGTAGCCGCCCTGACGGGAGACACCGCCTACATTCATGCCATCGACCGCATCTGGGACAATATCGTCGGCAAGAAATATTACATCACCGGCGGTATCGGAGCTACAGCAGCCGGAGAGGCTTTCGGCAAGAACTACGAATTGCCCAACATGTCAGCCTATTGCGAAACTTGTGCTGCCATCGGCAACGTGTACGTCAACTACCGTCTTTTCCTCCTGCACGGTGAATCCAAATACTACGATGTACTGGAACGCACTTTATACAATGGTCTGATTTCAGGCGTATCCTTGGATGGTGGCGGTTTCTTCTACCCCAACCCGCTGGAAAGCATGGGACAGCATCAACGGCAGCCCTGGTTCGGTTGTGCCTGCTGCCCGTCCAACATCTGCCGTTTCATCCCGTCCCTGCCGGGATATATCTACGCTGTGAAGGATAAGGACGTTTACGTCAACCTCTTCATGTCCAACACTTCCGACCTGAAAGTGGGTGGCAAAGCTGTTTCTATCGAGCAAAACACCAAATACCCGTGGAACGGTGACATTACCATCGGCATCAACAAGAATAACGTCGGACCCTTCAACCTGAAAGTCCGTATTCCCGGATGGGTTCGGGGTCAGGTAGTCCCCAGCGACCTGTATACCTATAGCGACGGCAAGCGTCTGAAGTACACAGTGAAAGTAAACGGAGAAGCCGTACAGAATGAACTGAAGGATGGTTATTTCAGCATCGACCGCCGTTGGAAAAAGGGTGATAAGGTGGAAGTACACTTCGACATGGAACCGCGTACCGTGAAAGCCAACAATAAAGTGGAAGCCGACCGCGGACGCATTGCCGTAGAACGCGGACCGATTGTATACTGTGCAGAATTCCCGGATAACAACTTCGACATCTTCAGCGTATTCATGAACCGCAACCCGAAGTTTGAAGTGGTGGAAAAGCCCGATCTGCTGTATGGCATCAACCAATTGAAGACCGGCGCACAGACACTTGGCTATGACGATCAGGGTCGCCTGACCACTACCGATGTGAACCTGACACTGATACCTTACTACGCATGGGCTCACCGTGGTTCGGGAGCTATGGAAGTATGGCTGCCGCAAGAGCTGAGCGCATCCCGCCCCGCCATGCCTGCCACACTGGCTTCGGAAAGTAAAATAGACGCATCCCACCGCGCAAGCTCCATTTCAGCCATCAACGACCGCCTGGTTCCGAAAGATGAGAACGACCGCTCCCTGCCCTACTACCATTGGTGGCCCAAACAGGGAACTACGGAATGGATCACGTATGAGTTCCCGGCAGAAGCTACCGTATCAAGCTCCACCGTATATTGGTTCGACGATGCTCCCTGGGGCGGTTGTCGTGTACCGAAAAGCTGGAAGATATATTATAAAGATGCACAAGGCCAGTGGCAGCCCGTCACAGGTGCCGACAAATATGGCGTTGTAAAAGGTGCGGGAAACACCGTAAACTTTGATCCCGTGAAGACCAAATCAGTAAAACTGGAAATCACCCTGCCGGACAAACATGCAGCAGGTGTTTATGAATGGGAAGTACAATAAAGGTTAGTTAGATATGAATGTTTGTAAGTTAGGTTTGTCGATAGCCATGCTCCTTAGCGGGGGCATGGCTTTCGCACAAGGCACAGTGGACGATTATAACCGTGCCTACGCATTGAGAGAGAAATTCAGTGCCAACAAAGTTTTCTACTCCAGCGTCACGCCGCAGTGGATAGAAGGCACACATCAGTTCTGGTATGTACGCAATACGCCCGAAGGCCGTATCTACGTATCGGTGAACGCAGACAAGAAAAGCAGAAAGGAATTGTTCGACCACAAGCGTTTGACAAGCGCACTGAGCAACGCGTCCGGCAAAGAAGTAAACCCCGAAGCAATCCAGTTGGAACGGTTACGGGTGAACCCGAGCTTAGATACGCTTCGTTTTGTATTCGGCAACCAACGCTGGATGTACGCCACCCGCAAGAATCAGTTGGTAAATGAAGGCAGCTTGCCCGACCGTAATGCACCACAGAAGCACTGGATGGAACGGGATGACGAAAAAGAAGCCGCTCCCGTAACTTCACCCGATGGAAAGTACACCGCCTATATCAAAAATCAGAATGTATATGTGAAGGAACTTGCCACGGGAAAAGAGAAGCAGTTGAGCCTTGACGGTACACTCAGCAACTATTACTCAGCTTATATCCGCTGGTCTCCGGACAGCAAGAAGGTGGCATCCTGCAAAATCCGCCCGGTAGAGAAACGATATGTGTACTATGTAGAGTCTTCTCCGACAGATCAACTCCAACCGAAGCTGCACAAGCAGGAATATGCCAAACCGGGAGACGAACTTCCTTTCAAGATACCTTGCATTTATGAAGTTGAAACAGGACGAGGTATCATCCCCAGCACCGACCTCTTCAATCGGCAGTATGAAATATACGGTCCCGAATGGAACAATGACAGTCGTGCCGTAACCTTCGAATACAATCAGCGCGGACATCAGGCATATCGTGTACTTGAACTCTCTGCCGAGACAGGCGTCGTGCGTCCTCTGATAGAAGAAACCTCTGACAAATACGTGAACTATACCCGCCGTTTCCGTCACGACCTAAGGGACAACAAGCACATCATCTGGATGAGCGAACGGGATAACTGGAACCACCTGTACATGTACGACCGCACTACCGCACAGCCCATCCATCAGATAACCCGCGGCGAATGGTATGTGCGCGAAGTGCTCCGCGTAGACGAGGACAACCGGCAGATTTATTTCTCCGCAAATGGTGTACAACCCGGTGAGGACCCTTATCTCATCCGCTATTACCGCATTGGTTTCGACGGGAAAGACTTGGTTTGCCTTACTCCGGAAGAAGGAATGCACCGTGCCTGGTTCTCGGGAGATATGAATTATCTGGTAGACGTTTACTCTATGGTAAACAAAGCTCCTGTTACCGTACTGCGCAGTGCCGAAGATGGCAAGGTGGTGATGCCGCTGGAGACAGCCGATATCAGTCGTCTGGAAGCAGAAGGCTGGAAAGCACCGGAAGTATTTACCGCCAAGGGGCGTGACGGCAAAACGGATATGTGGGGACTGATTGTTCGTCCCACTAACTTCGACCCGAACAAGAAGTATCCGGTTATCGAATACATTTACCAAGGTCCCGGCGACCAGTATGTACCCAAGACTTTCATCCCGTACAACTGGTACATGACTTCCCTTGCCGAACTCGGCTTTATCGTTGTCATGGTAGATGGAATGGGAACCTCATTCCGTTCACGTGAATTTGAAAACGTATGCTACAAGAATCTGAAAGATGCAGGACTTCCCGATCACATTGCCTGGATTAAAGCTGCCGGAGAGAAGTATCCGTATATGGATATGGACCGCGTAGGTATCTACGGCTGTTCCGCCGGAGGCCAAGAATCCACCACTGCCGTGCTGCTGCATCCCGAATTCTACAAAGCCGCTTATTCCGCCTGTGGCTGCCACGACAATCGCATGGATAAAATCTGGTGGAACGAACTCTGGCTGGGATATCCCGTGGGAGATCAATATAAGGAAGGATCGAATGTAGAGAATGCCCATCTGCTAAGCCGCCCCCTGATGCTGGTAGTAGGCGAACTGGACGATAATGTAGATCCTGCCTCAACTATGCAGGTGGTGAACGCACTGATAAAAGCCAACAAAGATTTTGAACTGGTAGTGATTCCCGGTGCACACCACACGATGGGAGAAGATTTCGGGGAACATAAACGCTATGATTTCTTTGTACGCCATTTACAAGGAGGAATTCCACCGAAATGGAATGAAATAACATATCGCTAGGATTTAGATAAAGAATGTATACCTCAACAGTAGAGCCGGATTTAGGTCTGACTCTACTTTTTTATTGTATTAACTATCAATTAAATAATTTTTCATTCATTACAGGTAATAAGATTTCTGAGTTTTTATTCATACCTTTGTGTATCGATATATAAAAGATACTATGATAAAAGCCACCTCAAATATGATTATCAGACAAAAAGTCTACCTGATGCAGTTCTTGTGTCTTTTAATATTCAGCCCCTTGCTGCATGCTCAGGATATCGTGGTCAGAGAAATACCTTCCTTAGATAAACTTCCGGTGAATGCCATTCATCGCATATTTCAGGACAGCGACGGCTACATGTGGTACGGCACTTTCAACGGTCTCTGCCGGAACGACGGATACAATATCCGCGTTTTCCGCTCCGACCTGTACCATCCGGGACTCTTATCGGATAATTATATTACTTATATCTCCGAAGACCACGATAAGAAAATCTGGTTCGGAACCATGAAAGGTGGCTATATACTGGATAAGGCTACCTGCCGGATCACTCCCATGGATTTGCAGGAGTTCTCCGATAAGAATGTATTCACTATAAACGTAACCCGGGACGGGAGTATATGGGTAAGCATGCATGGCGTATTATTCCGGTTCAAGGCTGACGGCACTCTGATAAAGCGGTATAAAACCGAATACAACCACTCTCCTGAATTTGTGTACATCGTCTACGAAGACAAAAACGGAGACTTAATAATCTCCCTCACCCGGGGCGGAATGTATAAACTCAATAAAGATACGGATGATTTTGAAGCCTACTTCCACCACAGGGACTATATGGATATCGAACGGATCATCTGGGACGAAACAAACGGATATTACTGGCTCGGCACCTGGGGAAAAGGAATCGTACGCTTCGACCCGAACAGTAAATCTCCGGAAACGCAATATATCCCCCAGCCTCTCCCGGTAGATATCACAGGAAATGCTACGGGAGCCATCTACCACATGGTGCAGGATGATGTATTCCACTATATATGGGTCACTTCCTGGAAGGACTTGTTCGCTTTCCGCATCACAAAGGAGGGACACTTAGAGCAAGTGGACACTTCCGCCTTCCTCACCCCCGGCAACAAAATACTTTATGAAATATATAAGGATAAAGACGGAAAGCTATGGGTATCAGCCTTCGACGTGGAAAGCTTCATTATTGATATCCGCAATTACATTGTCCAGAAGTATCCCCTGCCGGATTTAAGAAACCAGTTAAAGGCGAATCCCGCCATAAACTCACTGTGCAAAGATGAAGACGGTATTTTCTGGTTTTCGCAAGACCGGTACGGCCTATGCATCTATGACAGTCGGAAAAAGAAGCTCAAACACTATTCACAATGTCAGGGAATCCGGAATTTACCGTTTGGAGACGTCACCAACATAGCCAGATCATACAGCCACAACCGGATATGGGCTACTTCGTATGGTTCCACCGTCTTCGGCCTGAGCCAGCTGAATATGGAGATGAAAGAAGATGTACGGATAGAGCTTGGCAACGTCACAAAGAATCCGGGGCAGGTTACTTCGCTGTTCGAAGACCTACAGAATAATCTATGGATAGGCACTACGACGGGATTGTTCGTATACCGGATTATGAGTGCAACTCTTGAAAGCATTCCGGAAGTATCGGGTCCGGTTGCCGGCATCACCCAAACAGCCGACAGCCGGATATGGACTGCCATCCGAAACAAAGGCATCTACCGGATTGAACTGGATAAACATATTGAATCTTATCCTTTCGATAAAGACTTTGTATGCATAGATGCCACGAGCGACGGCGACCTCTGGATGGGTACCACCGAAGGGGAAGTCTTACTGTTCGACCCGAGACAAAAAGAGACACTGAAAGACTATAGTTTCAGTTGCGGCATGAAGGGGGATATCATCAATAATATCACTGTAGACGTCTACAATCATGTATGGATCACTACCAATCAGATGATTAAAGAGTTCAACCCGCGCAATGGCGCTTACCGGAGCTACAGCACCAGGGATAAGAATTTCCTCCTTACTCGTCTGCTATCCAAAGCCGTCTACTACGACCGGAAAGGAGAAATCTATTTCGGCGGAATCTCAGGCATTGTGTCCATCTCACCAACCCAACAACTGGAAAGTATCCCCGAACAGGTAACCACCCATATCAGTGACATCAAGATTATGGGAAAGAGCATTTGGGACGACCAGTTGAAACAAGACCCTATAAATACGCCTATCCGCCTGTCACCCAATGACCAGAATCTGGAAATCGAATTCTCTTCATTAGATTTTCATAACTTAGACCAGATACGTTATGCATACCGGATGGTGGGTATAGACAACGACTGGATCTACCTAAATGACCGGAAGAATTCCGCCTTCTACAACAGATTGGACAAGGGAAAATATACATTCCAGGTGAAAGCTACTGATAAAAACGGATTATGGAGTAATGAGGTAACGGAGATAACAATCCACCGCCTACCTGCCTGGTACGAAACCTGGTGGGCTTATCTCTTTTATACTCTGCTGACTATGGCCATCATAGGATATAGTATTTATGCCTATCTGAAACGTATGAAACGCAAGAACGACGAGAAATGGGCGGACAGTGCCGAGTTGGTAAAAATGCATCAATACTTGGATACCAAAGACAGCATTTCCACCTCTGAATTTGCCGAGATAGATAAGTTACTTCTGGATCGGGCGACCAAAGCGGTAGAAGAACATCTGAATGAACCGGAATTTAATGTGGTGTCACTGGCAGAGGCTATGAATATGTCCCGTTCCACACTTTCTCGGAAAATAAAAGTAATCACTGGCAAAACTCCGTTGGATTTTATAAAGGATATAAAGATGCAACATGCCTGCCGGATGCTGGAAAATAAAACGGCAACTGTGGCAGATGTTATCACAGCATTGGGCTACAGTGATTATAAGAATTTCACCCAGTCGTTTAAAGAAGCATTCGGTATGTCGCCCGGCGAATACCAGAAACAGATCAAAGAGAAGAAAGAAGAAACAATCCATCCATCTTAATCAAGCAGCAAAACATCCGGTTATTTCAGGTTATTTTGCTCAAATCATAGGGGGTAATTAGTCAATTTAGCGTTGATTAATTACCCCCTATGATTTGATTTATAAGCATTAACAGCTTTGCCCTTATTTGTTTTCCTTTGCTGCCGAAAGATGGATGAGCTCACCTCTATCGAAAGAAAAAGAAACCTTTAATTTTAAATTCAAATTCATGAAGAACTATCATTTTAAAAGATCATCAAAGAAAACTCTCCTCTCCGTGATGATGGTATCCGCTCTCTATGCGGGCTACCCACAAGATGCTTTTGCAACGGCAAATGAAGTACAAGCAGTCATGCAATCCGACCCTGTAAAGGGACAGGTAGTAGATGAAAACGGCTCCCCCGTCATCGGAGCTACCGTAATGATGAAAGGTACATCCTTACAAATCAGAGCAGACAAAATTGTTCCTTACAAAGTACAAGTGGGTAAGAAAGTTTGTACGATACAGAAATGTACCGTCGGATGGGAAGTGAGATTACCAGTAAGTGAAATCACCGAAGAAGTTACAATATGGTGGAAATAATGCATATAAACCATTAAAAACAATTCATTATTAACATATCAAAGTATGAAAACAAAGATTATTGCAATTTTAGTATTTGCCAGTTTGATGACGAAGCTTAATGCTCAGAATCACGATAAAGTAGGATTACTGGAAAAGCCGGTACCTGTTTCTTCTGTAAGAAATATAACCGGATTCTTCGGACATCGTATGGAAGTTAACCGGAATGCCTACCTGAAACACTTTCCAATAGATAAATATGTGGACTTTGTTGTAAACAGGCAAACAGGTTGAGGCAGCTGTCCTTCAGCTATTGCAAGAGCATATCAGCGCGGTGGTTGAGCTCGACCGGTGTCTATCTGAAATTCAGCAGGTGCCATATCAGAAAATCAATGTTGCCAAGTGTGAGCAACGCAGAGAAAAACTTGCGGCAGAAATCGCTCGTTATCGCGAGCTGAAGGCATCTCTCTATGAAGATATGAAAGAAGGACTCATTTCGAAGACTGACTTCTGTGACATCAGAGGTCAGTATGATGTAAGAATTGCCGATGCGCTGATTGCTCAGGAGCAGATCGACCGAGAACTCAGTATCTATCTCTCGGGCGAACAGTCCCCGAACAACTGGCTAAAGACATTTACCGAACATCGAGGATTGAAATCACTCACGCGGGCAGTTGTTCTGGAGTGCATTGAAAAAGTTGTTATTCACAAAGACGAAAAGTTGGAAATCATCTTTGAGCATTCCGAGGACTATGCCCGTTTGGTGAGCAGCTTGCAGGAGTATGCTGAGCGTGGAATACTAGAGGAGGCGATGTAAGCATGGCAAGAAAGAGCAGAAAAAATGTCCAAGCCACACCCGCAGTTGTTGTAGGACCCGTCCAGTACAAGGTAGCGCTCTATGCCAGAATCTCGGTTGAGAACGAACAAAAGCGAGAAGCAGACACCATAGGTAATCAGATTGCGTTGCTGAAGGACTTTGTTTCCCAGCATCAGGATTTAGTTGTCTTTGACCTCTATTGTGATGACGATATCTCGGGAGTTAGCTTTGTGCGCCCGGAATTCGCTCGAATGATGAATGACATCCGAGCTGGCAAGGTGACCTGTGTGATTGTCAAAGACTTGTCTCGTCTGGGGCGAAATATGATT
>ENA-USUJ01003677-USUJ01003677.1-human-gut-metagenome-genome-assembly--contig:-NODE-3677-length-10109-cov-7.270734_pt1 | contig 10109 bp, 10 predicted proteins | sample MGYA00250061_ERZ773398 | MGnify/ENA primary metagenome ERZ773398 (study PRJEB29103, sample SAMN06111992) | human gut metagenome | biome: human gut; feature: ankylosing spondylitis patient; material...
AAACGAGAAAGTAAGATATGAATGCAAAGAAAATGCATATAAGTATGTTGATTCAGAATTGAATTAGAACAAAATGATCGAAGAGGTGTATGGTATGGATCTGAACGGAAAAGAAGATATCCGTATTTCGATCGTACTTCCTGTTTATAATAGTGAAAACTACATAGAACGTGCGATACGGAGTGTTTTGCAACAAAAGTATAGTAATTATGAACTTATAATTGTGGATGATGGATCAACAGATAAAACAGAAGATATAATAAATAAATATATTAAAAAATATGATAATATAATCTATATAAAACAAAAAAATATGGGCTTAAGTCTAGCAAGAAATAATGGTGTAAAAAAAGCAACAGGAGATTATTTATTATTTATAGATTCAGATGATTATGTAGAAAAAGAGTTGCTTGAAAATATAAATAAAAATATAGATGATTTAGATGTACTTAGATATCAGTTAAATATAGTTTATAGTGACAAAATTATTCCTTATGAAGAAAAAGAATTCAATGCTACAGATGGAATATCAGCCTTTGAAAAAATAGTAAAATATAAATTTATTGAAATGGCTGCATTATATGTTATTAATAGAAAATATTATTTAGATAATAATTTTATGTTTGAAAAAGATGCTTATCATGAAGATTATGGATTACTTCCTTTAGTAATTTCGACTGCTAAAAAGGTAAAATCAATAAATTACTTAGGGTATAATTATGTTCAAAGAGATGGAAGTATAATGTCATCAAATGATACAAGTAAAATGAAAAAGAAAATGGATGATATGTTATTTTTATTTACTAAAGCAATAAAATATTTAGATAATATTCCAAATAGTCAAAATGTTAAAAGTTTTTATGCAAATAGTATTATTGATAAATATAATTCATTAAGTGATGAACTTAAAAAAGAATATATAAAGAAAATAAAAAATTTAAAAATAATTAGTCATTTATCAAATGATAGTTTTAAAAGAAAAATAAAAAAGATATTATATAAAATAAAGTATGAGGTATTAAAATGAAAGTAAGTGTTATTGTTCCAATATATAATACAGAAAAATATTTAAAAAATTGTATTGATTCATTATTAAAACAAAATTTTGAAGATTATGAAATTATTGTTATTAATGATTTGAGTCCTGGAAATGCAGAAGAAATAATAAAGTCCTATAATGATAAAAAAATAGTATATATAAAAAATAAAACAAATAAAGGAATTGGTTACAATAGAAACTTAGGTATAAAAAAAGCAAAAGGAGAATATGTTTGCTTTATAGATTCAGATGATTATGTAAAAGAAAATTTTATTAGTAAGATGTATAATTATTCAAAAGAAAATAATTTGGATTTATGTGTTTGTGATTATGTAAATGTTGATGAAAAAGGTAACACGTTAGAAGAATTTAATTTATCAAACTTTGGTATAACCAACTATGAAGAAAATAATAAAATATTATGTGAAATTAATTTAGGGCCTTGTAATAAACTTTTTAAGAAAGATATGCTTATAAAAAACAAAATAGAATTTAGTGAAAAACTAAAATATGAAGATTTATCATTTGTAGCGCTTTCAATTAAAAATAGTGCAAAAATAGGTAAAATAAATGAGCAATTAAATTATTTTACAGTACATAAAAATAGTGAAACAACAACAAGAGATAAAAGAGTTTTTGATATATTTAAACAGCTTGATATCGTAAGAAATGAATATAAAAGTGGTAAATACCTAGATGAACTTACTGTTTCTGTATTACTTAATTATACAATTCAGCAAAGATATCAAATAGATAAAGATACTCAAAGTAAATTTATTGATGATGCTTTTAAATATTTAAATGATAATAATATTGATTATAAACATAGTGAATACATCAAAAATAGATCATTTTTAAAAAGATTAATAGAAAAAAATAAGTTTATAACAAAAATTTATTGCAAAATATATAGAATGCTAAAAACTAGATAACTCTAGTTTTTTTAACTGTTTAATGGTATAATTATTATAGAGGTGATAATGTGAAAATATTAGTAACAGGTGGAGCAGGTTATATAGGCTCACATACTTGTGTTGAATTATTAAATGAAGGATTTGAAGTAGTTGTAATAGATAACTTTTCAAATAGTAAAAGTTCATCATTAGATGCTATAAAGAAAATAACAGGTAAAGATTTTAAATTTTATGAAATAGATTATTTAGATAAAGATGCTTTAAATAAAGTATTTGAAGAAAATAAAATAGATGCTGTAATTAATTTTGCTGGATTTAAAGCAGTAGGTGAATCAGTTCAAAAACCAATTGAATATTATACAAATAATATTTCAGGTGCACTTAATTTACTTGATGTTATGAGAAAATATAATGTTAAAAAATTTGTATTCTCATCATCCGCAACAGTATATGGTAATCCAGAAAAAATACCACTTACAGAAGATTGTAAAATAGGTGGAACAACAAATCCATATGGGACATCAAAATTATTTATTGAACAAATACTTAAAGATATTTATGCATCAGATAATTCATGGGACATAATAATACTTAGATATTTTAATCCAGTAGGAGCACATGAAAGTGGACTTATTGGAGAAGATCCAAAAGGTATACCTAATAATTTAATGCCATATATTGCAAAAGTAGCAACTAAAGAGTTAAAAGAATTATCTGTATTTGGTAATGATTATAATACTCCAGATGGTACAGGTGTTAGAGATTATATACACGTTGTTGATTTAGCAAAAGGACATGTACTTGCGCTTAATAAATTAGAAAAAGAAGGTAAAGGTTTATTTATTTATAATTTAGGAACAGGAACAGGATACAGTGTACTAGATCTTGTTCATGCATATGAAAAAGCAAATAATGTAAAAGTTCCATATAAAATTGCACCAAGAAGAGATGGTGATATAGCAACTTGTTATTCAGATCCAACAAAAGCAAAAAATGAACTTGGATTTGTCGCAACTAAAACAATAGAAGATATGTGTCATGATTCATATAAGTTTGTAACAAGAAAATAGGAGTATAGTATGAAAAAAAAGAAAGTATTATTTATTTCATCAACAGGTGGTCATTTAAAAGAATTATTACAATTAAAAAAACTTTTTGGTAAATATGATTCATATCTTATAACAGAAAAAACTGATTCTACAAAAAAATTAAAAGATGAATATAAAGAAAAAATGGGATATATGGTATTTGGAACTAAGGATCATATGCTTACATATCCATTTAAATTACTTGCTAATTGTTTTATAAGTGTATATTATTTTATTAAAATAAGACCAAAATATATAGTAACAACAGGAACTCATACTGCAGGACCAATATGTTATTTGGGAAAGATATTTGGAAGTAAAATAATTTATATAGAGACAATGGCTAATATAAATAGAAAAACACAGACGGGAAGACTTATATATCCAATCGCAGATTTATTTATAGTACAATGGGAAAGCATGTTAAAAATTTATCCAAAAGCCGTTTATGGTGGATTTATATTTTAGGAGGGATTTATGATATTTGTTACACTCGGAACTCAAGATAAGGGATTTCCAAGACTTTTAGAAGCAATAGAAGAAGCAATAGAAAATAAATACATAAAAGAAAAAGTTATTGTACAAGCTGGTTATACAGAATTTGAATCAAAAAATATGGAAATATATAAATTATTACCAATGGATAAATTTGATGATTATATGAAAAAATGTGATTTATTAATAACACATGCAGGTGTTGGATCTATTATGTCAGGATTAAAATTTAATAAAAAAATAATTGCTGCTCCAAGACTTGAAAAATATGGTGAACATACAAATGATCATCAACTTGAAATAGCTAAGGAATTTGCTAAAGAAGGATATATAATATGTTTAGAAGATTTTTCTTCATTAGGTGATATTATAAAAAGTATAGATAAGTTTAAGCCTAAAAAATATAAAAGTAATAATGATAATTTTGTAAAATTAGTAGAAGATTTTATAGATAAAAATTAAGGTAAGTGATAAAAATGAAAAAAATTACAATTTTATGTTTACATTTAGGATATGGTGGAATAGAAGTTGCGATTAGTAATTTAGCAAATATGCTTATAGATAATTATGACATTGAAATTGTTTCAAACTATAACATATATGGTAAACCATTTTACAAATTAGATGATAGAATAAAAATCAAGTATTTATATAATGGTGGACCTAATAAGAAAGAATTTAAAAGTGCTTTAAAAAAGTTAAATATCTTTAAAGTAATAAAAGAAGGATTTAAATCTATAAAAATACTATATTTAAAAAAGAAATTAATGATTAATTATATAGAGGAATGTGATAGTGATTTAATTATTTCAACTAGAGTAGAGATAACTGAACTTTTAAATAAATATTATAAAGGCAAAGGAATTTTAATATCACAAGAACATGCTCATCATAATAATAATCAAAAATATATAGATAGAGTTTTAAAATCATTAACTAATATAGATTACTTTATGCCTGTTTCAAGAAAATTAACTAAATTCTATGAAAAGAAAGTAGAAGGTAAAACAAAGGTATTGTATTCTCCATTATGTGTTGATTATATACCAGAAAAAGAATCTAAAAAAGAAAATAAAAATATAGTTTCTATTGGAAGATTATCACATGAAAAAGGTTTTTTAGATTTAATAGATGTATTTAGTTTAATAAATAAAGAAGATAATGAATGTATTCTTCATATAATAGGTGATGGAGAGGAAAAAACAAAAATAGAAGAAAAAATAAATGAATTAAATTTAAAAGATAATGTTATTCTTTATGGATACAAAGATAAAGAATTTATTAGAGAAAAATTAAATGATATGAGTTTATATTTAATGACTTCTTATGAAGAATCTTTTGGTCTTGTTTTACTTGAAGCAGCTGCATTTGGTATACCTGCAATCGCATTTTCTTCAGCAGAAGGTGCGACAGAAATAATAAAAGATGATGTTAGTGGCTATATAATTAATAATAGAAATAAAGAAGAAATGAAAGAAAAGGCATTAGAATTATTAAATGATAAACAAAAACTTGCATTGTTTGGACATGAAGCAAGATTAAATGCAGAAGATTATTCATATGATTCTGTAAAAGAAAAGTGGCTTTCAATAATTAATGATATCTTGAATTAAAAGATATCTTTTTTTGTGCCAAATTTTAATTTTTGTATAAAAAGGTATTTTATTGTTAAAAATAATATGAAAAAATAAGAGTTCATTAGAACTCTTATTTTCTTATTCTACTGTAACAGATTTTGCTAAATTCTTTGGTTTATCAATATCACAATTCTTGTTTTTAGCAACATAATATGCAGTTAATTGAAGTGGTAATATTGTAAGGAGTGGTTGTAATAGTGGGTTAGTATCTGGAATAATAACTTTTTCATCATAGAAGTCACCATCTTTATTTAAACTATTTGTTGTAACATATATTACATTTGCACCTCTTGATTTAACTTCTTTTAAATTACTAATAGTTTTATCAGCAATTTTTTTATCAGTAACAATACCAAATACAGGAGTACCATCTTCAATTAAAGAAATAGTACCATGCTTAAGTTCTCCAGCAGCATATGCTTCACTATGTATATAAGAAATTTCTTTTAGTTTTAATGATCCTTCCATACATAATGCTTCATCTATACCACGACCAATAAAGAATATATTATCTTTATCATATATTTTGTCTGCTAAACTCTTATATTCATCTTTATTATTAAGTATTTCTTGCATTAATATTGGTAATTTATTTAAATCACTTAAGAATGTACTTACTTCATTTAATACATCTTTATCTTTACTTTTCTTAGCTAAACTATAAGCAAGGAATGAAAGAAGAGTAACTTGCGCTGAATAAGCTTTTGTAGTTGCAACTGCAATTTCAGGACCAGCTTTTGTATATAATACTTTAGATGTTTCTCTTGCAATAGAGCTTCCATTAACATTTACAATACCTAGTGTATCGCATCCTTTTTCATTTGCAATTTTAACAGCTTCTAATGTATCAGCAGTTTCACCAGATTGTGATATAGCAATTACTAACGTATCTTTATCAATAAATAATTTTTTATATCTAAATTCACTAGCAATTTCAACATTTACTGGTATATTACCATATTCTTCAATTAAATGTTTACCAATTAAACCAGCATGCATAGCGCTTCCACAAGCAACAATAGTAACATTTTTATATTTTGATAAGTCAGGCATACCTTTAATAACATCTTTGCTATCATCATCAATATATTCATTCATCATTTTTTTAGTTACTTCTGGTTGTTCATGGATTTCTTTTTCCATATATTTTTCATAACCATTTTTATCTATATCTTTAGCGCTTCCTTCAAATTCTTTAATATCTTTTTTTACAATATTATTATTTTTATCATATACATTTATATTGTTACTTTCTAGAACGGCAAATTCACCATCTTCAAGAACAATATATTTATTTGTAAAATCAAGTATAGCAGGTACATCAGATGCTATATAATTTTCATCATTTCCTGTACCTATAATTAAAGGACTATTTTTCTTAATCGCATATAATTTATTTGTTTCATCATCACATATAACTCCAAGAGCATATGATCCTTTTGCTTCTTCTTTAAATTTTTTAATTGCATCTACCATATTTCCAGCTTTTCTATATAAATAATCTAAAAGAGCAGAAGCAGTTTCTGTATCAGTATCAGATTTAAATTCATATCCTAAACTTTCTAATTTTTTTCTAAGTTCTATATAATTTTCTATTATTCCATTATGAACAATAGTAATTTTTCCACTTTTATGTGGATGAGAATTCTTTTTATTAGGTTCACCATGAGTTGCCCATCTAGTATGCCCAATAGCAATATTACTTTTCTCATCAAAATTTATTTCATCTTTTAAATTTTTAATTCTGCCTTTTTCTTTTTGAATAACAACTTCATTATCATTTACATATGCAATACCAGATGAGTCATAACCTCTATATTCAAGTCTTTCAAGACCTTTTATAACAGCATCTTTTGCCTTTTTATTCTTTCCTATATATCCAACAATTCCACACATTTTTTATTGTCTCACTTTCTTTTTTGTAATTTTGTTTGTGATATATATTTTGTTATAATCTTAATTTTATTTTTTGTTATATATCTAACGAATAAAATTTTATCCGTGATAGAATCCGCCGAAATTTCGATAACTATCAATCCTCGTCACCAATTTAATGGTCTGGCGCTTATTATTATGTTTACCTCCCTTATCATAATAACTATAATGATTATACCAGAAAAAATATTACATTTAAAGACAATTTACGATATTTTTAATTGTGCTAACCTTTATTTTTTAGTAAAAGTATTGTATAATTTTTTATATTAGGAGGAGGAAGTAATGAAAAAATTAATAAATCAAATATTAAAATTCGGAGTAGTAGGTGGAATAGCATTTGTAATTGATTATGGATTAATGGTATTTTTAACAGAAGTATTTAAAGTGCCAGCATTAATATCAGCTGCTATTTCATTTACTGTTTCAGTTATATTTAATTATATAGCAAGTGTAAAATGGGTTTTTGATGTTAACAAAGAAAAAAATAGTAAGGCAAAAGAACTTATAGTATTTATAATTTTAAGTGTAATAGGTCTTGGAATAAATGAACTTATTATGTGGATTATGGATAAAGAATTTGGAATATATTATATGATTTCAAAGATAGTAGCAACTGCAGTTGTTATGTGTTATAACTTTATAACTAGAAAATTATTTTTAGAAAAAAAGAAAAATTAATAATTATAACTTTGTTAAGTTTTGTTTGAATTGTAGCATATATATGTTATAATTTTTATGTGAAATAATGTAAAGAGGTGTTTTATGACAAGAGTAAAAGGAATAATTTCAAACTTTAAAAGATATTGGTTTTTAATGTCACAATTAATATCAAGAGATTTTAAAGTAAAGTATAAAAGATCTGTATTAGGTGTTTTATGGAGTTTATTAAATCCAATACTTATGATGACAGTAATGGCGATAGTATTCTCACAAATGTTTAAATTTAAGGTAGATGGTATAAACTATTTAGTATATTTGATGACAGGTATAGTTTTATGGAACTATTTTAGTCAGGCATCAAATATGGCTATGACGTCTGTTGTTGAAAATTTTAGTTTAATTAATAAAATTTATATACCAAAGTATGTATTTCCAATTTCAAAATGTTTATTTGTTGGAATTGATTTTTTACTAACATTAATTCCATGGTTAGGTATAATTTTATTATCATATTTTGGACTTGGCGATTATACGTGTCATATTAATGTGTATTATTTAATACTTCCATATATATTCTTCTGTATGCTTATGTTTACAGTTGGAATGGGGTTATTGTTATCATGTGTTTCAGTTTTCTTAAGGGATATATTTCATATATATGGTATAGTACTTACAATATGGAACTATTTAACTCCAGTATTTTATAGTGTAGAAATATTACCTGCTAAATTACAGGCTTTAATGAATTTAAATCCAATGTATCAATTTTTAACTGCAACAAGAACAGTTGTTGTATATGAACAAATGCCAACTTTAAAGACACTTGGAATAATAACTTTATTCGGATTTGGAATGTTATTAATTGGTTCACATGTATTTAGAAAAAAACAGGATAAATTTATATATTATATTTAGGTAGGTGATAGAAAATGATAAGAATTAAAAACGTTTCAATGAAATTTAATATGGATATAGAAAAAGATTTTTCTATAAAGCAAGCATTTATAAATTTATTTACAAAGAAAAAAAAGAAAAAAACAGAATATTTTTGGGCTTTAAAAAATGTTACTTTTAGTGTTAATAAAGGTGATGTTGTAGGTCTAATTGGTAGCAATGGCGCAGGTAAGAGTACACTTTTAAAAGTTGTGAGTGGAGTTATGAAGCCTACATCTGGAAAAGTAGAAGTTGATGGAGTAATTTCTCCTATGATTGAACTTGGTGCAGGATTTGATCAAAATTTAACAGCAAGAGAAAATATTTATTTGAATGGTGCGATTCTTGGTTATTCTAAAAAGTTTTTGGATAGTAAATTTGATGAAATAGTTGAATTTTCAGAACTAAAGGATTTCCTAGATGTTCCTGTAAAAAACTTTTCTTCAGGTATGACTGCTAAACTTGCATTTTCAATCGCAACTATAGTAGAGCCTGAAATACTTATAGTAGATGAAATTTTATCTGTTGGAGATTTAAGATTCCAAGAAAAAAGTAAAAATAAAATGATGGAAATGATTAAAGGTGGAACAACTGTTTTATATGTTTCACATTCACTTGAATCAATAAAAGATTTATGTAATAAGGTTGTTTGGCTTGATCATGGACAAGTTGTAAAAATGGGTGATACTAAAGAAATATGTGATGAATATTATAAATCGCAAATGGGAAAGTAGGAGGTAAACAATGAAAAAGTATATTCACTATTGTTGGTTTGGAGGAAAACCACTTCCAAAACTTGCTAAAAAATGTATAGAAAGTTGGAAGAAATATTTACCAGATTATGAAATAATTGAATGGAATGAAAATAATGTTAATTTAGAAGAATGTCCATTTATAAAAGAAGCGTATTCAATGAAAAAATGGGCTTTTGTTGCGGATTATGCAAGAACAAAAGCAATTTATGAAATGGGTGGAATTTATTTTGATACCGATATGATGATAACAAAAAATATTGATTTTTTGTTAGATAAAGAAACATTTTTAGGAATAGAAGATTCTATGATGGTAAACGCTGCTGTTTGGGGTACATCAAAACCTAAAACAGAATTATCAAGAAGAATATTAGAATATTATCAAACACAAGAACATTTTGATATTGATAATATTTATAAGATAAGTATTCCAAGAATAATAACAAAAATTCTTGATGAATATGGGTTTGATCCAGTATCTAATGAAATTCAAGTTTTAAATAAGAATATATATATATATCCAAGACCATATTTCTATCCATTATCTTTTGATTTTAAAAATAATATTTTCACTGATGAAACCTGTGCTTCATTGTCCGTTCCGGCGGAAGAAAGTAAAGGGTGGTCTGCGACCATTTTTTATCTGCTGTACT
>ENA-USUJ01003678-USUJ01003678.1-human-gut-metagenome-genome-assembly--contig:-NODE-3678-length-10109-cov-6.582137_pt1 | contig 10109 bp, 4 predicted proteins | sample MGYA00250061_ERZ773398 | MGnify/ENA primary metagenome ERZ773398 (study PRJEB29103, sample SAMN06111992) | human gut metagenome | biome: human gut; feature: ankylosing spondylitis patient; material...
CCTGCTGATCTTGGGGTGGAGAAGCGACGAAATCCGGTGGGCCCTGGTCTACGACCCGTGGTATAACATGGCGGGGGGAATATTTACGTTCAACAGATACGGACGGAAAACCGTAAAGGCGATAAAGGCACTCGCCGGCAATTCGGCGGAAGCTCCTGCTCCCCGGAAACTCGGATAGACCATGGCCGGGCTTTATTTCCACATACCGTTCTGCAAACGCATCTGCGCCTACTGCGACTTCTACAAGAGCGTCCGGCTGGAGCAGATGGACGGCGTAACGGCCGCCATGCACCGCGAACTGGACGAACGGCAGGATTACCTGCGCGGCGAAGCGGTCACGACCCGCTATTTCGGTGGCGGCACGCCTTCGCTCTACGCACCCGCCGCGCTGAAAGGGCTGCTGGATCATGCCGCGCAGTTGTTCGACTGCTCCGGCGCCGCGGAAACCACCCTCGAGGCCAACCCCGACGACCTGACGGGGGATTACCTCGACGGGCTGCGCGAAGCGGGCATAGACCGGCTGTCGATCGGCATCCAGTCGTTCGATGACGACTGCCTGAAGCTGATGAACCGCCGCCACACGGCTGCACAGGCTGCCGGTGCGGTGCGGGCGGCACAACGCGCCGGGTTCGGAAACATCACCGCCGACCTGATCTTCGGCATTCCCGGCTTCGGCGGGGATTCGCTGAAAAGATCGCTCGACGGGGTGCTGTCGCTCGGCGTACAGCACATTTCGGCATACCATTTGACCGTCGAACCCGATACGGCCTTCGGCCGCCGTGCGGCACGGGGCGAGTTCCGCGCCGTGGAGGAAGAGGTCAGCGAGGAGGAGTTCCTCACGGTGCACCGCACGCTCCGCGACGCCGGATTCGAGCACTACGAAGTCTCGAACTACGCCCTGCCCGGCCGCCGGGCGATCCACAACAGCTCCTATTGGAGCGGAGACCCCTATCTGGGAATCGGCCCTGCGGCACATTCGTTCGACGGCGAATGCCGGCGCTGGGCCGTCGCCGACATCGGGCGCTACCTGGCCGGCGGCGACCGCTACGAATCGGAGCGCCTGACCGAACGCGACCGCTACAACGAGACCGTGATGACGGCGCTGCGCACGGCCGAAGGGCTCGATACGAAGGCGATCGGGCGGCGGTTCGGGCCGGCGCGGCTCGAAACCCTGCTCGACGCGGCGCGCCCGTGGCTCGACGCGGGCGACGCCACCCTGCGCGACGGACGGCTGGCGATCCCCGCCGAACGGTTTTTGCTGTCGGACGCCGTGATCGCCGCTCTGTTCTGGGAATGTTAAGGTTAAGTTATTATTAAATATTTTTATGAATTTGCAAATATAGATCATTCGGCAGTACCTTTGCAGGTGAAACACCTTCCTGTCGACCGCAGGTACGAACCGAATTATCAAAAATCCGACAAGATATGAACGAAAACGAACTGCTGACGCCCGACTACCTCTTCGAGGTGAGCTGGGAGGTCTGCAACAAAGTCGGCGGCATCCACACCGTCGTTTCGACCAAGGCCCGCACCGTCGAAAGCAAACTGGGCGACAACTATCTGCTCATCGGCCCCGACATCCAGCGCGAAGGCGACAATCCCGAATTCGAGGAGGACGACGAGCTGCTCAAAGCGTGGCGCCAGAGCGTCTACAACGACGGCATCCGCATCCGCATCGGCCGCTGGCGCGTCGTCGGCCGTCCGATCGCGGTGCTGGTCGACTATACGTCGCTCTTCCCGAAGAAGGACGACATCCTGAAATTCCTGTGGGAGACCTACCACGTCGACTCGATCTCAGGACAGTGGGACTACATCGAGCCGGTGCTCTTCGGCCACGCGGCCGGACAGGTCATCGCCTCCTACGTGGAGAACTTCTGCGCCTCGACGGACAAGGTGGTGGCCCACTTCCACGAGTGGATGACCGCCGCCGGCGGACTCTACCTGCGCAAGTACTCGCCCTACGTGGCCACGGTCTTCACGACCCACGCCACGGTGACGGGCCGCTGCGTGGCCGGCAACGGGCTGCCGCTCTACAAGGATCTGGGGCGGCTCAACGCCGGCGAACTGGCGCGCCAGTTCAACGTCGTGGCCAAACACTCGATCGAGAAGATCGCCTCGCAGGAACACGACGTGTTCTGCACCGTGAGCGAAATCACCGCCCGCGAATGCGAGAGCCTGCTGGGCAGCACGGTGGACGTCGTCACCCCCAACGGCTTCGAGGACGACTTCGTGTGGAACGGCAGGGAGTTCGACGAAAAACGGGCCGAGGCACGCCGCGCGATGATCCGCACGGCCGAGGCGACGCTGAGCTGCAAATTCGACGGCGAACCCCTGATCGTCGGCACGAGCGGCCGCTACGAATTCCGCAACAAAGGCATCGACATCTTCCTCGACGCCCTGAAACAGCTCGCCGAAACGGACGCCCTCGACCGCGAGGTGCTGGTCTACATCACCGTACCGTCCGCCACGACCGGCCCCCGCAAGGATTTGCAGGCGCATCTGGCCGACGAAAACAGCCCGATCGATCCCAAGCAGAACCGTTTCTGCACCCACTACCTCGAACATCCCGAATGGGATCAGATCCTCAACTCGATCGCCGGCAGCGTGCTGGCCAACCCGTCGTCGAAGGTGAAGGTGGTCTTCGTTCCCACCTACCTCAACGGCCGCGACGGCATCTTCGACAAGAGCTACTACGAACTGCTGGTGGGAATGGACATGACGCTCTTCCCCTCGTACTACGAGCCGTGGGGATACACGCCGCTCGAATCGACGGCCTTCTCGGTACCGACGCTCACCACCACGCTGGCCGGATTCGGACTCTGGGCCGGTTCTCAGGGCGAACACGAGGGCGTGACGCTCGTCGCACGCAACGACGACAACTACGCCGAAGCGGCTCGCGAAATCGCCAAGGCGCTGCTGCATTTCACCAAATATACCCCGCAGGAGGTCGAAATCGCCCGCAACGCCGCCGCCGAACTGTCGCGCACGGCCCTGTGGAGCGAACTCTACGCAGCCTACGAAAAAGCCTATTCCGAAGCGATCGAACGTTCGGTGACCCGTACCAACCGTGCGGTGCTCAACGACGGAGGCGGTACGACCGAACAGATCAATTTCGTGCGGCAGCAGCTCATCACCGAAAAACCGCACTGGAACCGCGTGATGGTCGAGAAGGTGCTTCCCAAGCGTCTCCACGCCCTCGAAGTGCTCTCGCACAACCTTTGGTGGAGCTGGACCAGCGGCGCCCGCGACCTGTTCGAGTACATCGACCAGAAGTTGTGGTCGGAGTGCGAGAAGAACCCGATCGTATTCCTCGACCGGCTGCCGCTCGAACGGTTGCAGGAGTTGGAACAGGACGGTTCGTTCCTTGCGATGCTCGACGGCGTCTACGCCATGTTCAACGAATACATGAGCGAAAAACCCGATCCGAAGGCGCCGACGATCGCCTACTTCTCGATGGAATACGGACTGCACTCGTCGTTGAAGATCTATTCGGGCGGCCTGGGCATCCTCGCCGGCGACTACCTCAAAGAGGCGTCGGACAAGAACGTGCCGATGGTTGCCATGGGGCTGCTCTACCGTTACGGCTACTTCACGCAGCGGCTCTCGGCGCAGGGGGCGCAGGAGGCGACCTACGAGGCGCAGAACTTCTCGAAGCTGCCGATTTCGCCCGTGCGCGACGAGTTGGGCAACTGGACGACCGTACAGATCGCCCTGCCGGGGCGTACGCTCTCGGCCCGCGTCTGGCGATGCCAGGTCGGCCGCACCGACCTCTTCCTGCTCGACACCGACTACGAAGCCAATCTCGACGAAGACCGTCAGATCACCCACTACCTCTACGGCGGCGACTGGGAGAACCGGCTCAAACAGGAGCTGCTGCTCGGCCTGGGCGGCATCCGCGCCCTGAGGGCCATGGGCATCAAGCAGGAGGTCTACCACTGCAACGAGGGCCATGCGGCCTTCATCGGCATCGAGCGCATCCGCGATCTGGTGCGCCGCAAGCTCACCTTCTCCGAAGCGCTGGAAGTAGTCCGCTCGTCGTCGCTCTTCACGACCCACACCCCCGTGCCGGCCGGCCACGACGCCTTCCCCGAGTCGATGATCCGCCAATACCTCGCCCACTACCCCGACGTGCTGGGCATCACGTGGGAACAGTTCATCAATCTGGGCAAGACCAACCCCAACGACCCCGAAGAGCGCTTCTCGATGTCGGTGCTGGCGTGCAACCTCTCGCAGGAGGTCAACGGCGTGTCGTGGCTCCACGGCGAGGTGTCGAAGGACATCCTGGGCAACATGTGGCCCGGCTACTTCAAGAACGAGCTGCACATCGGTTACGTCACCAACGGCGTACACTTCCCCACGTGGTGCGCCTCCAATCTGCGGCGGCTCTACATGCGCTACTTCCCCGAAGGGTTTTCTGGGCACGACTACGACATCCCCGCCTGGCAGAAGGTGCACGACATCCCCGCCGCCGAACTTTGGCAGGAGCGCATTTTCCTCAAACGCAAGCTGGTGGATCACATCCGCAAACGGTACAGCGACCCCGCCCAGGTGCGCATCGACTCGCCGCGCCAGATGGTGCAGATCGTCGAGGGGATCAAACCCGACGTACTGACGATCGGCTTCGCACGCCGCTTCGCCACCTACAAGCGCGCCTACCTGCTCTTCACGAACCTCGACCGCCTGTCGGCGATCGTCAACAACAAGGAGCGGCCCGTGCAGTTCATCTTCGCGGGCAAGGCGCACCCCAACGACAAGCCGGGGCAGGATCTCATCAAACGCATCGTCGAGGTGGCGGCCATGCCGCAATTCGTCGGGAAAATTCTCTTCCTGCAAAACTACGACATGGAATTGGCGCGAAAAATGGTGCAGGGCGTAGACGTGTGGCTCAACACGCCGACCCGCCCGCTCGAAGCGTCGGGTACGTCGGGAGAGAAGTGCGTCATGAACGGCGTGCTGCAATTCTCGGTGCTCGACGGCTGGTGGGTCGAGGGCTACAAGGAGGGCGCCGGCTGGGCGCTGCCGATGGAACGGACCTTCGCCGACCAGCGGTTCCAGGACGAACTGGACGCGGAGATGATCTACAACACGATCGAGGAGCAGATCGTACCGCTCTACTACAAGCGCGACGAACAGAATATCCCGCGCGACTGGGTCGAATCCGTCAAACGGTGCGTGGCCGACATCGCGGCGAACTTCACGACCAACCGCATGATGCGCGACTACGAGGAGCGCTTCTACGGCAAGCTGGCGGCACGCCGGCACGAGATCGTCGCGGGAGACTACATGCTGGCGCGCGAAATCGCGGCATGGAAACGCCGGATCTCGGCCGCGTGGGACAAGGTGCGCATCGTCGAGGTCAAGCAGGCGAAGATCGACCGCGAAGCGATGTTCGTCGGGGAGCACTACCCCTTCGAGATCAAGATCGACGTGGCCGACCTCCGTCCCGAAGACATCGGCGCCGAGCTGGTCGTGGCCAAGCAGATCGAGTACGGCCAGCCGGTCAACGTGATCGAAACCGTACCGCTCGAACGCACGGCCGTCGAGGGGACGACCGTCACCTACGCGCTCGACTACCGTTCGGGCCGCTCGGGGTCGTTCGACGTGGCGCTGCGCATCTACCCCTCGAACCCGCATCTGCCGCACCGCATGGATTTCGCGCTGGTGAAGTGGGCGTAGACGCGGTCGCCGCCGCAAGAGACTTCCGGACCGCTCCTCCGGCGTCGTTTCCGGCGCCGGAGGGTCTGCGGACCGCAAACGCAAAATTTCGGCAACCCGTTTGAGCCGGGAAGGTGCCGCCCCGAAAGGACGGAGGAGTGCGAGGCTGCGATTTTTACGTTTTCGTTGTTGGAAAACCGGATATTTTTCAATAACTTTACTGAAACGATCCTAACTATCACAACATAAACCATGTCTGCACTTACTTTCGACAAGAACGAACTGGGCAACCTCGAATATTCGCTGCAACGCGAGGTGCTCTCGACCGACCGCCGCGGCGGCTACATGAGCACCACGATCGTATGCTGCAATACGCGCAGGTACCACGGTCTGATGGTCGCCCCGATCGGCAGGGGCGACCAGACCTGCGTGCTGCTGTCGTCGCTCGACGAGACCATCGTCCAGCACGATCAGTCGTTCAATCTGGCCATCCACCGTTTCCGCGGCGTCTACGAACCGCGCGGCCACAAGTACATCACCGACTTCGCCTACACGCCGACCCCGACGATCACCTACCGCGTGGGCGGCGTCATCCTGCGCAAGGAGCTGCTGTGGATTCACAAGCGCACGCAGCTGATGATCCGCTACACGCTGCTCGACTCGCCGGCCGACATCCGCCTGCGGCTGCGGCCCTTCTTCGCCTATCGCGAGAAGGAGGCGCTGACCCATGCCAACATGGAGGCCAACGGTCGCTCCTACCCCGTGCAGGGCGGCGTGAAGAACCGCCTCTACGAAGGCTATCCGTGGCTCTACCTCCAAACGAACCGGCCCGACGCCGAATTCGTGGCCGCACCCGACTGGTACTACGGATTCGAATACCCGCAGGAGCTGGCCCGCGGCTACGACGGGTACGAAGACCTGCTGACGACGGGCTATTTCGAACTGCCCCTGTCGAAGGGACAGAGCGTGATCTTCTCGGCGTCGGTCGAAGAGATGGCCTCGTCGGCCGAGATCGGCGCGCTGTTCGACCGCGCGCTGGCACGCCGCACCCACAAGATCGATTTCCACAGCCTGCTGCGCCACTCGGCCCGGCAGTTCGTCATCCGGCGCCCCGACGGCCGCACAGAGGTGATGGCCGGCTATCCGTGGCTCACGGCGCAGATCGCCCGCGAAGCCTTCATGTCGCTGCCGGGCATCACGCTCGAACAGGATCACAAGGAGGACTGCATCGACGTGCTGGACAGCGTGTGCCGCACGCTCCGCGACGGCGATTTCGCCGGTTCGGCATCGGCCGCGCAGGAAGCCGACGCCCCGCTGTGGTTCTTCTACACATTGCAGGAACTGGAATCCGAGATCGGCAGCCGCGAGATCTGGCGCCGCTACGGCGAAGCGATGAAGTCGATCCTCGCGGCTTACCGCCGCGGCATCGGCGGCCGTGTGGCGCTGCACGGCAACGGACTGGTCTGGGCGTCGGACGAGCACGTGGCGCTCACATGGATGAATTCCTATGCGGACGGGCGGCCCGTCACCCCGCGCAACGGGTATCAGGTCGAGATCAACGCCCTGTGGTACAACGCCGTCAGCTATGCGCTGTCACTGGCCGAAGAGGCGGGCGACAAGGCGTTCGCCGCCGAATGGAAGGAGGCTCCGGCGCAGACCAAGGCGTCGTTTCTGGAAAAATTCTGGCTTCCGGAAGAGGGATACCTGGCCGATTTCGTAAACGACGCCGAGACCAACCGCTTCATCCGCCCCAACATGGTCGTCGCCTGCGGCCTGAACTACACGATGCTCGACGAGGAGCAGCTCATCTCCGTGCTGCGCATCGTCCGCCAATACCTGCTTACCCCGAAGGGGCTGCGTTCGCTCTCGCCGCAGAATCCGCTCTACAACGGCTCCTACGCCGGCGACGACCGGATGCGCTCCCACGCCGCGATGAACGGTACGGTGTGGGTATGGCCGCTGCCCTTCTACGTCAAGGCCCGCTATGCGCTCACCGGCGCCGACTACACACCCGAAGTTGAGCGGTTCCTCGCCGACTTCGACGAGGACATCCAGTGCCACGGCATCGGTTCGATCTCGAAGATGTACGACGCCGACCCGCCCTTCGCCCCTAAAAGCGCGATCTCCTATGCGTGGAGCGTCGGCGCCGTGCTGGAACTCTACCGGCTCATGGAGCGCTTCGACCCCGCATGGCGGAAGAAGAGGGAGAAGGCCGCCCCGAAAACAGGCTCCCGCCGAGCGGCCGGTGCGGCGAAACCCCGCACGGCGACGGAGGCGGCGGCCGCGCCTGCGGATTCCGCACGGAAAGGGGCGGCGGACGAAGAGGCGAAACCCGCGAAACGCCCCAAAGCCCCGGCCAAAGGGAACGGAAGGCGCAAAACAGAACGTAAAACCGTCAAAAAATAGTCAGCCATGAGAGTGTTAATGTTCGGATGGGAATTTCCCCCTCATATCGCAGGCGGTCTGGGTACGGCCTGCTACGGCATGACGCGCGGGCTGGCGCGAAACGATGTCAACGTGACCTTCGTCATGCCCCGTGCCACCGGAGACGAAGACCAGAACTATGTGCGCGTGGTCAACGCCAGCGACGTGGAGACGCTCTTCGGCGCCGCCTCCGGCGATACGGAGGAGCTGTGGAAGAAGATGTCGTTCATCCGCATCGACTCGAACATGGTCCCCTACGTCTCGCCCGAAGAGTACAAGTCCTATCACGACGAGTACGTCCGCACGGGACGCAAGACGCGGGAGACGACCGACCTCTGGAAGCAGCGCTACACCTTTTCGGGCAAATACGGCGCGAACCTCATGGAGGAGGTGGCGCGCTATGCGATGGTGGCCGCGCAGGTGGCCCGCGATCTGGCGGGGCAGTTCGACGTGATCCACGCCCACGACTGGCTCACCTACTTCGCCGGAATCGCCGCCAAACGGGTCTCCGGAAAACCGCTGGTCGTGCACATGCACGCCACGGAGTTCGACCGCAGCGGCGAGAACATCAATTCGCAGACCTATGCCATCGAACGCGCGGGCATGGAGGCCGCCGACCGTGTGATCGCCGTGTCGAACCTCACGCGCAACATCATCGTTACCCGCTACGGCATTCCGGCCGAAAAGGTGGTGACGGTGCACAACGCCGTGCGGTTCGCCGAGGCGGAGTGCGCCGCCCCCGAACGCGGCGTCGGGGACAAGATCGTCACCTTCCTGGGGCGCATCACCTATCAGAAGGGGCCCGACTACTTCGTCGAGGCGGCCGCCAAGGTGCTCAAACGGGTACCGAACGTGCGCTTCGTGATGGCCGGTTCGGGCGATATGATGAACCACGTCATCCGCCGCGTGGCGCGCCTCGGCATCGCCGACCGCTTCCACTTCACGGGATTCCTGCGCGGCGAGGATGTGCACCGCATGTTCCAGCTGTCGGACGTCTACGTGATGCCCTCGGTGTCGGAACCCTTCGGCATCTCGCCGCTCGAAGCGATGCGCTCGAACGTGCCGGTCATCATCTCCAAGCAGAGCGGCGTGGCCGAAGTGCTCGACTACGCGCTCAAAGTCGACTATTGGGACGTGGACGCCCTGTCGGATGCGATCTATGCCCTGATTACCTATCCCGCGCTGGCGAAGATGTTCGCCGAGAAGGGGCTCGACGAGGTGACCGGACTCAAATGGGACAACGCTGCCGCGAAGATCAAGGCGGTCTATCAGGCGGTCATCGACGAGGCGGCCGCACGCCAACGGGAATAACAACACAAACGACATATCACCATGAAAACGATTTGTTTCTATTTTCAGGTTCATCAGCCCTGGCGGCTGAAAACCTACCGGTTTTTCAATATGGGCGTGGATCACAACTACCTCGACGATCTGACCAACCACGCCATCCTGCAAAAAGTGGCGCGGCAGTGCTACCTGCCGATGAACGCCCTGCTGCTGAACCTCATCAAGGAGCAGAAGGGCAAATTCCGCTGCTCGTTCTCGATCACGGGGTCGGCCGTCGAACAGTTCCGAGCCTATGCGCCCGAAGTGCTCGACTCGTTCCGCGAACTGGCTGCCACGGGATGCGTGGAGTTCCTGGCCGAGACCTACTCCCACTCGCTGGCATCACTCCGCTCGAAGGAGGATTTCGAGGAGTTCGGGATGAAACCCACGGCCTTCCGAAACACGGAGCTGATCTACTCCGACCAAATCGGCGAAACGGTCGCCCAGATGGGGTTCAAGACCATCCTGGCCGAAGGCGCCAAACACGTGCTGGGCTGGAAATCGCCCAACTACGTCTATGCCAACGCACTGAATCAAAAACTGCACGTGCTGCTGCGCAACTACAAGCTGTCGGACGACATCGCCTTCCGTTTCTCGAACCGCAGCTGGAACGAATGGCCGCTGACGGCCGACAAGTTCGCCGGCTGGATCGCCTCGGACGATACGGTGGGCGAGGTGGTGAACCTCTTCATGGACTACGAGAC
>ENA-USUJ01003679-USUJ01003679.1-human-gut-metagenome-genome-assembly--contig:-NODE-3679-length-10106-cov-4.781534_pt1 | contig 10106 bp, 6 predicted proteins | sample MGYA00250061_ERZ773398 | MGnify/ENA primary metagenome ERZ773398 (study PRJEB29103, sample SAMN06111992) | human gut metagenome | biome: human gut; feature: ankylosing spondylitis patient; material...
CTAAATTCGTAAAAAGCTGCAAAACCAGCAATCGTCCAATATACTCCAATATGCACTGCATACATTTTGGATATCTGCCTGGAATAATAGCACAGCTTATTGTAAACAAATTTCCATTTTTCTATAATCGGCATGAGAAAAAATGCCACTGCAAATACAAGGATAATGCTGCAGAAGGTTCCCACTACTTTCACAAGTCCGGGAGTTCGATACTGTTCGATCATATAATTAAAGAATCCCTCAATGCCCGGATGTAGTACAATGCAGCATATAAACCATACCGCCGCAGTAATCCCACATATGATCCCGCTTTCTTTATAAAAGTTTCCTTTTTCATCTTCAGGGATTCTTCTGAGCACTTTTCCAAAAACATATCCAAGAAATACATAACTCAAATATGGGAAGAAGCAGAAGCTGGTTTCACCTTTTCCACCGAAAGTCATATCCAGGATCCAGTTAAGTGCCGGATCATCAGAAACCAGCAACTTTGTAAATGGTGATATGATTCCGACTATTACAGCACTTATGACATATCCCCTTAAGCTTACATTTAATTTCCTGTAGACCGCAAGCACCAGATAGCACATACCGGCTATAAAGAATATATTTACGAATGTAAGCATGGAATAAAGATTTGCGTCATATAATTCTCTGCTGCCTGCAGCTTCAACTGTAATGGAATTTCTTATATTAAAACTGATTGTCATTACAGCTGCATAGCATAAATTGCTTAATCCCTGATAGAATAACAGCTTTATGCCGTTTTTAACCATATCTTTGGGCTGGGAATGGCGTGTGAAAGCACTTCCGAATCCCATGGTAAACAGATACAGACAGGCACCTGTCGGCATGAAGAGCGCAAACAGAATCTTATGTACATTCGATTCGGCCGCTGCGACACCGCCTATTGTCTGAAATGAATGTATAAATACTATCATGATCAACAGGAAACCCTTTACCAGATCAAGCTCCCTCTGCCGTCCTGTATTCACTTCTTTTTCTTTCAAAAAAAACATACTTACCTCCTCCTTTATCCGGATATTTTCAGTGAGAACGGAACACTTATCTTTTGCCACCGATATCATATGGACAGTGTAGCACAGGCAGAATCATAAGACAATTACCATATTCCTGACATTTTATATTGTTCACACACCACGTTACTGAGAACAGTAACAATTATTCAGTTTGATTCAGTTTAGTTTGGTTTACATCTGAGATGGTTTATTATTGAACAAAGTTGATAAAAATTAGACAAACAAAACAAACATCTATAGAGGAAAATAATAAAAAATTAGAAAATTTCTATAAATGCGCTTGTGAAAATGACGAAAAAGGCATATAATTAACGTTACAATATGTAAAGAGTGCAATAAAAAGAGAAAAACAGGTATAAGGAGGGTGCGAAATGCTAGATCAGTCATTTTATCAGAAAGCGGATGAGATCATTGCTTTCTATGGTAAAAAGCCGGCATCACTGATTCCGATCATGCAGGATATCCAGGGGGTGTACAGATATCTCCCGGAAGAATTGCTTACATATGTTGCGGAGCAGATTGGTGTGACAGAAGCGAAAGCGTTCAGTGTTGCCACATTCTATGAGAATTTCTCATTTGATGCGAAAGGTAAATATGTGATCAAGGTCTGTGACGGAACAGCCTGTCATGTAAGAAAATCAATACCGGTTCTGGAGGAACTTTATAAGAAACTGGGGCTGTCAAAGACAAAGAAGACGACAGACGATATGATGTTTACTGTGGAAACAGTTTCCTGTCTTGGTGCCTGCGGACTTGCACCGACTATGATGGTCAATGAAGAGGTATATCCGAGAATGACTCCGGAGAAGGCAGATGAGCTGATTGATAAACTGAGAGGGGGCGAACAGGGATGATCCAGAATAAGGAAGTATTGGAGCAGATCAGAGAAGATGCTGTGAAAGAACTTAATTCTTATGACTGTCGTATTCTTGTCTGTTCAGGTACCGGATGTGTGGCAACCGGTTCTCAGAAAATCTATGAGAAATTCATGGAGATTGCCAAAGATGCTCCGGGAGTTACCATTGAGTTTGGACCTCATGACAAAGATGCACATGTAGGTGTAAAGAAAACAGGATGTCAGGGTGTCTGTGAACTTGGACCACTGGTTCGTATCCAGAAGGGTGACGATGTGATCCAGTACACGAAGGTTCAGATCGAAGACTGCCAGGAGATTTTTGAAAAGAGTGTTCAGGGTAATGAGACTATCGAGAGACTGCTTTACCAGAAAGGCGGAAAAGTGAGCCGCGGACCGGAAGATATTCCGTTTATCGCGAAACAGACCCGTATTGTTCTGAAAAACTGTGGTAAGTTTGATGCAGAATCTCTGAATGAGTACATAGCAAGCGGCGGTTTCCAGGCTCTGGAGAAAGCAATGTTTGAGATGGATCCGGATCTGGTCATTGATCAGGTTGATAAATCCGGTATCCGCGGACGTGGCGGCGGCGGCTTCCCGGCAGGTAAGAAATGGATTCAGGTAGCACGCCAGGCTGATCCTGTTCATTATGTAGTTTGTAACGGTGATGAGGGTGACCCGGGAGCATTCATGGATGGTTCTGTAATGGAAGGTGATCCTTACCGTCTGATCGAAGGTATGATGCTTGCAGCTTACGCAGTAAGAGCACAGCATGGTTATATTTATGTACGTGCGGAGTATCCCCAGTCAGTAGCACGACTGAAACACGCTATCGCAGTTCTGGAAGAAGTGGGACTGTTAGGCGATGATATCCTTGGAACAGGATTCTCCTTCCATATGCATATCAATCGTGGTGCAGGTGCTTTCGTATGTGGCGAGGGTTCTGCCCTGACTGCATCTATCGAAGGAAACAGAGGTATGCCCCGTGTAAAACCGCCCCGTACAGTTGAACAGGGATTATGGGCGAAACCTACTGTTCTGAATAACGTAGAAACTTATGCAAATATTCCGGAGATCATTCTCAAAGGTGCAGACTGGTACAGAAGTATCGGTACAGAAGGTTCTCCTGGAACAAAGACCTTCTCACTGACAGGTTCTATTGAGAATACAGGTCTGATCGAGGTTCCGATGGGAACAACTTTAAGGGAAATTATCTTTGATATCGGCGGAGGACTGAAATCCGGTGCTGCGTTTAAGGCTGTTCAGATCGGCGGACCATCCGGTGGATGTCTGACAGAAGAACATCTGGATGTACCCCTTGATTTTGACTCTGTTAAGAAATACGGTGCGATCGTTGGTTCCGGTGGTCTGGTTGTTATGGATGAACATACCTGTATGGTAGAGGTTGCACGTTTCTTTATGGGCTTTACCCAGAGAGAATCCTGCGGTAAATGTGGTCCCTGCCGTATCGGTACCAAGCGTATGCTTGAGATCCTTGAGAGGATCGTAGACGGAAAGGGTGAAGTAGAGGATCTGGATAAACTGGAGCATCTTGGAAACTTCATCAAGGACCGTTCACTCTGCGGACTTGGAAAGAGTGCACCGCTTCCTGTACTTTCCACATTAAGGAACTTCAGAGATGAATATGTAGAGCATATTGTTGATAAAAAGTGCGCGGCTCATGTATGTAAGGCAATGCGTTCTTATGTGATCGATCCTGAGAAATGTAAAGGATGTACCAAGTGTGCGAGAAACTGTCCGGTTGGTGCGATCACAGGCAATAAGAAAGAGCCTCACAGCATTGATACCTCCAAGTGTATTAAGTGCGGAACATGTCTGGAAAATTGTGTATTCGGCGCAATTTCTGTGAATTAAGGAGGGTGAAAAGATGATTCATTTGACAATAGATGGAATTCCTGTAGAAGTGGAAAAGGGTACGACCATTCTGCAGGCTGCCAGACAGATCGGAGTGGAGATTCCTACACTCTGCTATCTGGAAGATGTATTGCCGGATGGTTCCTGTCGTTTGTGCGTGGTAGAAGTAACAAACAACGGAAGAACCAAATTTGATACGGCATGTACACTTCGCTGCTCAGAAGGTGATGAAGTACAGACAATGTCAGAGAAGGTAGTTGCATATCGTAAAGATACACTGGATCTCCTTCTTTCTGACCACCGTGTACACTGCTTCTCCTGCGAGGCAAACGGCGACTGTAAATTACAGGATTACTGTTTTGAATATGGTGTAACTGAGACAAGCTATCCTGGTGAAATGAAGGATATGCCGATTGATGATACCAATAAATTCTTTACCTATGATCCAAGCCTGTGTATTCTCTGCCACCGCTGCGTGAATACCTGTAAAGAAATCGTAGGAAGAGGTGCAATCGATACCATGGATCGTGGTTTCAACTCCGTAATCGGTGCACATTATAAACATAAATGGAATGAAGGTATCTGTGAATCCTGTGGTAACTGTGTTCAGGCCTGTCCGACAGGTGCGTTAACCATGAAGCGCAGAAAGAAATATCGTCCATACCAGATTGACAAGAAGGTTCTGACTACCTGTCCACATTGTGCAACAGGCTGCCAGTATTATCTCCTCATAAAAGACGGAAAGATTGTGGATACAGAGGCTGCAAACGGACCATCCAACAAAGGTCTGCTCTGCGTTAAAGGCCGCAGCGGAAGCTTCGATTTTGTACAGTCACCGGAGCGTATCAAATATCCGTTAATTAAGAATAAAGAGACAGGTGAATTTGAACGTGCAACATGGGATGAAGCACTTGATCTTGTAGCTTCCAAGTTTATGGAAATCAAGAAGAAATATGGCTCTGATTCCCTTGCAGGTTTTGCATGCTCCAGATCACCGAATGAAGATATTTACATGGTACAGAAGATGGTTCGCTGTTGCTTCGGCACCAACAATACAGACAACTGTGCACGTGTATGTCATTCCGCATCTGTATCAGGTCTTGCAATGACTCTTGGCTCAGGCGCCATGACAAACCCGATCGAAGATATCACAAAGAATGCAGATCTGATCATGCTGGTTGGTTCCAATCCTGAGGAAGCACATCCTGTAGTCGGCATGCAGATCCGTCAGGCCATCAAGAGAGGCTGCAAGCTGATCGTAGTTGATCCTCGTGATATTGGTCTGGCTAAGAAAGCAGATATTCATCTGAAACTGAAACCTGGTACAAATGTTGCTTTTGCAAACGGTATCATGAATGTGATCCTTTCTGAAGGTCTTCAGGATGACAAGTTCATTGCAGAGCGTACAGAAGGTTTCGAAGAATTAAAGGAAATCGTAAAAGATTACACACCTGAGAAGGTAGCTGAGATCTGCCACATTGACGCAGACGATCTGAGAAAAGCAGCGATCATGTATGCAAAAGCTGACCGTGCTCCGATCATCTACTGCCTTGGTGTAACTGAACATTCCACAGGTACAGAGGGCGTTATGTCCATGTCCAATATGGCAATGATGGTTGGCAAGCTTGGACGTGAAGGCTGTGGTGTTAACCCGCTTCGTGGACAGAATAACGTACAGGGTGCCTGCGATATGGGTGCTCAGCCGAACGTATATCCGGGATATCAGAAGGTTACTGATCCGGCAGTTCGTGAGAAATTCGAGAAAGCATGGGGTGTAGAACTTGATCCGAATATCGGAACTCATGCAACTGATGTATTCCCGAAGGCAATCACAGGTGAGATCAAAGGTCTGTATATTTATGGTGAGGATCCGGTAGTTACTGATCCGGACACCACACACATCATCAAAGCATTAAAGAGTCTTGATTTCTTTGTACTTCAGGAACTTTTCATGACAGAGACAGCTCAGTATGCAGATGTTATCCTTCCTGGTGTAAGCTATGCAGAGAAAGAGGGTACATTTACCAATACAGAGCGCCGCGTACAGAGAGTCCGCAAGGCTGTCACAGTACCTGGAGAGATGAGACTGGATACAGATATTATTATTGATCTGATGAACCGCATGGGATATCCGCAGCCACATCTGACTTCTGCTCAGATCATGGATGAGATCGCATCCCTGACACCGAGCTTCGCAGGTATCAGCCATGAACGTCTTGACAGTGAAGAAGTTCATGGACAGGGACTTCAGTGGCCATGTACCTCCAAGGATCATCCGGGAACACCGATCATGCATGTTGGTAAATTCTCCCGCGGTCTTGGCTGGTTCTATCCTGCAAAATATGTACCGTCAGCAGAGCTTCCGGATGAGGAATATCCAATCATCCTCATGACAGGACGTATTCTGTATCATTACACAACAAGAGCCATGACAGGAAAGACACCTGAGCTTATGGAGATCGAAGGTAAGTCATTTATCGAAATGAACATCGTAGATGCCGATAAGCTGGGTATCAAAAACGGTGATAAAGTCAGAGTTTCTTCCAGACGAGGATCCATTGAATCTACCGCTCGTGTAGGTACAAAGACCTCACCGGGTGAGAGCTGGATGCCATTCCACTTCCCGGATGGAAATGCAAACTGGCTGACCAACGCCGCACTTGACAAATACGCAAGAATTCCTGAATATAAGGTATGCGCAATTAAGATTGAGAAAGCATAAAACAATATCGGAGACAAAGTTCCGGATCTGGTATCGTAAATATTATATGGGGCTGTCGCACATGGATCTGCTGTCCTTGCGGCAGCTCCATATTCCTTTATGGAAAGGCAAAAATAATCATTCGGCAGTACATCATTCTGTGAAAGTACGGAACGGTTACAGATAATTTTTTGTGAAAAATATAGTGTTACATAATAAGGAGTACGAGGCATGCAGAGATTTCAGTCAATCCTTCAGTTTAAAAAAGTCAGTTGTAAAAACTGTTACAAATGTGTCCGGAACTGCCCGGTCAAGGCGATACGTGTTCATGATCATCAGGCCAGGATCATAGAAAGTCAGTGTATTTACTGTGAGAAGTGTATCCTTGTCTGCCCGCAGGATGCCAAGGAAGAGCAGAATATGATTCCTGCAATCTGCAATGCAATGGAGAATAAGACGCAGGTTATAGCCTCTCTTCATCCGGCATATCTGGCACGTTTTGGGGTAACCGGTATCAATGGAATAAGGGAAGCGATGAAGAAACTGGGATTTGCAGATGCAGCGGATGCAGCAGAAGGTGCAAGCCTGATGATTTCGCAGTACAGAGCACTTTTTGCGGAACAGAAAGAGCCGGGAATAATGATCTCTTCTGCCTGTCCTGTAATCGTACAGTTTGTCAGGAAACACTATCCGCATCTTCTGGGAAATCTGGTACAGTCTGCCTCTATGATGCAGTTTCATGCCAGTTATCTGAAAAAGAAATATCCGGGAGCAGAGATTGTCTATGTAAGTCCCTGTATTTCGGCTATGTCAGAACTGAGAGACTCAGGAAATGAAGTGGATTATGTGATCACATTGGAAGAGCTGGCACAATGGATGAAAAAAGAAGGGATTTCCATAACTGAGAAAGAACCTGAGCAGATTGCCTACCGTTCCAGAGAAATCGCCATTGCGGATGGTTTAACAGACCTGCTTGGGGCTGTAAAGGGAATCCGCAGGCTTTCTGTAAGTGGGATGGAGCAGTGCAGGGAGGTTCTGGAAGAACTTCATCCGGAGGATTTTGAAAATTGCTTTCTTGAGATGTATGCATGCAGCGGCGGCTGTGTGGCAGGTCCTTCTTTCCAGATGAAGAAGGGACATTATCTGGCAGATGTTCTGGCAGTGAAGAATGCAGCCTTTGGAAAAGATTTTCACAGAGAGCAGGGAGACTATGAACTTCCGGGATTTGAACTGAGAAAGAATTTCGGTTACTGTTCTGCACAGGAACAGGAAGAGATCTCAGAGGAAGAAATCAGGGATGCTCTGGCGGAAATGGGAAAATTTTCTCCAAAGGATGAATTAAACTGCGGTGCCTGCGGGTACAACACATGCAGGGAAAAGGCAATTGCCATTATCCAGAATAAGGCTGAGGTTGCCATGTGTATTCCATATATGCGGGCAAAACAGGAAAGTTACTCCAATAAAGTCTTTAATGCCATGCCCGGACTTCTGGTAACTGTGGATTATAATCTGAAGATCATTCAGATGAATGAGGCGGCGTCCAAATTGTTCAATATGCCGAAAAAGCGGCGCCTGATCGGGAAACCGGTATCGGAGATCATGGATGATTACAGTCTGGCGAGTATACTGGCTTTTGAACGGAATCTGATGCAGGATGAGATTTATCTGGAGGATCAGAAATGTTATCTGGATCGCGTAATGACGAATGATAAAGAAAATAAAATGATTCTCTGCATTATGAAGGATATTACAAAGGAGCGGAAGCATAAAGATCAGATTCATAATGCCCAGATTGAAGCTGCGCGTATGGCAGATAAGCTGGTAGAAGAACAGCTGAAGATCGTGCAGCAGATCGCCGGACTTCTTGGAGAAACTGCTGCGGACACCAAAGTGGCAGTAGAAAAACTGAAAAATACCATACTTCTGGAGAGTGAAGAAGAGAATGAAAAGAAATAAGCATCATGGACTGAATGTGGAATTTGACGGCTTATGCATGGATTTTGGTCATGTGAGCCTGAATAAAAAGAAAGAATTTCTCTGTGGGGACTGCTATAAGATTGAAGAAAATGATGAAGACCATGTTCTGGTGCTTTCTGACGGACTTGGGAGCGGAGTAAAGGCGAATATCCTTTCCACGCTGACTGCGACCATGCTCAGTACCATGATCATTAATCAGGTGGAACTGGATGAGGCAGTGCGTGCAGTGGCAAAAACGCTTCCTGTGTGCAGTGTGAGAAATCTGGCATATGCCACTTTTACAGTGCTGAATTTTCAGGGGAAACAGGTAAGCCTTTATCAGTTTGATAATCCGGATGCAATTCTGATCCGGGATGGCAAGCTCTTTGATTATCCGGTGGAGACAAGTATGATCGAAGAGAAGGAAATCCATAAAAGCTGTTTTGAACTGAAAGAAAAATTGGAAAGATTAGAAAATGAAAAAGCTAGTATAAAAGCAAGAGAACATAGTACATGGGAACTTACTAATATAGGAGCAACAATAAGAGAAACTAAAAAAAGAATCGAAAGACTTGAAAAATTAGAGAATATAGAATTTCAAGAAATTAATTTTGAAAATGGAAAAGTTATTCATAATAAAGAAATAAATAGAATTCAATTTTTATTTGACAATATTCCAGATGAAGACACGAGAAAAATATTAAAGTCTTATGGATTTAGATGGTCTAGATATGAAAAAGCATGGCAGAGAGTGTTTAATCTGAACTGTATAAGGGCAACTAATATTATAGTAAAAGAAATTGCTGAAAAATCAAAAGAAAAAGAGGAGGACGAAGAATTTGAATAAGGTAGAATTATTAGAAGAAATGTATGAAATGGAAGTACACAATTGGATATGCTATTCAAAAGATTTATCATTAACAGAGGCGAAAAAAGGATTTTCAAAGGAATGGGAAAAAAGCAAAAAAAAAAATAGGTTTATTACAAGAAATGATAGATGAACAAAAAAGTGAAGAAAAAGTTAATCATCCAAAAAGACAAATAAATGAAGAAGAATTTGAGTAACACAAGTTAGGAGATGAAGAAAATTGTTAATTGCTAAAATTGATATGGTAAATAAAAAAGAATATGAAGAATCAGAAATATATAAGGAAATAAAAATTATAATTCCCAGAAGTAGAGAAGAGTTAGAAAAAGATTTTGAATATCTTGGATTAAATTACAACAAGTATACAACACAAGATACACATATAAAAGAATGTATATTTATGGATAAAGAAGATGAAGATTTTGCTGTTGATATTTCTAGCTATGTTAATGATATGATTTGTAAAGCAAATAGATCAGGATATACTACTCCATTTAAAGATATAAAAAAGTTTTACAATATTGTTAAAAATTTTAAGGAATATGATAAATATAAAATACTTGCAATAATGGAAGCAGAAGAAGATAACATTAGAAATATTAAAGATGTTTTAAAATATGCAAAAAATATTGAGTCTTTTGATTTAACTGAAGCATATGATGACAAAGAACTTGGAAGGAGATTAGTATATGATGGAAAAATTGATGTAGAAGATTTAATAGAATATACTGATATGAGAAGATTAGGCAAGGAATATGCTGAAGATAAAAACATGAAGCATACTTCATACGGTTATTTAAAACAAGAAAGAGATTT
>ENA-USUJ01003680-USUJ01003680.1-human-gut-metagenome-genome-assembly--contig:-NODE-3680-length-10103-cov-4.535508_pt1 | contig 10103 bp, 10 predicted proteins | sample MGYA00250061_ERZ773398 | MGnify/ENA primary metagenome ERZ773398 (study PRJEB29103, sample SAMN06111992) | human gut metagenome | biome: human gut; feature: ankylosing spondylitis patient; material...
GGGTGCGTTCCATGCAGATGGCGCTCAGCCGGATGCCGCGGACGAGAGCGTTCCTCTTCTGATGTAGGGCCCAGGCGCCATGGCGGCGGAGGTTGATCGAGCAAAAACGAATACTATTGGAGATACAAAAACCTCGGGCGCTGTGCTTGCACAGCGCCCGGGTTCGTCTCCCTGCTGAAAATGAAACGAGCACTTGCCGGAAGACACAGTTTTCCGACAAAAAGGGGATACAGACGAAACCGGCGAGATGACCAAAGGTGGTCCACGTATCACTTAGAATGCCCAAACTGAAAAGTTTTTTTTTTTAGACCTTAAAAACTTGTTGAATATACAAACTATTTTGGGTATACTATTAGCTGTAGGGAGGCGATACGATGATCAACAGACCGGACTATATCGCGGCAATCGAGCCGTTTATCGACAAGCCGCTCGTCAAGATACTTGCCGGTATCCGTCGCTGCGGCAAGTCTACGATTTTTGAGATGCTGAGAGAGGAGCTGCTGCGGCGCGGCGTAGGGGAGGACCAGATCATCTGCAAGCGGTACACGGAGATGGATATTCCCGAGAACATCACCGCCAAGCAGATGTATGACGAGCTGACCGCTGCCATGGCGGGCAAGGGACATTGTTACCTCTTGCTGGACGAGATTCAGGAAATCACCGGCTGGGAGAAGGCGGTCAACAGCCTGTTGGAAAGTGCGGATGCCGACATCTATGTGACCGGCTCCAACTCCAAGCTCATGTCCAGCGAGATCTCCACCTATCTGACAGGCCGCTATGTGTCCATTCCCGTCTATACGCTGTCGTTCAAGGAGTATCTGGACTTCAAGGCCGACAGCACTTTATCCCGCAGGGAACTGCTGGAGGAGTATATCCGCTTCGGCGGTTTTCCCATCATCGCGCTCAGCGAGTACGATGAACAGAGCGCCTATCAGATCGTCAACGGCATTTACCATACCGTAGTCTCCCGCGATATTGTCAAACGTCACCGCATCAACAAGCAGGATCTTTTTGATCGTGTGGTGAAGTATATTATCGAAAATATGGGTAAGACCTTCTCGGCAAACTCAATCTCCACTTTCTTGAAAAGTGAGCACCGCAAGGTCTCGGTGGAGAGTATCTACAACTACCTGCGTTGGCTGGAGCAGGCGTTTATCATCTACCCCTGCGAACGTTATGACCTGCAAGGCAAGAGTATCCTGAAAACGCAGGAGAAGTATTATCTTGCCGATGTCTCCCTGAAATACGCGCTGCTGGGTTATAACCGCAAAATGCTGGACGGCGCGATGGAGAACATCGTGTACCTCGAATTGAAGCGCCGCGGCTACGATGTTTACATCGGCAAGAACGATACAAAGGAGATCGACTTTGTTGCAACGCGCCGCGACGAGCGCATTTATGTGCAGGTCTGCGTCCGGATCCCAGAAGCATCGGACCGCGAGGTGGGGAACCTGATGGAGATTCGCGATCATTACCCCAAATATGTTGTTACCCTCAACGAGATGGATACCGGCATCGAGGACGGCATCCGGATTGTTCACCTTGCGGATTTTCTACTTGCCGAACAATGGTGATCATCTTTCGGCTCATTCGGTAACCGTAGAACCCAGTCATGTTATTTTAGAAAAGCCTACTTGATATCGCTGCTTCGCAGCTTTTTTGTCATTTCATTCACTTGAGTCTCTCAATCTGCTGCCAAAGATACAAAAACCCCGGGCGCTGTGCAAGCACAGCGCCCGGGTTCGTCTCCCTTGCCAACGGGGGAAGGGAGCAAATAGGTTTTTCTGCTTCTTTGCCGGGGTCAGTTCATAGGACCAATTGGCATCCGCCGTGCTCTTCATTACAGTAATAAAGAATGTTGTATCCGTTCGGGCACTCAGCTATCCAGATAGATCCCGCTTTGAGTGTGATTTCCTGTCCGCTTAGGTAGAAAGAGTTGAGACCTGGCGTACCCAATTCATGGAGATAAGCCTTATTGATCTCCCCCGTCTCCATGAACTCATATTGGAGCTGGGCGTAATAGCTCCGCACGTTGGCCCAGTCGGTTGCGACACGCGCCTTGTGAAGCTGTGAACTGAAGGTCGGGATCGCGACGGCCACCAGAACGGCGATGATCGCCACAACGATCAGCATCTCCATCAGTGTAAATCCGTGATTCCGTTTTGCAGTCGGGGTCGTTCTCTGTTTCGTCATTTTGCCACCATTTTCCATACCGTATCGGCGTGGGCCGCCCATAGGGAACAGGGGGCCTGCCGTATATGCTCTGTTTTGCCCGGCTTCCAATTCAAGTGTGAGCCGAGTCCGAGTTTTTATTATATGGATAACGCCTGCCGCCGTCAATTCTTTGCGGCAAAATTTTTAAATTTTGTGCATTTTGGTGAAGAAAACAGGCACTTTGCAGGATCATTGGACGGAATGTGGCGGACATCTATCCGTAAATGAACAACAGCAGCGGCAATTTGCCGCTGCTGTGCTGTAATTTGGAATAGCAAGTTTGAGCATCCGAAAGGGGAGAGGCCGTCACTGAATGGCGAAGATCAGCTCCGCGGTGCAGGCCGTCTCGCCGTTCACCGTGGCGGTGCAGGCGCCGATGCCCACCGGACCCCGGCGCTTCGTGAGGGTACATTCCAGCTCCAGAACGTCTCCGGGGATGACCTGCCGCTTGAAGCGGGCGTTTTTCACGCCGCCGAACAGGGCGATCTTCCCCCGGTTCTCCGGCAGGGACAAAATCGCCACGGCTCCCACCTGGGCCAGCGCCTCTAAGATCAGCACACCGGGCATGACGTGCTTTTGGGGGAAGTGGCCGCAGAAAAACGGCTCGCCCACGCTGACGCACTTGATACCCTTGGCCCACACGCCGGATTCCCCGTCGGTGATGCGGTCCACCAGCGCGAAGGGGTAGCGGTGGGGCAGGATCTCGGCGATCTCATTGGAATTTAACTGCAAGCCCATGTCAGTCCTCCCATTTCTTCAGCAGCAGGCTGCCGTTGTGTCCGCCGAAGCCCAGAGAGTTGCTCAGGGCGTACCGGATGTCCGCCGGACGGCCCTCGTTGGGCACCACATCCAGATCGCAGTCCGGGTCCAGGGTCTGATAGTGGATGGTGGCGGGGAGGAAGCCGTCCCGCAGGCTCAGGGCGGTGAAGATGGCTTCCACGGCGCCGGCGGCTCCCAGCATATGTCCGGTCATGGACTTGGTGGAGCTCATGGCCAGTTGATAGGCGTGGGGACCGAACACGGTTTTCACTGCGGCGGTCTCCCCGGCATCGTTGAGGTGGGTAGAGGTGCCGTGGGCGTTGATGTAGCCCACCTGCTCCGGAGAAACGCCGCCGTCGGTCAGCGCCATGGCCATGGCCTTGGCGCCGCCGCTGCCGTCCGCAAGAGGGGCGGTGATGTGGTGAGCGTCGCAGGTAGCGCCGTAGCCCACCACCTCGGCGTAGATCTTCGCCCCGCGGGTCTTGGCGTGTTCCAATTCCTCCAGAAGCAGCACGCCTGCGCCCTCGCCCATGACGAAGCCGCTGCGCTCCGCGTCAAAGGGGATGGAGGCCCGGTCAGGGTCCTCCGTCTGGGTCAGGGCCTTCATGGAGGTGAAGCCGCCGATGGACATGGGCGTGATGGAGGCCTCGGTGCCGCCGCAGAGCATGACCTCGGCGTAGCCGTCCCGAATGTAGTGGAACGCGTCGCCCACGGCGTTGGTGCCCCCGGCGCAGGCGGTGACAGGGCAGGAGCACATGGCCCGGAAGCCCGCGTCGATGGCCACCTGACCCGCCGCCATGTTGCAGATGGCGGTGGGGACATAGAAGGGGGATACCCGGTCAAAGCCCTTTTCCTGACCCCGGCTGTGCTCCGCCTCGGTGATGGCCTGTCCGCCGATGCCGCTGGAGAGGATCACACCGCAGCGGTCCGCCTCCGCCTGCTCCACGGAGAAACCGGCGTCGGACAGGGCCTCCCGCGCCGCCGCCACAGCGAACTGGGTGAAGCGGCCCATGCGCTTGGATTCCTGGCGGCCCAGCAAAGATTCCGGGTCGAAGCCCTTTACCTCTGCCGCCAGCTTCACCTTCTGGGCGGCGGGATCGTAATGGGTGATGGGGCCGATGCCGCACACGCCGTTTTTCACGGCCTGCCAGCTTTCTCCCGCCGTCAGTCCAATGGGGGTCACAGCCCCCAGACCGGTGATAACAACTCTGCGTCGTTCCATGTCGCGTTCCTCCTCACATACTCATGCCGCCGTCAACGGCCAAAACCTGCCCGGTGATGTAGCCCGCGTCCTCACCCGCTAAAAAGGCCACGGCCTTGGCCACGTTTTCCGGCGTTCCCATGCGGCCCATGGGAATGGAGCCGAGGGCGGCGTTTTTCGCGGTCTCCGTCAGCGCGGCGGTCATATCCGTGTCGATAAAGCCGGGGGCCACGGCGTTGACGGTGATGTTCCGTCCCGCCAGCTCCTTGGCGAGGGATTTGGTCATACCGATGACACCGGCTTTGCTGGCGGCGTAGTTCACCTGTCCGGCGTTGCCCCGGAGACCCACCACGCTGGAGAGGTTCACGATGCGGCCATAGCGCTGCTTCACCATCTGCCGGGCCACGGCCTTCATGCAAAGGAAGGCGCCCCGGAGGTTGGCGGCGATGACGGCGTCGAAATCCTCCGGCTTCATCATCATGAGCAGGCCGTCCCTTGTGATGCCCGCGTTGTTCACCAGAATGTCGATACGACCAAAGGTTTTGAGGGCGGCGTCCATCAGGGCTTTCACCTCGTCCTCTTTCGACACGTCGCACCGGATGGCCACGGCCTTGGCCCCAAGGGATTCGCAGGCGGCAACGGTCTCATTGGCCGCCGCTTCGTTGCCCGCGTAGCAGAGCACCACATTGGCTCCGCCCCGGGCCAGTTCCAGACAGATCGCACGGCCCAGCCCCCGGCTGCCGCCGGTGACGACGGCTGTTTTTTCAGAAAAATTCATAGCGATGCTCCTTTGAGGGTCTCCGTCAGCTGTTCCAGCTCCGCCGCGGTCTCCACGGCGTACACCGACAGCTCCGGGACGGTTTTCTTCACAAAGCCGCTGAGGGCCTTGCCCGGGCCGATCTCCACCAGCGCGTCCAGCCCCATGGCGGCCATGCGGCGGAGGGAATCCTCCATGTAGACACTGCTCTGCACCTGCCGCACCAGCAGCTCCGGGATGGTGACGCCGTCGGGACGCTCCGCACCCAGACAGTTGAAGATCACGGGGATCTGCGGCTCCCGGAATTCCACGGTGCGGAACCGCTCCGCCAGCGCGTCACCGGCGGGGGCCATAAGGGGGGTGTGGAAGGGGCCGCTGACCTTCAGCGGCAGACAGCGGCGGGCGCCCTTTTCCTTTGCCAGAGCCGCTGCGGTCTCCACGGCGGCCTTCTCGCCGCCGAGGACCAACTGGCCGGGGCAGTTGTAGTTGGCGATGACCACGCAGCCGTGGGCGGAGGCCTCGTCACAGGCCTCCTGCAAGGCCGCCCGGTCCAGCCCCAGCACCGCTACCATGGCAGAGGGCCGTCCGGCTGCGGCTTCCTCCATGGCTTTGCCACGGAAGGCCACCAGCTCCACGGCGGTGTCGGCGTCAAAGACCCCGGCGGCGTGGAGGGCGGAATACTCGCCCAGAGACAGTCCGGCGGCAGCGGCGGGGACGATGTCCCGCTCCGCCAGCAGCGCGGTCATGCCTGCGGCGGCTGTGCGTCGGCGCGCAGTGCGACCGCCTCTGCCTCTGTGATCGTCTTGACACCAAAGGCAAAATAAACGACATGACATGCCCAGATGACCGCGAGGATCACACATGGCACCAAAAGCCCCTTGCGCAGCATAAGGAAAAAGCCGACCGCCATCAGCAGCGTTACCGGCAAGAGGATACCGGCCTTGGTACGCACCGTCATGCCTTTTTTCTTCACGAAGGAGTCAAGGTGCTTTTTATACATCTGCGTGCCGATGAACCAGTCGTGCAGCCGCTGCGATGAGTTGGCGAAGCAGAACACTGTCACGAGAAAAAACGGCACCGTCGGTAAGATCGGCAGCACGATGCCCACACAGCCGAGCGCAAGACTCAGGCAGCCGATGATAAGAAAAATCAGTTGTTTGAGTTTCAATTCGTACCTCCTTGGAATCAGCTCATGCGGCCGTTTTCGACCGAATAGACCGTGTCGGCGATGCGCATCGTCGATGCGCGGTGCGACACGAGCACGACCGTCCTGCCCGCGCGCTCTTCGCGCAGGGCACGCAGGATGACCGCCTCGTTGAGACTGTCGAGATTGCTCGTCGGCTCGTCGAGCAGCAGGAAGGGCGCGTCGTGCAAAAACGCACGTGCCAGCCCCAGCCGCTGCCGCTCCCCGCCTGAGAGCGTATCGCCGAGCTCGCCGACCGGGGTGTCATACCCCTGCGGCAGCGTGCAGATGAAATCATGCACCGCCGCCTTGCGGCAGGCTGCCTCGATCTCGGCGTCGGTTGCGTCAGGGCGCGCAATGCGCAGATTGCTGTGAATACTGTCGTGGAACAGATGCGTGTCCTGTGTGACAAAGCTCTCGAGCGCGCGCAGGTTCGCCGTGTTGACGGCCGAAATGTCCGTATCTGAAATATGCACACTCCCCTGCTGCACGACCCAGAAGCGCATGAACAGCTTCAACAGCGTGGATTTGCCGCTGCCGCTGCGCCCGACAATGCCGACGATCGCATGCTCCGGCACCGTGACTGACACATCGGAGAGCACCGTTTCCCCGCCGTACGAGAATGTAACGTGCTGTGCATCCGCGCCGGTAAATGCAATGCCCGGCCGCCCCGTCACTTCAGCGACGGCAGGCGTCTCGTCGAGGATGTCCAGCACACGGTTTCCGGCAGCAAACGTGCTCTGAAGCGTGCTGCCGAGATTCGCCAGTGCGACCACCGGCCCGAAGGACGAGAAGAGCGCAAGCGTCGGGATGAGCACACCGTCGAACCCGACTCGCCCAGTGCGGCAGAGCGCCGCCGCGATAAAGAGCATCGCCAGATCAAAAAGCAAAATGACCGTGTTCGCGGCTGCGGCATTGCGGCCGGAGATGCGTTTGAGACGTGCGGCGTCCTGCGCAAGCGCGTCGGTCTGCGCATTCATCTGCGCCAGCCGTTGTGTCCCCTGCCCGTACTGTACCGTCTCCGGCAGGCCGCGCAGACTGTCGAGCACAAACGCCGAGAGCTCGCCCGCTTTTGTGCGGCAGCGCAGGCCAGTGTCCTTGCTGCAGCGCGACGTGGCAAGCGGGACAATAACGCCGACCGCCACATACGCCGCCAGCGCCAGCAGCCCAAGCGCCCAATGATAATGCCCGATGAGCAGACTCATGCCGGCGCTGAACAGCAGCGCGATGGCCGCCGGGGAGATCGTGTGCGCGTAGAACACCTCAAGCAGCTCGATGTCCGACGTGATGACCGAAATGAGATTGCCCTTGTCGCGTCCCTCAAGCTTGGCCGGGCAGAGCCGGCGCAGCGCGCGGAACACCTGATCGCGGATGCGCGCGAGGAGCTTGAAGGCGATGAAATGGTTGCACGTCTGCTCCGCATAGCGAAAAGCTCCGCGCAGCACCGCAAACACAAGCATGCACGCGAACAGCGCCCCCAGTCCCAGCGGCATCGGAAAATGCAGCAGCTCCAGCAGTGCATAACCGCCAAAGACCGTGATCAGCGCCGCGCAGGTATGCCCAAGCAGGCCCATTGCGATGGCAAGGAGCATATATCCTACCAGCGGACGGACAAGTCCGACGAGCCGGGCCATAACGGAAAAACCGCTTCTCTGCTTCATAGCGCAGCGCCCTCCTTTGCGTAGTTTTCCAGCGCCTGCTGCGCGTCCCACAGCCGGGCGTAAACCCCGCCCGCGCGCAGCAGCGCATCATGCGTGCCCTGCCCGGCGAGTGCGCCGCCGTCAAGAACGTAAATGTTGTCCGACACCGTGACATTCGCGAGCCTGTGCGAAATGAGGATCACAGTCTTGCGCCGGGCAAGCGCATGGATCTCCGCCATGATGTCGTTTTCGCTCTCGACATCAATGTTCGATGTGGCCTCATCAAAGAGGTACACCGGTGTGTCATGCAGCAGCGCGCGGGCCAGTGCCAGCCGCTGGCGCTGGCCGCCGGAGAGGTTGCTCCCCTGCTCGGTCAGCGGTGTATCCAGCCCCTGCTCCTGCTCGAGAAACGCTGCGAGCTTCACCTGCCGCAGCACGGCCCAGAGTGCGTCGTCCGGTGCATCCGGCCGTGCCATGCGCAGATTTTCGCGCACGGTGCCCTTGAACAGATAGCTCTGGTGGCTGACGTAGGTGATGTGCCGCATGAGGCTGTCCTCGGAAATATCCGCAAGCGGCACACCGCCGACCGTGACCGCGCCGGTATAGCCGCGGCTGCGCCCCATAAGGATGGACGCGATCGTGGACTTGCCACAGCCGGACGCGCCGACGATCGATGTGAACGAACCAGCCGGGAACGCGAGATCGAGCCCATGCAGGATCTCCCGCTGCGGGGTGTAGGAAAAATGCAGCCCCCGACAGACGATGTCCCCGTCCGGGCAGGCCTGCGTGCGCGCCAGCGGCTCCGGCAGATCGAGCAGGCGAAAGATCTTTTCGCTTGCTGCCATGCCGTTCATGGCAATGTGGAAAAACGAGCCGAGCTGCCGCATGGGAATGAAAAAGTCTGCCGACAGCAGGATGATCAGCAGCGCACCGGAGAGCGCGACATGCCCCGCACGGTACTGCGTCGCTGCGAGGATTACACCCAGCGCTGCACCGCCATAGGCAATGACATCCATGATCGTGACGGAATTGAGCTGCATGGTCAGGACCTTCATGGTGATCTTGCGGAATTTTTCCGCTTCCTCATTCATGACGTCGTTGCGCAGGCCATCCGCCTGATAGATTTTCAGCGTGGTCAACCCCTGCAGATTCTCCAGAAAGGTATCGCCGAGCTTCGTGTACTGCCCCCAGTAGCGCGACAGGAGCTTTTTTGCCCACGTCTGCACCGCCGCAATGGCCGCCGGGATGAGCGGCACGCATACCAGCAGCACGATCGCTGCCGGTATATTGACAAAGCACAGTACGGCAAAGAGCGTCAGCGGCGCGAGCATGGCGTAGAAAAACTGCGGCAGATACGCGCCGAAATACGTCTCAAGCTGATCCACGCCCTCGACCGCGACCTGCACGACCTCCGCCGTGGAGACGTGCTCGGAATAAGACGCGCCGAGGCGCAGCAGCTTTTCGTAGATCTGCGTGCGCAGCGTTTTTTTCACCGCGCGCGACGACAGGTCGCTCATGCGCGCGGCGCCGGTCGTGCACAGCCAGCGAATGAGCACGGCCGCGGCCGCAACTGCCGCCGTTGTCAGCAGACGTGCGCTTGAGGCGGGTGCTGTCAGGAGTGAGGCAAGCAGCGACGCGACGCTCATCATCATGGCGACATTCGCCACGAGGCCGCACCACTGCAGCGTCACGTTTGCGGCAATGTATTTTCTGCTCTCCGGCACCGTACCGATCAGGCGCTTGTCGATCATCATCGGCAGCGCCTCCCGTCGGGTGCGGCAATACGGCAGGTGCGCGCCGGCATCTGGTCAAGCTTCATTGATTCTCTTCTCCTTTGTATTTGTTTCCCGGCAGCAGCCGCTGCAGCGCGGCAAAGCTTTCCGGGCTGACCGCATGCTCCATCTCGCAGGCGTCATGCGCCGAGGTCTTCTCATCCACGCCGAGCGAGGCGAGCATCGCGCGGAAAAACCGGTTGCGCGCGTATGTCGCCTCCGCAATTTCCTGTCCGGAATCCGTCAGGCGCACCGCATGGTCGACCATCCGATGTCAGGCAGAACCATAACGATCGTCCATATCCTCCTTTGGTTCCGAACGATGCGGAAAATTCGTGTGTAATCTGCGGGCAGCCAGCCAGAAATACGCGGTCTGATACAGGCGTTTCCGGTTAGTTGCAGCTAATTTGCGTTAGACCAGACTAACTCACGCGGCAGAAAAACGCCCTTTTCAGGGCTGGGTTTCCCGAAGGTGACACCGTCCGGGAAGCGGTATTCTGCCGGCTGCTCAGCCGGCGCGTCCGGATCGCGGCGCCGGCGGCCCGGATCCTCGATCTTTCAGCGGTTGTACTATAGC
>ENA-USUJ01003684-USUJ01003684.1-human-gut-metagenome-genome-assembly--contig:-NODE-3684-length-10097-cov-4.766168_pt1 | contig 10097 bp, 10 predicted proteins | sample MGYA00250061_ERZ773398 | MGnify/ENA primary metagenome ERZ773398 (study PRJEB29103, sample SAMN06111992) | human gut metagenome | biome: human gut; feature: ankylosing spondylitis patient; material...
CAGACGGTGTATGATTCCTGTACGGTTGTTACGTATATAGAGGTCATATCCGCATCCCAACATAGTACAACTATTACCGACAGAAATATTTTGATAGTGCAAACGCACTTGAAAGAATGAAAACCAAATACAACGAGCTGAAAGAAAAATGCAGACCGTTTCTTGAAGCATTGGAACACTTCCCCGAAGTTGCCAAACTTTTCACCGAAAAAGTAAGGCAACTTTTTTCTTTTAAGGAAGAACAACAACGAGCCGAAAAAGAAGCAAGGGAAAAAGAAAGACAAGAGCGTATCAAGGCACGAAGAAATAAGCGTGATATGGAAAGATAATCACTTCGACTACACTCCCGACTTAATGACTTCTTGGATTGTTGGGAATGTATTTTCGGGCAGTAATCGGGACACTTGGCAAACGAGTGTCCCATATTTTTTGAAAGGAAAGGAAGTGAAACGATATGGAAAACAAAAATTCAAGTTATTCGGTGCAAATCGGAAAGACCACTTTTGTTGTGTGCGTGAAGCAGTCGGAAACCGCAAAAAAGCCGATAGAAACGGTGTTTAAGGATATATGCAGACACGAGGTTCAAGAAGATTTCTTTTCAGCCGGTTTATTAAGTTTAGAAAAATTAAAGAAATCATCTTGACAAATTCGTTCCCGAGGGTACGGGATACAGAGCAAAAACACGATTTGCAAAGTTCTACAACTTACCAGAACTTATGGCAATGTTCAAAGAGGTTGCGGACATTAAAACAGCGGATATGTTGGCATTGCCTGTACCCGAAGCACACTTTCACAATGTAGCGGTCAAGCCGTCTGAAATGCAGAAAGAAATGGTTGCCTCTCTTGCAGAGCGAGCCGAGAAAGTTCGCAGCGGCGGTGTGGATTCAAGCGTTGACAATATGCTTAAAATCACAAACGACGGCAGAAAGTTGGCACTTGACCAGCGTATGCTCAATGATATGTTACCCGATTATGAGGGCAGCAAAATCAATGCCTGCGTAGATAACATCTACCGTATTTGGGAGGAAACTGCCGATAAGAAATCGGCGCAGCTTGTGTTCTGCGACCTATCAACACCAAAGAACGACGGTACTTTTTCGGTGTATAACGACATCAGAAAGAAGTTGATTGAGCGAGGCATTCCCGAAAGTGAAGTTCGCTTTATCCACGAAGCAGACACCGATGTTAAGAAAAAGGAGTTATTCCAAAAGACACGCAAAGGCGAAGTCAGAGTGCTACTCGGTTCTACTCAGAAGATGGGAGCCGGCACGAATGTTCAAGACAGACTTATTGCACTTCACGATGTGGATTGTCCTTGGCGACCGGCAGATTTGGAGCAACGCAGCGGTCGTATTATCCGACAAGGCAACTCAAACCCGGAAGTAGATATTTACCGCTATGTTACGGAACAGACCTTTGACGCATACCTCTATCAGCTCGTAGAGGGCAAGCAGAAGTTTGCAAGTCAGATTATGACGAGCAAATCCCCAGTCAGAAGTGCAGAAGATATTGACGAAACTGCATTGTCATATGCAGAGATTAAAATGCTTGCAACCGGAAATCCGTATATCAAGGAAAAAATGGATTTGGATATTCAAGTTCAAAAATTAAAACTGTTAAAATCCAATTTTCTTTCTGAAAAATATGCTTTGGAAGATAAGATAATTAAATATTACCCGCAGCGTATCACTTCTCTTGAAAACCGTATAAACGGCTTAAAAGCAGATGTGGAAACTGCGAAACAACACCCAAAACCAACAGATGACCGCTTTGTCGGTATGGAGGTTAAGGGTGTTGTTTATTCCGAAAAAGCAGAAGCCGGCAAAGCAATCATTGAAGCCTGCAAGCAGATGAGCAGCCCTGACCCTATTACTCTCGGCAAGTACAGAGGGTTTGAAACAGAACTTCTTTTCAACACCACAGAGCGAAGTTATGAGGTTAGGATTAAAGGTGCGACAAGCAAAAACATTACGCTCGGCGATGACGCACACGGCAACATCACTCGTATTGACAACGGTATTGAGAAGTTTGCGGAGAGTTTAACCTTTGCCGAAAGCGAACTTGAAAACACCAAAGCTCAATTTGAAACCGCAAAGAAAGAAGTTCAAAAGCCGTTTATCCAAGAGGATGAATTGAAGTCCAAACTTGCAAGGCTTGATGAACTCAATATCCTGCTCAATATGGACAAAACAGAAAATGAAATTGTCGGCGGCGAGCCTGATGAGGGCGAAGTGCCGACTGCACGAAAGGAGAAAACTTATGAAAGATAATATGAAAGAAAAGGATTTGACGGTAGATTTCTTTTTCGGAAACGAGGAAATCAATCCGTTTGACGCACCACAGATGTGCGTTGTTCGCAGATTAAGCAATGCTTATCACGAATTGGAAAACGAAAAACTTCCGGCTAATAAGGCGGAAATCAATCTCAGAATTGCTAAACTCAGTTTCTATGAAGAACTCATTGACATCAGTATTCAAGCTGATTTTTCACAGGCTGACATTATCGCTCTTTATGAGGAAGAAGACCTTGCGGAAATTGCTTGGCTTTTCTGGAATGATGTTAAGTGTCCGGTCGCCGATGTTCTTTTGCTGATTGCGAAGCTCGCTTATTGCGATGAGGTAAGCGATAAGGTAATCGACTTCCTTGTGTAAAGCGAGGTGGTTTATATGCCATATATCGCACCGGAGGTCATAACCGAAGCCAAGCGAATGGACTTATTGACATATCTCAGAGAGTATGAACCGAACGAGCTTGTGAAGTATTCAAATAACACCTACACCACAAGAACCCACGACAGCCTGAAAATTTCAAATGGAAAATGGATGTGGTGGTCAAGAGGTATCGGGGGCAAATCTGCCCTCGACTACCTTATTAAAGTTCGTGGAATGGACTTCGTTGAAGCGGTTCAGACCATTATGGGAAACGGTTCGGTAAGGTCTCCGACACCCGAAAACGCAAAAGGCTACGTTAATCATCCGTTGCTACTCCCCGAAAGAAGTCCGACTACCGATGTGGTATTTGAATATCTTTTCGGGCGTGGCATTGATTATGAAATCATCAATTACTGTTTGGAAAAGGAACTGGTAATTGAATCGCTACCGTATCACAATGTTGTTTTTATCGGCTACGACGAAAGCAATAAACCAAAGTATGCAGCTTACAGAGCCACAAATCAATCAAGACTTATGGGCGACTGCACCGGCAGCAAAAAGCAATATTCTTTCCGTCTTACTGCCGAAAACACCGGCGAGGTTCATTTGTTTGAATGTGCTATTGACCTACTCTCCTATGCAACTTTGATGAAGTTGGAGGGAAAGAATTGGCGACAGTCTAATCTTATTTCTCTTGCCGGAGTGTACTCGCCAAAGCAAAATATCGGGGACTCGAAAGTGCCTGTTACGGTTAGAAATTTGCTTGAAAAAGACAAGTCAATTAAGCGTATCATTCTCCATTTGGACAATGATATTGCCGGAAGAAAAGCAACTAAAGCGTTGCAAACTATTCTTTCGGATAAGTATGAAGTCGTTGACGATCCGCCCAAGTGCGGAAAAGATGTCAACGACTTTCTTTGTATCAAGTTAGGAATATCAAAGAAACACGAAAGGAGTTTTGAAAGATGAATGTTGAAAAAATCAGAGAAATGTACCCGGAGGGAACGCAGATTATTCTCCAAGAAATGCGTGGCGAAAGTCAAATGCCTTATGGCTTGAAAGGAACAGTTAAGTTCGTTGACGACGCCGGACAAATTCATATGAGTTGGGAAAACGGCAGCTCGCTTGCACTAAACATTGATGAAGATACCTTTGAAAAAGTCGAGGGTACTGAAAAGATTTCTGTCATTCTTATTGAACCGGACAAGTATCCAAAGGTCATTGAAATCGAGGATACGCTTGAAGCAATGCAGGAAACCGTAGGCGGATATATTGAGGAGTATATGCCCTTTGCGGACGATGTAGCCATTATCTGCAACGAGGAAGGCAAGATGAACGGTATGCAGTTGAACAGAGCAATCTACTCCGAACCTGAAAATGTTGAGATGAGTTATCAGCAGTTGAAGGCTCATTTGAGACAGGCAGAAAAAGAAAGAAATCATACTGTCGGATATGTTGTTTTTACTGTGGACAGCTTCGACAAACCTTACACCGAGGAAGAACGAACCTATGTTGTCGGCAGTAATAATAAGGCTTTCATCGAGGGTATGGGTGGATATTCTATCTATGCTTCTTCCCTTGACGGTTCAGATAAAAATGTGCGACTGGAAACGTATATGGCTGATGAATACGGCGGAAAGGATGGTTGGAAGATTGAAAAGTGCTATGTGAAAGACGAGAGCAATCGTGAAATTCTCGATATTATTGCCGGCAAGTTTTTCATTGCCTATGCCCCGATTGAGTCGGAGAAACTTCTCAGTATGCCAAAGGATTTAATGAAAAAGTACGAGGATAAATTCAAGTATCCGGAGCGTTTTTATCAGACGGATAACGGCATTGTAGCGAAAGCATATAAGCCGGTATCGAAGGATATGGAGAGATAAAGAGACAATCTCCGGGGCAACCCTACGAGTCTGCACAAACTTAGCGAGCAGACCATTTGGATAACCACAGGTTTCCAAACGGTAAAACTCGTTAGGGGTTGCCCCTAATACCCCAAAGAGAAAGGATATAAATTTTGCGAGAGATAGTATTGGTAGTCGCCGGTTTAATCATCGGCGGCTTTTTCGGAGTTACTTTTATGTGCCTGTTTCAGATAAATAAGGACAGGCACTATTTTATTTCAAGAAAGGATGACACAGAAAATGAGAAAAAGAAACATTCAGAAGATTGTTAGGCTCAGCCGTGACGAAGCACAGGACTTGCAGAAAAAAGCAAAGAAGGCTTGCCTTAGTGAAGCCGGACTTATCCGTTTGCTTCTCCGTGGTTACGAGCCGAGAGAAAAGCCCGATGAAAGATTTTACGATGTTATGCGTGAGCTTTCCGCAATCGGTAACAACATCAATCAGCTTGCCGCAAAAGCAAATACGCTCGGATTTGCAGACGCAACGCAGCTTAAAAAAGAAGCGGAGCGTTGGCATAAGTTTCAGGCAGATGTTGAACGAGTTTTCCTCAGACCCAATGAGAGCGATATGAAATGGCAGTAAGTAAATTGTGGTCGGTCACATCAAGGCTCGGTCAGGTAATCGACTATGCTGCCAATCCCGAAAAGACTGCGGCAGACATTTACACCGAGGAACAGTATCAAGCACTCCGTGATGTGTTGGCTTATGCAAAGGACGAAGAAAAAACCGAGCGTGAATTTTTCGTTGAAGGTATCAACTGCAATCCGCTTACAGCCCGTGACCAGTTTGTATCCGTCAAGCAGGCATACGGTAAAGAGGAAGGCATTCAAGCCTATCACGGATATTTGAGTTTCAAGGAACAAGATATTTCGCCGGAGCTTGCACAGAAAATCGGAATGGAGTTTGTAAACGAGGTTTGGGGCAAAAGATTTCAAGCGGTGGTAACTACGCATTTGAACACCAAACATTTGCATTGTCACTATGTAATCAACTCTGTTTCCTTTGTGGACGGCAAGCGATTATGGGGCGACGAAAAAGCGTGGTTCAAGTTTCGCTTGGTTGCAGATAAAATTTGCGAGAAGTACGGACTTTATTACAATCCAAATCCAAATCGCAGTAAACAGTCATCCTACTACTACAAACAGGAACAAGCCGGAATGCCGACTCGATACTCAATGATTCGTCAAGCCATAGATGAAGCTATTGCCCACAGCACTAACCTTAAAAGTCTTGACTATGCCTTAACTCAAATGGGTTATGAGCATTGTTTGAGCGAGAGCCGCAAGTATTGGACGATTGTACCAAAGGGATACAAGAAACCGATAAGGCTTAAAAATCTCGGTGAAGATTACACCGAAGAAGCAATCAAGCGTAGGCTTATTGAAAATCAAGGTGTGCACTTAAAACCATTTGTAAAGCAGACGATAATCATCAGACAGTACTGCTTACCCACAAGAGAAAACAAAATCAAAAAGGTCGGCGGACTGTATGGGCTGTATCTGCATTACTGCTACAAACTCGGTTATCTGCCGAAGTATAAAAAACAGAATACCGCAAGGCTTCATTATCTTCTCAAAGAAGATTTGTTGAAGCTGGATAAAATCACAGCGGAGACAAGGCTGCTCGAACGAGAAAATATTTCTACGGACGAACAGCTTTTCTCATATAAAGAGTCGGTGTTGTCGCAAATCGAAAACCTGACTGACGACAGAACGCACCTGCGAAAACAGTTAAGAAAAAATTTGAGTGACGATGAGCTGTCAAAGGTCAAAGAACAGATTTCGACAATCACCGGCAAGTTGTGGACTTTCCGTAAAGAGGTCGGTCTTTGCGATGACATTTCCGAGAGGTCAAAGGTCATTGAAGCCAATCTTGAAACGGTAAGAGCCTACGAAGAAAGACAAGAAAGAAAGGAGCAAAACCGAAATGACAAATTCAGGTGACGCAGCAGAACAGGTCGTAAGATTATCTCTTGAAGGCTTTGAAGTTGCTGCTAAACTAACCGGTTCGGCTGCAAAGAATATTGCTATTCTTCTCGCTTCCGTGTTAAAGCAGGAAGCAACACAGGCGAACAAGACAAGAGGTAAAGCCCGTCTTACCAATATGATTAAATCGGGCAAAGAGTTGAAAGTGTTTTCTATCCCGAATAAGGACTTGAAGAAATTTACCGAACAGGCAAAACGCTACGGCGTTCTTTACTGTGTGTTAAGGGATAAAAACACAAAGGGCGATAATATTCCGATTGATATTATTGCTCGTGCGGAGGACGCTTCCAAAATTCAGCGTATTGTTGAGAGATTTGAACTCGGTAAGGTGGATAAGGCGGCAATCGTAACAGAATCGCAGAAAGCGGTTGAAAAGCGAGAAGCCTTGGAAAAGGACAAGCCGACAAAAACCAAAAACGAAATTATTACCGAGGAAGCAACCCGAAAACCGATACAGAAAGACGGGTACTCGCAATCAAACCCCACAGTCGCCAAGACGGACAAAAACCCTCCGTCAAGGCAAAACTCAGAGCCGGCAGATATGCAAACTGACAAGGGTGCTGTAAGCGACGGACAGAAAAAGCCGTCGGTCAAAGAAAAGCTCGACCGATACAAGGCTCAGTCCAAACAACAGAAAGAAGCAGAACGCAAAGAGCCGGAAGTTGATAAGGCAAAGAGTAACTCTGCAACAAAGCAGACGGTACACAAACAGCCGAAAAATAAACCTAAGAAATCGAAAGAGAGGTAATTACAATGACAAACAATTTTACTCCTGCAAAGGCAGGCGGTCAGCGACCGAGACTTTCCAAAGAGGAATATGCCGAGAAAATGAAAGCGGAAAAGGAAGCAGTATATCAGATGGCTGACGACGCTGCAAAAGCGATTGTTTCCGACCCGGAAAAGTTCAAAGCGTTTCTTGATACGCAGAGCCGTCTTGACAGATACTCTGCGGTCAACGCTCTCCTCATTTTTAAGCAACTCCCAGAAGCGAGTCAGCTTAAAAACTTTGACGATTGGAGCAAAGACAACATCAAAATCACGAAAGGTGCAAAGAGCATTTCCATTCTTGAACCTGTTGAATATGCAAAGCGTGACGGCACAACCGGAATTTCCTACAATGTGAAAAAGGTTTTTGATGTATCTCAAACCAATGGAAAACGACCGCCTGCGCCGACAGCCAACCGTGACCCGAAAGCACTCATTACCACAATGCTTGATTCTTCTCCGGTCAATGTGGAGGCGGCAGACGACCTGCCGTATCCGAATATGGCGGCGTTCTATAACAACGAGGAGCAAACCTTGTATGTTAAGCGTGATGTAGGCGACAGCGTAGCGGTTGCACAGTGCGTAGCACAGGAACTTGGCCACGCACAGCTTTCTATCAACAGCGACAGTTACAGCCGTTCCGATATGGGCTTTCAGGCGGTATGTATCGGATATATGCTTTGCAAAAAGTACGGTATTGATACGCAGAATTTTGCCATCAACCGTATTCCGGATAAGCTCGCTAACAAAGAGCCAAAGGATATTCGCTATGAACTTTCCAAAACAAGAAACGCAATGGCGGACATTCATTCCCGTGTTTCCGATGAGCTTTATAAGAAAAAGCAAGCTCGTTCAAAAGACTATGAAAGATAAGAGGTTAGATTATGGCGAAAGAAGGAATGTATCATATAGCGTTGGACGATTACGAACACGGCATTATTATCCGTTCTCTCAACGATGAAAAAACGGATTTGATGAACGAGGGCAAATCCACCGACGCTGTTGACGACCTTATCATTAAGGTCGGAACTGCCCCAAAGAAAAAGTTCAAAGTTATCGAAAAGGAACGCTCTTGTGAATCGAGATAACGAAAGGCAGACTGCTGTTATTCTTTCCGTCATCGGTATTATCCTGGTCGTATGGCTTGCACTTTTGATTGCACCCTCCGTAAAAGGAGGACTGCCGGAAATTCTGCCAAGCCTCTTGTCGGCTTTTAACGAACCGTTCCATATTGAAGTTTGCGAGGACAGCTTAAAAACTGTCCTCGTTTTGCTTCTCTGCTACGGACTCGGTCTTGGAATTTACTTCTCAACACAGAGAAATTACCGAAGGCGTGAAGAACACGGCTCAGCTAAATGGGGCAACGCAAGAGCCGTAAATAAGAAATACAGACAGTCGCCGGATTCCGCAAACAAGCTGATGACGCAAAATGTTTGTATCGGGCTTAATGCAAAGAAACATCGAAGAAATCTAAACACACTTGTATGCGGTGGTTCAGGTGCAGGTAAGACAAGATTTTACTGTAAACCGAACCTTATGCAATGTAACACATCGTTTGTTATTCTTGACCCGAAAGGCGAAATTCTGAGGGACACAGGAAAACTGCTTGAAAGCAAAGGCTATGAAGTCCGTGTACTCGATTTGATTTCAATGGAGAAAAGCCATTGCTACAACCCATTCGTCTATTTGCAAAATGACAATGATGTGCAAAAGCTCGTGACGAACCTTTTCAAGAGTACCACTCCAAAGGGTAGTCAGTCCCAAGACCCGTTTTGGGATACTTCGGCTTCAATGTTGCTTTTGGCATTGGTGTTTTATCTACACTACGAGGCACCGGAAGAAGAACAGAACTTTGCAATGGTTATGGAAATGCTCAGAGCCGGTTCAATCGAGGACGAGGAAGATACAAGACCTTCTCCCCTCGACGAATTGTTTGCCGAGCTTGAAATGAAAAATCCTGACCATATTGCTCTCAAGTATTACCGTTCCTATCATTCCGGTTCGGCAAAGACACTGAAATCCATACAGATAACTCTTGCGACGAGACTGGAAAAGTTCAACCTTGAAAGCCTTGCTTCTTTAACCACGACGGACGAGCTTGACCTGCCGTCGCTCGGAGAGAAAAAGGTTGCTCTGTTTGCTTTAATACCTGATAACGACTCCAGCTTTAACTTCTTGGTATCTATTCTTTATACGCAACTGTTTCAGCAGTTGTTTTACGCTGCCGACCACATTCACGGCGGCTCGCTTCCCGTTCCTGTTCATTTTCTTATGGACGAGTTCGCCAATGTGAGCCTGCCCGATGATTTCGACAAGATATTGTCGGTTATGCGTTCCCGTGGGGTTTCTGTAAGTATCATCTTGCAGAACTTAGCACAGCTAAAAGCCTTGTTTGAAAAACAATGGGAAAGCATTGTGGGCAACTGCGATGAGTTCCTATACTTGGGCGGTAACGAGCAAAGCACACACAAATATGTGTCTGAACTTCTCGGCAAGGAAACCATTGATACCAACACATACGGTAAGAGTTCAGGTCGAAGCGGAAACTACTCCACTAACTATCAAATTTCGGGCAGAGAGCTACTTACACCCGATGAGGTTCGTATGCTTGATAACCAATATGCCATTTTATTTATTCGTGGAGAACGCCCGGTTTTGGATTTCAAATACGATATTTTGAAACACCCAAATGTGGCGCTTACCACAGACGGTAAAGCTGCTGCCTATAAACACGGCGAAGTTACCGTCGAACATTCAGCACTCTCCGTTCTTGATATTGACCCGAAGAAAT
>ENA-USUJ01003696-USUJ01003696.1-human-gut-metagenome-genome-assembly--contig:-NODE-3696-length-10079-cov-6.977305_pt1 | contig 10079 bp, 10 predicted proteins | sample MGYA00250061_ERZ773398 | MGnify/ENA primary metagenome ERZ773398 (study PRJEB29103, sample SAMN06111992) | human gut metagenome | biome: human gut; feature: ankylosing spondylitis patient; material...
AGAGTATAAAAGAACTGTGACTATAATACAAATAAGAAATTTATTTATTGATTTTATCATGCAATTTATCAACCAATTCTTTTGGTAATTTCTTCTTAGCTTCTTCAGCTGTTAAAGAAATAATTTCATAAACATCCGCACCTATCAATCCAACACCGGCCGATAAAGCTCCTCGCAGTGCTACAAAGTCTTCAGGATTCATAAAGTACTCACAAGTATACATTACAACAACGCCTAAAGCAACAGATACCCCCGCTCTCTCTAATTTTTGCCGTAGTGTAAATTTATGTTTTGTTAAAAAAGTAATGAAAATAGCAAAAGGAAGAACAGACAATACATAGTCTATTGCTTTCATAAAAGTATCTTTAGATGCTTCGAACATATTTCTTACACTTCCCATTATAAATACCTCCTTAATAAGGTATAAATATTGTCTTTGATTTCTTAACTGTTGTTAAATGTAGCCAAGAAGGGGTGTATTCTGGATCTTCAACATACAGTCCTAAAGATTCAACAACACCCGTATTATCTTTAACCCATTTAGCCAGCTTCTTATCTGTATCTCTAAAATCACAAGCAAGGCATTTTGTATGGTCGCTCTTGCCGCTTCTCCCTTGCTTGTGTTCATGCTCAACAGTTCTATAAAAAGAAGTCGGGACCATAGGAATACCGCAGTATTCTCTGAATTTATTTAACACAACTAAAAAATCAGCAGTGTTTTCAAATAATTCAGGAGGTATTTTATTTACTGAAGCATCTTGTAATTCCTTGTACTTAATCATTTTTTATTCCTCTTATTACGTTTTCCAGCTTTTGAAAGAGCTATTGCAATTGCTTGTTTTCTAGGAATTCCCTCTCTGATTTCTTTTTTAATATTTTCTGATATAACTTTTTTAGATTTACCTTTCTTTAATGGCATACTCCCACTCCTTATCACTTGTAAAAATTTGGTACAGCTCTATGAAGATATAGATTATCCAAGATTTCCACGAAGCTAGTCCATTCATTTTCCATAATTTCAATAAAATATGTGTAGCTGTTTTTCTTTTATAGTTCTTTTTATTATCACACATATAATCATGGAAACAACTGGCCAGTATTCCCTTTCTATAATCGTGTGCAGTTAAAAATAAAGAAGCCGGAAATGGAGCAGTGGCACCATCAAATATAAAATTCTTAGGTACTTTCACATTTTCAAATTTAATATCTTTAGTTGTTTTATATTTATAATCTGGTGTCACTACAAACATCATTTAACTTCTCTCTCTTATTCTATAAAAGCCATTTGATCTGTAACATCTTTTGAGGGCGCATCATCAAAAGAAATCTTATCAAGATCTTCTATTGTTGAAGCATTTTCAATAGCTTGAATTTTATCCGCTTCGTATACTTGTAAATCTAATTTAAGCTTGCATAAAATTCCGAGGGAAAATTCTCCATCTGCCATGTTTGCAAATTTCAAGTACCCTTTGGAATCATCTCCTTTATTGCAAGGAAGTTTGATGTTGCCTTCATCGGCTTTCCAAGCTTCCAAACATGTGCAGTCTTGCTTATCAAGATCAACCCAAAAATCTTTAGAGGAATCTACATAGACTCTTGAAAGACCTGTCAGTTCTCTAAGATCCTGCATCTTCGCTGTAGAAAGTACATGTTGTGGAAGATCTAGCTACAAGCGATAATGCATTTTTCTCCACTCTGCAAAGCTAAAAACGGAAACATCAGGAAAACCCGGCGTTTCCGGTATATCCCGCAAATAATGCCGATACTGCCGGTATTTTTCCCGCTCATCTTCCGCAACCGGAAAATCAGCCAGCATATACTTGTCTGTCTGACATAACAGTTCGTCCCGCTTTGCCCGTACTTCGGCAGACCGACGCTTAACTTCAAAATCCGGATCCCGAACTATATCCGTCCCGTTCCATACATAGCGCTCGATGTTTCTGAACACTTCTTCCGAAATTTCCACATTGTCGACGCCTTCCGTCAATTGGCGGCACTCGCCGGCGCCGACCAGTTTATTGTCTTCTATAAAAGCGTAAAACATTTTTCTAATCTCCTACTTCCCTGAATGCGGCAACATTGATGTAAACCCCGGTTGCCGTTACGCTGCCGGTATTTGAAAAACCGATTCGCTTATTTTTTACCAAAGCGGTGAACGTACCGGCTCCGCGTGAACTGTCGGTCGCAACAAAAGTTCCGGCAACCGGATTCGATGCCATCGCATTCAAAATCGTCGGATTTGAACCGCATCGGATCGTAACAACGCCGTTTGACGTAAAAAACACGCTGCCGATCACCTCATACAAACGATCATTGGTTAACCCGGTGCAGCGCAAGGTCGATGCCGTAGGCGATGAGCTTGGAGGCCGAGCGCACAAGCTCGTCGATATTTCGCGGTGTGACGAAGAGACTCTGCGCGTCCGCACTGTCGCTGAGCGCCGCTGCATCGGCGACCGTCGGAACGCCGACGGCGATCACCGGGCATCCGAGGTAAGCCTCGCTTAACTCGGCGCGGTCGTTGCCGACGCCGCTGCCGGGGGAAATTCCCGTGTCGCAAAGCTGAATATTGCGGCAAAGCCGGTGCATCTCGCCGCTTGCGAGCGCATCGACGGCAATAACGCAGTCGGGGCGCACAAGCTCGCACATGCTGCGGATGGTCTGCGCGCTTTCAATGCCGGTCGTGCCCAAAACGCCGGGGCGCACCACGGATACGGACGAAAACGCCGCAAAATCCTGCGGAAGCGAGGATTTCAGGTGCCGCGTGACGATAATTCCGTCGGCTGTAAGCGGCCCGACCGCGTCGGGAGTCACGGCGCGGTTGCCGAGGCAGGCGATTAGGAAGCTCTGCGCGCGCTCAACAGCCTCGAAGCTTTTGAGCAGATCGCGCAGCGCCGCCGCGCAGTCGGGAAAGCTCTGACCACGCCGCGTAACATAATCTGCCATTTCAAGCGTGAGATATTTGCCTATAGGCTTGCCCAGCGCCTCGGCTCCGGCCTCGGACGATATCACGACGCGGCTGACCTCGCAGCCGTGCAGCGAAAGCGTGTCGGCGAAAACGCCCTCGGGTGCTTTGTCCAGCCGCCCGACTGCCTCGGCGGCAAGGTCCGTGCGCGCAAATTTATTCTGCATGCTCCACCTCAACATAACAAGATATAGTGGTAGTTTTACCATCGACGGCACAAGCGATACATTTATTTATAAAAAAGCGGAAAAAGTAAAGAAAAAGCTTGCAATTTCAGTGCTTTGATGATAAACTAATTATCCGCGAGCGTCTACTCGCGTTTCGTTACGTTATTCAGTCCCAACGGCAGTAACCGCCAGAACGGAAAATCAGTCTGGCAGCCGGCGTAAACCGGCGGTTTTCGCCGGAAAAGTCCGTAGACTTTTGTTACTAAGTTACAAGGAGGTGCAACAACGATGCCCAACATTAAGTCCGCAATGAAGAGAGACGCAAAGAGCAAGGAGCTGCGCGCAAAGAACCGCGCCGACAAGACCGCTCTTAAAACCGTCATGAAGAAGTTCGACGCAGCCGTCGCAGGCGGCGACAAGACCGTCGCAGCTGAGAGCTACAAGGTCGCAGTCAAGGCAGTGGACAAGGCAGCCTGCAAGGGTCTTATCCACAAGAACAACGCAGCTCACAAGAAGAGCGCTATGACCGTCGCACTTAACAAGATGGATTGATCTCAATACCATATAAAAAACCCTCGTCCTCCCCGGACGAGGGTTTTTTAGTGGCGCCTTGACGCAGTCACGGATACGGTTATTTCCGGTGGCCCGGTTCGGAACAATGGAGGAAACCGTGACGTTTCGCGTAACGCAAGTGCGATGCTGAGTTTTGCACCGCACCATGTAGGGAACGGATTTATCCGTTCCGCTCGCTATGGTTTTGCCAGTAGCTTCCGGTCGTGCTGACGCAAAAATCGTACCGGTAGCAGCGCAAAGGCGCCACTGAAAAAACGGATTTATCCGTTCCGCCTGTTGCACCTACTGCCGCAGTTAATGTAACGGTACGCAGTCGAGGTTTCGTCATTGTCTTCCCCTTGCGGAGCTTGAGGGGAAGATGCCGCTTGCGGCAGATGAGGTGTTATTATATCCGCGCCGTAGGCGCTACATTATTGTGTGGGGAACAGGCTTGCCTGTTCCGTTTGTTATGGGTTTGCCTGCACTCACCGGTCGGACAACCGCAATAAATGTATCGGCACAATATGAAACCGCCTCTGAAAAAATGTGGCGGTTAGCACCGCAGATATAATAACACCTCATCCGTCACCAAAGGTGACACCTTCCCCTCAGGCTACGCAGGGGAAGGCAAAAGGGACGGTCTGTGACCGCCCCTACGATTATAGATTTGAATTGCCGACGAAGTCGGTACATGCGGAACGGATAAATCCGTTCCCTACAAGGGTGCGGTGCAAAAACTCAGCAATGCACTCACGTTACGAGAGACACGCACGGTTTCGTCGGTAGCTTCGATACCGGGCCACCAGAGATAACCGTATCCGTAGCTGCGTCAATTCGCCTCTAAAATCTCTTTGAGGGTGAGGTCGGTGCCGGAGACGGGGGTCAGCTTATTGCCGCCGCAGTTTGGACAGCGCAGACGCTCGAGGTCGGCGACGAAGCGCTCGCCGCATTCGATGCACTGAGCCTCGCCCTCGACAGTCTCGACGATCATATCGACAGCGTCAAACTCCGTGCCGTCGATGACGGCCTGCCAGCAGTCGCTCAGGAAGCGGGGGACGACTCCGGAGAGCGTCCCCACCTCGACGGTGATGCTTTGCACGTTTTCAAGCTGTTCCTCCTCGGCGACATTGCGCAGCATTTTCAGCAGCGCATCGCAAATTCCAAGCTCGTGCATTATTTTTTCACCGCGTTTTTGACCAAGCCGCCTGCGCGCTTGACAAGTCCCTCGGCGACCTTGATGGGCATGGTCTCGAAGGTGCCGGCGTGCCAGTCGCGCACCTTTTTGAGATGGATCGCGTCAAACTTGCACTTGGTGGTGCACAGGCCGCAGCCGATGCACAGATACTCGTCGACCTTTGTCGCACCGCAGCCGAGGCAGCGCGCGGTCTCCTTGCGCACCTGCTCCTCGGTGAAGGTCACGCGCGCGTCGGCGAAGGTCTTGGCCTTTGCCTCGTTGTAGCCGGGCATCTGGCGCTTGCCGTGGTCAAAGTGCGATATATCCAGCAGCGCGTGCTCCTTGTCCAGAGCCTTGTAAACGCGTCTGTCGCGGCCCATGGTGAGGGTCTGGCCGGGATGCACATAGCGGTGCAGCGATATGGCCGCTTCCTTGCCGGCCGCTATCGCGTCGATGGCAAACTTGGGTCCCGTGTAGCAGTCGCCGCCGACGAAAATATCGGGCTGAGCGGTCTGATAGGTCAGGCCGTCGGCTATGGCGGTGCCCTTCTTCGTGGTCTCCAGTGCGCCGACGTCGAGCGTGCCCCAGTCAACGACCTGGCCGATTGCCGCGATGACGGAGCTGACCGCGATGGTCTCGAACTTACCGGTTCCGACGGGCTTGCGGCGGCCCTTTTCGTCAGGCTCGCCAAGCTCCATGATCTCGACCTTGAGCGCCGTGACCTTGCCGTCCTTGCCCTCGATGGCGACGGGCGCGTTGAGGAAGCGGAACTGCACGCCCTCTTCCATGGCCTCCTTGACCTCCTCGGGGTCGGCAGGCAGCTCGTCGGCCGAGCGGCGATAGATTATGTAGGTGTTCTTTGCGCCCAGACGCACCGCCGCGCGGCACACGTCCATTGCGACGTTGCCGCCGCCGACGACTGCGCAGCTTTCGCCGATCTCGGGCTTGTTGCCGAGGTTTACCTCGCGCAGGAAGTCAACGCCGCCGAACACACCGCTAAGCTCCTCGCCGTCGATGCGCAGCGACTGCGACTTCTGTGCGCCGATGGCGAGGTAAAAGCCCTTGTAGCCCTCGCTGCGCAGCTGCTCGATGGTGATATCCTTGCCGACCTCGACGCCGCACTTGAAGGTGACGCCCATATCCTTGAGAATATCGATCTCGGCGTTGAGAACGTCCTTTTCAAGGCGGAAGTTGGGGATGCCGAGGGTCAGCATGCCGCCGGGCACGGGGTTGCGGTCGAAAACGGTGACCGGGTAGCCCTTGTTCGCGAGGTAGTATGCGCAGCTCATGCCGGCAGGACCTGCGCCGATGACGGCGATCTTCTCGGTGTACGGGCGGCCGATCTGGTTGACCATCTTGGGCACGAAGCGCGTGTCCTCGTGCAGGTCGTGGTCGGCGATAAAGCGCTTGACCTCGTCGATCGCAACGGCCTCGTCAACGCTTGCGCGCGTACACTCGTCCTCGCAGCGCTTGTTGCATATGCGGCCGCAGACCGCCGGGAAGGGGTTCTCCTTTTTTATAAGCTCAAGAGCCTCGGTGTATCTGCCCTGAGCGGCGAGCTTCAGATAGCCCTGAACGGGAACGTGCGCGGGGCATGCGGCCTTGCAGGGAGCGGTGCCGGTGTCGAGGGTGTCCTTGAAATTCTCGCGGTAATCGGGATTGAAGGTTTTCTTTACAAAAACAGTGTTTGTCAGCTTTGCGTAGCCCGGAGGCGTGAGGTCCTCGCTCGAGCACAGCTTCTGGCCGAGCTTGAGCGCATTGCCGGGGCAGGTCTCGACGCACTGGGCGCAGGCAACACACTTTGCCTCGTCGATCTCGGCGACGAAGTTCGAGCGGATGGCGTCGCGCGCACCGAACATGAGTCCTGCGCGCAGGCCGAAGCATGCGCACGAGCAGCAGTTGCATATAGCGGCGCTGTCGCCGGCCTCCTCGATGTTGGGGATATCGTGCATCAGGCCGTTTTCCTCGGCGCGCAGGATGATCTCCATCGCCTCCTCGCGCGTTATGCGGCGCGCGCGTCCCGAGCGGATGTAGTGCTCTGCGCCCTTGCCCATCTGGACGCACATGTCCTCGTCAAGATGTCCGCAGCCGTCGCCGATGCTGGTGCGCGATGCGCGGCAGGAGCAGGGCGAGACGGAGAAGGTGTCGTACTTATTCAGGTAGTACGAAAGCTTTTCGTAGTCGCTGACGCCGGGGATGTCCTTGATCGCGCTCTCGACGGGAATAACGCGCATCAGGCCGTAGCCGTTGGGAAGCACGGGGCCGAGCAGCTGCATGCGCACGCGCGTGTACTCCTCAAAGGCTCTGCCGACCTCGGGGTGGGCGGCCATAAGCTCCTTGTTGTTTACCATCATCTCGAGTATGCCGGGCGCGAAGATCTGCATGAAATAGACGTCCTCGCCGAGCTTTTCGTCAAGCGTGCGGCGGAAAATGCCGTAGTAGACGAGGTTGTCGAGCAGGGGCTTGATCTCCTCGACGGTTTTGCCGACCTTCTTTGCAAGGTACTCGGCCGTGCGCTCCTTGCGCAGACCGGCGGCGATGGCAATGTCGGCCTCGTCATCGGAAACGATGTTCGCCATGCAGTAGTACTCGGGTGCGTTCTCGTCGATCTTGACGACCATGCCGGAAACGCCGCCGATGACCTTTGCAAGCTTGACGATCTTGGGTCTGAGTTGTGCCATAATCAAATTCTCCTCTTCCTTAATTATCATAAATGCGCTCACCGGCCGTGCCGGGCGCAGATATTACATGATGGGGACCTTGACTCGGGGGGGATGTGATGACAAAAGCTCATCTGTCGAAAATTTAGCGTCTGTTCGGCACGCTGTAATGATTATTAATTAACACATTGTATAGTCTCACTGTATTACATAACCCTCCGTTTGTCAATACACGGTTTTTTAGAGGCGCTTTGACGCACCTACGGATACGTTTTTTGCGGTATCCCGGTTCGGAACAACGATGGAAACCATCACGTTTCGCATCCCGGGAGTTTGTGCTATATCAGTTCAAATTTTTATTTGCAGCTCTTTGCCTCCCCTGTCAGGGAGAGGCGGGTCAGCCGCGCAGCGGATGACTCGGTGCTTTTCAGAGGCGCTTTTTTCATTCTTCAACGAACGGCAAAAAGAGCCGGTACATAATTTCATCAAATCAGCGTGAGAAAATCTCTCGCCATATCTTTGATGGAATTATGTACCGGCTTTAAAATTCGGTCGTGGAAATCAGGCGAAAAGTGACGGGCTGCACCAACCGAATGTATGTTCATCGGCCGAGGTAGTGCTTTCCTTACTGGCGACCTGATACATGGTGTCGTTGGAAATTATATCGGTAATCGCGAGATGCTTCTTGAATATCTCCGCAAGTTCCTCAGCCGGCATAAGGTCTGCCGACACGTGCTTCGCCGCACCGCTGTGGTGCATATTTATCCGCTCACGGCTCATTCCGTGCGCCACTGTAAGTATCCCGCCGGGGGCAAGGGCATTAGAAAGCCGGGCTATAAGCCGCTCGGCATCCGGGAAATGCGGAAACGCATCAACAAGCCAATCGGGCCGTACTTCCGCCAAAGGAATCTGACCTTGCGGGAGCTGGAAGCCCGACACTTGCAGATGTTTTATTCCGAAATGCTCAGAAAGGTAAAGCCGAATACGGTCATCCACTATCACGCGATTATCCACTCGGCGCTGAAATATGCGGTCAAGACCGATATGCTGGTGCAGAATGTGGCGGACAAGGTGGATAGGCCAAAGAAAAACAGCTTTCAGCCGGTTTTCCTTTCGGCAGAGGAGATGCAGAAGATGTTTGAAGCTCTCCGGGGCACTAAACTGGAGCTGCCGGTGCTGGTGGCCGCTTTTTACGGATTCCGTCGGGGCGAAGTGTTGGGACTGAAGTGGGACGCCATCGACTTTGAGCGTGGCACGATTTCGGTCATACGAACCGTGACGACGATTACCGTTGATGGCAAGCAGACGGAAATTGAACAGCAGTCCGCTAAGACAAAGTCCAGTCTGCGCACCCTGCCGCTGATTGGCGCTTTCGGGAATACTTTATGCAGGTAAAGGAGGCGCAGGAGCTGAATATGCGGCAACTGTTACAATCACGAATATGATGGATTTGTATTTGTGGACGAGCTGGGCGAGCGGATGCGGGCCAATTATTTGACCTCGGCATTCCCAAAATTCTTGGAGAGTCACGGCCTGCGCCGGATGCGCTTTCACGACCTCAGACACCCGTATGTCAAGCACACGACAAAAATTTTTAGCTTGCGCTTGATGGATTTTCAAGCGCAGGCTTATCCTGATGCTCGGCGAAAAACTCGCGGAGCTTGTCAGCTTCATCGGGTAGGACAAAGCCGAAGCCCTGTCCGTCCACTCTGCAATAGAAAGCGATTTTCATGTCTGCCTCCTCAATCGAAAATGTCTTGGATTTTGTATGCGATCTCAATGCGCTTATCGGGGTACACCAGCACCCGGTCGATCAGCAGCTCGGCCAGCTCGGTGGTCAGCGTGTCCGCATCGAAAATCGCCTTGGACGCTTCCTTGCGGCTGTCCTGCCGTGCCTGTTCGTCCTGCTTCTGCTTCGCCTGTGCCAATACTGCGGCATAGGCGTTTTTTGTTTTCAGTAGCAGCTCGTCACACGCGGCCTTTTCTGCCTTGTAGGTGTTCAGGTCAATCTCGCCCATGAGATAGCGTTCATACAAGGCGCGCTTACCGTCTTGCAGCGCCTCGATCTGCTGCTCATATTCGGTGCGTTCCGGTACGGAAGCATCCACCCGGAGCGTACCGTCAGGGGCAAGCGGCGCGGCGGCTTCCATCTGTTTTTTCAGCGTCAGGAATACCGCCTGTTCCAGCTCTGCGGCGTTCAGGCGCATCTTGTGGCAGCGGCTTTCTACGTCCGCCTCGGAATGGCGGCAGTGATAATATGAGGTTTTCTGCATGGTGCGGGACAGCGCATGACCGCAGCAGCCACAGAAGGCTTTGCCTTTCAGCGGGTAGTCCCGCTTTTTCTTGTTTGGCTGGGAAAAGCGGAGCTGGCTGGCCTGCACGGTATCAAACACGGCTTTCTCTACGATGGCCGGGTGATGGTCGGGGATGATGTACCATGATTCTCTGTCCTTCAGGCGGCTTCTGGTGCCGCCTACTTCGAGAACCGCCCGCTTGCCGATCACATACACGCCGGTGTAGCGTTCGTCCTCCAAAATGCGGAGAATGGTGGATGTACTCCAAAT
>ENA-USUJ01003701-USUJ01003701.1-human-gut-metagenome-genome-assembly--contig:-NODE-3701-length-10073-cov-5.095838_pt1 | contig 10073 bp, 25 predicted proteins | sample MGYA00250061_ERZ773398 | MGnify/ENA primary metagenome ERZ773398 (study PRJEB29103, sample SAMN06111992) | human gut metagenome | biome: human gut; feature: ankylosing spondylitis patient; material...
AAACTCGTACTTCTTAAGCCTGCCATAATTAACTTTTAATTGTAAATATTCGTTTTTTTCGGAAGATTTTGCAATAATAAGTGCAATAATGACAATGGCAGCGACTGCCGCTATGATTATAAGAATAATTTTCAGATAGTCCATTTGTTTCTCTCCTGCAAATGATATATTAGAGATTATTATAACCTATTTACCATTTATTAACAACAATATTTTCGCCTCCAGAAACAGATTATCAGTCTGTTAATGAGAGGCGAGCTTTTTACAGTATAAGGCATATAATGCCATTACTTGTTTCGTTTACAACTTTCTGCATCGTGTCTATCAGCTTCATCTGGCAGTCATCATTAATTGTCTGTATCTTTGCGGCAATTCCCTCCTCAACAAGATTTCCGATGGTTTTGCCAAAAATATTGGTCTCCCAGACATTGCCTTCTTTGGTACTTTCTTTTATATATGCCATCAAATCTTCTGCCTGCTCTTTTGAACCGACAATCGGCGATATTTCAGTTCCGATATTAACCTTAATCATGTGAAGTGAAGGGCTTTCCGCTTTAAGTTTTACGCCGTATTTATTGCCGTTTTTGATTATTTCGGGATCATACAATTTAACATCATTAAGTCCGGGAACCACCACGCCGTATCCCTTGTTTTTAGCAACATTAATTGCATCATTATACCCATTAAACTCCTTATCAAACTTTGACAGTCTCCTTATCAGCTCAATAAGTGCATATTCGTCTTCTATATTTTCACCTGTAAGGTTACTAAGGTGTTCATAATACAATTTTTCAAAAATCTCTAAATGTTTGTGATACCATACATCCATTTCCTGCGCCAATCTGAGGATATCGTTTCTGAGGTATGGGGCAAAAGGTGCTGATCGCATAACCGTCTTCCCATAGTAATTACAGCCATGATCTGTAAGTGCTTCTTCTCTCTGACCACCTTCAGATGCCATCATACCCAGAAAAGGCTAGCTTTCATGTTCTTTTGCCCAATCATCACAAGGCTTTTCTTTAAGCCAATAACAGCAGTCATTTGATACCTTAAAGTTAGGCTTCTGATAATACACACCCTCATTCTCATTTTCATAACCGCCAAATATCTTTAACCATTTCTGTGGTAATTTCATCCGACTGTTTTTCTGAAAATGCCCCAGTTCTCCGCATTCGCCTGTGATAATAGCATGTCGCACAGTCTTATTCTTTTCCGTAGGATTCTGCAAAAGTGCTATTTTCCCGGCTATTCTTTTACTGATCACAGGGAAACCAACCTCATTAAGCACCTGCACCTTAGTCTTGTACGACTTTAATATTGTAATACCCAGTGCCTTATGTACTCTCTGTATGCTTTTATCTTCCAGTGCTGACACAGATATTGCAGGAACATCTATCCCTATCGATTTCAGAAAGACATATAATGTGATGCTATCGAGACCGCCTACACTTACATGTGCCTGTTTTCCTCTCAGATCCATCTGTGTCATAAATTCTCTTGCCCGGAGCTCTGATCGCTTCTTTTTTAACTCATACGGTTGTTTCTGCATTGCCACCATTCTTGCTCTGGCATCACTTTTTTGTTTCTTCCATTGCTCAAGTCCTTCATCCGGTGCGGGAAGTTCCTCTTCATCTTCTAAAAGATCAAAAATATTCTGCATTACTCAGTCCCTCCCATAAGCTCAGGACTGTCAATAATATTGCCGATAACTTCAAAATGTCCTTGGTCAAATTTATCAACTGGTGTTATATCTTTGCTTCCATTTTCTTTCGAACAAAATCCACTTCCGTGCCACAAAATTATTATATAAGTCTCATCTTCCGGGTAACTCTCATCTAAGTGCGCAACCATAATATCATTCTCCCAGATCAGAGTGCCGTTTGTATCTTTCAGCCCGGTGCATTGGCAAGCAGTAGATGGGTCTACTTCAAATCCTTGCAAAGATCCATCCGCCGGATGCTGCCTGAATATAGTAGCTATGTCGGTATCATGGAGCAATAATGTTCCTTGTATCCATTCTCCGTTATCAACTCTCTTAGCTTTGAACAAATATCTGTCTTCCATATTCTCTCCTTTTAACAGTTATAACCTCTTTCCAGCCATCTGTTTTTAAGTGGTGTTTTTGTGTATATTGTTCCGTAAAAATCATCTTCACAATATCCGCAATGTTGGTCTACATATTCATATAATCCAAAATCGTCTCTTTGAGGTTTTTGTGCGACCTTATATTCCTTTAATTCTTTTGATTGCTTATAGAGCCTATTATCTCTTTCATAACATTTTTCCAATGTCATGTATTCAAGAGACTGTCCGCAGCCAACAAAAACGTCCTCATACTTTTTCTCAAATTTCATTCTGAGCTTATTATGCCGTGCTATTCTTAATAGCATAAATAACACATACCATTTTTCAAAAAAAGCTATCATATTCTCTCCTATTCTGATTGAAGCCAATCTTCCCACTCGCCTTGTTCTTCTTCGCTCGGAAATTCATGTTCCATCCACTGATAATCTGATTTTACTTTACAAAGAAACTCCGCAAGTTCTTCATCCGACATATTCCTTATCCTGTCGGCATTGGTCTGTCCTATCTGCTTTTCAAGTGCCTGTATTGCTATTTTTACACTCTCAATATGTTCTTTTGATGTCCCCTGTAAATAGGCTAGCTCACAATCAATGCACCCCTCCTTACAGCCTTCAATGCTTGATCTCTTACTTTCGCATTCAATATGTGCTTCTAATTTTTCTACTGCTTCACTCTCTGTCATATTATTCCTCGCTTTCCGGCTTATCACACCGCTCAAACTCGATTACCCATACCCACGGATCGGCATTCCAACCATAGCGGTCAAGGTCGGATTTCTTGATGGTGGAATTCCATAATGCTTGCATAGCTCCTATTGGAGTTGTGTAGCAATTATGCATATATGTTTCTTGTTTCCAAGTAAATCCTGTTGGACATTCATCATACTGTATGCCTTCGCGTTTTACTTGCTCATCGGTTATCTCCTGCAACCGCTCCACTCTCACATCCGTAACCTTAAGCCAGATACGTGCCGCTTCTTTTGGCATGTGGATGGATGGTCTCCACTTTGTAACATCGGCAATGTCATCTCTTTGCCAATCTTCGTAGTAATAGTATCCGTTCGGTGCATTTTTCCATGTTTCTCGGACATAAAGTATATCGCCCGGCTGATACGATGGCTTTGCATACTGAATAGAACCACCGTATTCATCAATGCCAAATCCAAAGCATCCTACCTCTTTCTTTTCTGTACTGTCGGTAACAAAACCAAGTGGGTATGTACACTTTCCATAAGGCTGCGGCTTTATCACACGTCTCGTGCAACTCTTCCGTCCGTCCAAAATCGCACGAACCATTTCTGTATTAAATAAAATCGGTAACACCCTACTCATCTTCTGGCTCCTCCTCATAGCAGCTATACACAATCGGATTGCCAGTATCACATTCACAGTTGTTCCAGTCAATATCTTCCAATGCTCTGTCTTTTGCAATCTGTTCTGCTTCTTCCCGTGTATCAGCTTCGATGTCATCATAATCAATCGAAAGTTGCAAACCCACGCTTGCATTCCACTTAGCCATTCACTCCACCACCTTTCACGATTTTAATTGCGTCTGCAAGCTCCACTACTGGCATTGTTCCAAGTCTTTCTGCTCCATCTGCATTACTGTATGCTTCCAGTTTTTCCACAACCTTATCTACATCATAGGCGGTTGGCTGTGTGTCAACTAATTTCATTAGTTCATCATGCCGACAACTTCCGTTACATTTCGAGCAGTCTTCACAGTATTGGTCAACAAGACTTTCTGTAAATTCAGCTGCATCAATCAATCTTCTCATCATTCGACCTCCTATACTCATAATAAATCCTTATCCATCCGATGAAGTTGTCGTTTCTGTCGTAAACTCTCGTATACTCGTAGTTTGCGTATTTTGGAACGAACGGTTTAGTTTTCTGGTAACATATCATCATTCGCCCTCCTGTTCCTCACTCCAATCAATCCTCTGACCGCAAGAAGGGCAATAATCATATTCTTCATAGTCAACTTCATAATGCTTTTCGCAGCAAGGGCAAATCCATGTGTCATATACAAGATTTCCATCATGATCATAACCATCACCTTCAAAAGAAGGCTTCTTTGCAACCTGCTTTTCAAGTGCTTTGATTGCCATTTCTGACGTTTCATCTGATACAGTTGTACCAAATGGCAAATCTATATTTAGTTGCAATTCTTTTATTGCTACATATTCTGCACTTTCTTTACCTCCTAGCATCAGGTCGCTGTCAGCCATCGTAGCAGCTTCATACGCTGCATAGATCTGCATCCAGTCTTCCAAGGTCATTGTGACCAGTATGTCAGCGCGATTCTTTTTGTGAAAAACAGCAGGCAGTTCTCTCTTACCATCAGAATCACGCTTTGCCTGTTCCATCCAGTCGTAAAGCCGCATTGTTTCCTGATGCTTTGCTTCTACATGGATTCCAGGAAGACCGACCACATCTGACGCATCACCTGTATTTCCGCAATACTGCGCTGTTCTCCTTGCGCCTGCATATCCCATTTTGCGAAACAGATCAGCAAGCTCCCGCTCAAACCTCGCGCCCTTTTGCTTTGCATTTATTTTTCCCATTATGTCCCTCCATTTTCCAAAAGCTGTTTTTCCAGCGCATCGTAATCGTATTTACGCTGCCCCTGGAAGTCTGTAAAACTGTTTTTCTTATGCTCCTTTTTCTGCTCGCATGGAACATAATTTGCATCCAGATAGTCAATATATCCGCTGTTAAAAAATGTGCTACCGTTCTGCGGCTTTCTCCATGTCTCATTATCTAAGTCCGCCTTGTATCGGTCGATAGCCCTTTGAAATTCATCAAAGCCGATATCAAGTAAATGCATCTTATTAGCCTTTGAGACTTGAGCCTTTCCACGTTTCAGCGGATACAGCGACCACAATCGCTCAAACAGTGCATCTGCATCAGCAGATTTGCACAATGTTTTTTTATTATTATCATTAACAGATACAGGTACAGGTACATTATCAGGGTTTTTTTGCTTTTCGTTGCTTTCGTTTGCTTTCGTTTGCTTTTCAGAAAAAGCATTTGCTTTTTTTGCTTTTTTTTGCTTTTCGTTGTTTTCGTTTGCTTTCGGTCTGCCGCCAAGAAGTCCGGCTTCACTGCGTTTTTTTATCTTGTCCTCATATGCTGCACTATCACGGTCAAGCCTTGATTTAATGAATGAAAACGCCATCTGCGTCATACCATCCATTTCTGGCAGATCATCCCCTGCAACGTATGCAAGGACACATGTGAACAGGATTCCTCTCTGCTCCATAGAAAGCAGCTTTACGTGCTCAAAATACTCTGTATAAAGCACAAAGCTGCATCTTTCTTTATCCACTACGCACCGCCCCTTCATGTACTCTTAAAAACTCCAGTACCGGATTCAAATTATCAAGGATCGTCCGCGCTCTCGCCCTTTCTCTGACATGATACATACGGACATATTCATAATCCTTTTCAGTCGGTCTGAAATAGCCATTTCCATCATCTGTAGACAGGATCACGTGCGTCTCTCGCTCTTTTTGGATAGCAAGCCTTACCTTACGATCCGTCATATGAGTGAGTGATGATAGATAGCTTCTGCTAACTGCATTCTCATGACCATAAGGAATGATATCCAATATCTCCATGATCACTCCTTTCCGGCTGCACACTGGCAGCCTTCTGTGTGATATAAAATGCATGAACGGTTTCTTTTTGCTCCCAACATAAGTGTCGGAAGCAAGGTGTTACAACCCTTTATAAATATGATTTTCCAAATATCTTTATAAAATCTTCTCTTGATCCATATGTTTCTTCCCATGCCATCTGACCAGCTCTTTTATATCTGAGATCTACATCCCGGTTCTGATGAGGACCATTGATACCTTCATGATGTTCATAACATAAGGGAAGGATCATATTATATTTGATTGACATCTGACGATTGCGACCAAAGAAGATCTCATGCTTGTGTGGTCTTGGTCTGCCACAGATCATGCAGTAGCTCAGACTATTTACTACAATGCTTTTTCTCTTATCTGCCATGATTGCTTCATCCTTTCCAGTTCATCAGGTGTCATAGTCTCGATACCATGCTCTTTTGCTTCTGCCACTGTTCCATCAATAAGGTAGGACATTTCTTTTGTGTCATATGTATGACTGCCACGGTAGATCTTATAGAAATTGACCTCTTTCCCGTTTTCTTCTTTCATACCTATCCATCTTGCATGAACAGCTTCCTGCTCTTCCATGTACTCAATCGGGGCATTTGTCTTATAGACAAGCTCTGATTGATCATCAAGACGTTCCGGCTGACCATACTGGCATATCATTAAATTCTTTGCTTTTGCCTTTGATATAGTCATTGCATCAGCTATCTTTCCTACAAGTACATGGAAGTAAGCATTGGCATCCAGACTTCTCTTTTCCGTCCATTTAACAGCCTTGATCCGCAATTTTGGTAAATCCTTAAGGCGGTCATATTCTGCCTTTATTTGCGCCGCACAGCTTGTACGAAAAGAGATTGTAAGCTCTCCTGTCTCCCAATCAGTTGACAGTCCGGCGATCTTACCACTAATTTCCATCTGCACCACCATAATCATCTACAAGATCACCATATTTCTGCCGCAAAGCATTCAACATGAATCCTGCATCCTTTTCCGTTAGGGTTTTCCACGTTTTTCCGTTCTGCTCAACCCATGCATCCATATTAAGTCCCAGTTTTTTACCAAGATCTTTCAAGGTTTTTATTTGGGCTTCCGATGCTTTTTTAGACTGCTCCGGTACTACATTGGAAAATGGCTTCATTTCCTCTTTCAGCCACAGATCAAACCCAAGACCGGTATGAATAGCCACGCACTTAACAAATGATCTGCACATACTGTTCCACACCCTTTGCTGTGACATGGAATTGTCTTTGACCGGATTTGATCCGTTCATAACAGGGGACTGCATTTCGTATACCTGATCATCAATAAAAACTCTGATACGTGTTTCATAGCATCGATTCTCATTGCCCTTGCTATCTTTAAAAGTCACATCCGCCATTCTGAGGCTTGTTCCTGTTTTTTCATCCGGAATAGGAAGCCAGTATACTTTCTTTGCTCCGTATTCATGTAACAGATCCACGCATTTTGCCCAGTTCAGATAGAGCGCACCGTCTCTTTCCTCACAAAACGGTTTCACATCGACTTTCCGTAATTCTTCATATGATTTAAGCATCTTAACCTCCTGTGCTTATCCGCATATTTGAGATGCAGTTATCGCAATACCAGTTGCCGCCGATATATACTGCCGTATCCTGCACTATATGATCACCGCATTCCTCACAGATTGGATAACCGCTTTTTTCTTCTTCCAGCTCCTGGTAGTAATTCTCCGCATCAGCAACCGGATCATCTGTCCACGACATCACTCTTTTTCCTCATTCGGCATACCTAAGAGGCTACGAAGATTAACTCTGTTATAATATGTCTCATTCTCGACATAATCCTGTACCAGACCTAATCTGATCTTTGCTTCCACTAACTGCTCATATTCTTCTTTTGTGATTGTTACTGCGCTTGTTTCCATATATCCTCCTTAAATTCCATCTGCCCCCACGGGTCCATCCGAAGGGCTTTGCTTATTTGTTCGTCTCTCTGCTGCTTCTGATCCTGACAATCACATTTTTCTCCTGGATCCAGTGCAGCTCCACAATAGTTACAAGTTCTAAAAAACATTGGCTTTTTCCTCATAGCATGCTATAATGCATACAAAGATTTTTTCTTGTGTGGGCGATCTTGGCGGCTTCCTTGATCGTCCATTTTTCATTTGCAGTCCATTTCATGGATCCAGCACGAAATACCAAAGACTACAGCAGCAATGATTGCTACTATCATCGGTACTTCGGATTGCTCGTCCAGCGCTCCGGCTATGGTAAGATAGGATGCAATGATTACCACCATTTCCACGGCATTTCGTATCTTCTTAAAGATTAGCTTTCTTCTCATGCCGTTATACCCAGGAACGTATTCAGCTTGTCCCGAAAAACATAATAGGTATAATTCTGCTGTCCGGCTCTCGGCTTTACCACAGCACCCAGATCCCAGTTACCTGCTTTCATCTGTCGTCTTAAAAATTCCGCTGCACAGCCAATCTCTGCTGCTGCATCTTCCACAGACACTCTCTTTTTTTCTGCCATACATTCTCTCCTTTCTTTCCATGCCCTCCACGCGATGCACAGCCGGGGGACAGCCGTGCATCTTAAGATGTTGTGAAGGGGAATCTGCGGTGCTTGTACACCGCGTGCAAGGCATGGAACATATTATTTTGTTGTGCTATAATTGATTTACAAGATGCCAAATACATCTGAGTACCATGAAAGGGGGACTGCTATGAACAGACATCCTGTATCATCCAGCAGAATTGCTAATGTAGGATGGGAGAATGATATTATGGAAGTGCAATTCCATAACGGAGCAATCTACCAGTATTACAATGTTTCACAGGCTGAATACACTGCTTTTCTAAATTCTCCATCTTTAGGTTCTGCTTTATCACGACTTGATAAGATTCATCGTTATAGTCGTGTGTTGTAATGTATTGGGCGGTTGATTTTCATGAATCAGCCGTCTTTTGAATTGGAATCCTTGCTGCTATCTCTGTTACCTCAATTCCTTCATCAGAAATCTTTACGAATGTATACGGATTTCCATTTTCTCTGAGCCAGTTCACTATTGGATTACACAGATCTTCCAATTCCGACAATGGTAACAATTCTCTTGCCATTCTGTTTCATCACTTCCTTTCTTTGGGATACTTGTTTTTATGTACTCTTTTGGGCTTATAGGTTCTCAAATGCTTTCTCTTACTTTTGGTCTTTCCAGTGAAATGTGAGAAATTTGGAGCAATTCTATGACCCATCTTATTTCACTCCTTCCGGCATCATCTCAGATATAAGCGATATACTGCAAAAACTGTAAATGCCACACAAATTACTATTACATAGATTGCGTAGCCAACAAGAATATCCGGCTTTATCTTATTCATAATGAATATGCATATCAGAGATACAATCCATACAATGGCTATCATCATGTTTTTCATCTCCCTTCTGTTTTAATAAATAATCTAATGTGCTATAATCGCTAAAAAAGAAAGGACGATTATAAATGCGAACCATTATTCATAGACAACCTGTTACCAATGACACTCTTGATAAAATCTGCGACAGATATATCTCTCTTGGCTGGAAAGAACATGATGTTATATCTGATTCTCCAAACCAAGTCTCTGCAGTAGAATTTATTTGGACGGGTAACAGTCACCCTCAATGGCCCTCACTTTCTGATCTCGTTTGATTTTCCATTGCAATATACAGAGGCAAGTATTCCTTTTCATGCCTTTTGGCTCCATACAAGGGAATCATCTGCCCACTTTGCACTGCAGATAAGAAATCACTCTCATTTTCAAAAACGTATATTTGCTTACATCCATCAGGTATTAAAATTCCCAATGTCTTTGAAATATTTTTCTGTGGCTCTTCCATTTATTCATCTCCCTTCCGTTGTGTTTTTAATTTAAAAACCTTGAATTTTTATTCAGAATATGTTAATATTTCCTTACCCAAATCGGGCATGAAAGGAAATATCAATATGATAAAAAAACTGGATTGCCCCGTTCCTTAAACTGAAGGTCGCAACAGTGGTACCAACGCACTATAAACTGGTTAAATGCAGCAATCAGCATGACTATAAAAAAGAAGAATGAAACACGGGCTGATTACAATTACAGCTTAAGAGGTTGCAGGTTCCTTAAATCTGTACATATAGCCATGCCGGATACTCCTTCTTTTTCCGTCAGCTAATGGGCATTTAAAAATTGCTGAACCAAAACTGCGTAAGTGGCGGAGCTTTTCAAGAAACATTTGGCTATGTCTTGTGTGGCGTAAGCCTGCAAAAAGTTCAAGGTTAAAAAATTTGGCTGAAGACTGGTAGAGACATAGCCTCTATCAGTTTTTTGTTTGGTTTGGTA
>ENA-USUJ01003703-USUJ01003703.1-human-gut-metagenome-genome-assembly--contig:-NODE-3703-length-10070-cov-4.203542_pt1 | contig 10070 bp, 5 predicted proteins | sample MGYA00250061_ERZ773398 | MGnify/ENA primary metagenome ERZ773398 (study PRJEB29103, sample SAMN06111992) | human gut metagenome | biome: human gut; feature: ankylosing spondylitis patient; material...
AAGCCACATAGCAGTACATGAAGATGAAGTGACAGAAGCTTCCGGCCATGACGAAGAGGTGGAAAATTTCGTGGGAGCCGAAGAACTCATGCTTTGCATTAAATAAGGGGAGCTTTAAGGCGTAAATCACACCGCCGATGGTGTAGATGATGCCACCGGCAAGCAGCCAGAGGAAGGCAGCAGTGGGAAGTACCTGAAGGAGTGGACCGAATACGGCAACACAGGCCCAGCCCATGGCAATATAGATCACGGAGGAAAACCATTTCGGGCAGGTGATCCAGCAGGCTTTCAGGATCATGCCGAACAGGGCAAGACCCCAGATAACGGCAAGCAGGGTGTAACCAAGCTTCCCACCAAGGACAGTCAGGCAGATCGGGGTATAGGAACCGGCGATCAGTATAAAAATCATCATGTGATCAATCTTACGGAAGATGCGTAAGGGGCGCCCGGACAGGTTCAAGGAGTGGTAGGTTGCACTTGCTCCATATAAAAGGATCATGCTCACGCAGAAAATACTGAGTGCGATAATGGATTCCCGGCCTGCATAGAGCGCTGCCTTGGTTAATAACGGAGCAGCAGCAAAGGCTGCCAGTAACATTGCTATAAAATGGGTAAGAGCACTTCCGGGCTCACGAATTGTAATTTGCATAAGAAAACCTCCTTTAAATAACAATACGTAGTATTTAAAACTACATTATATCGTGTAAGTATCATATACCCATCTTTCAGAAAATGCAACCCCTTTTTCACAAAAAAATCCCACAAAGAAAAAGGGCCGTGTTATAATATAACAACAACAGTTCAGAGCATAAATAGAATGAAAAGACAGACTATGCAAACTTGTTTGCAGTAGGCTGAATTTCCTTTTTGTAATGGGCGGAACGGCGCTGAGTCCCAGTGGGACTCGTTTAGCGCGGACCGAAATGGAATGTAGACCCATTAGCCTCAGACAGAAGCTGCGAATGCAGCGAGAGCGCATGCAATGCGCGAGTCTGTGGCCTGTTGTTTTGAACGTCCTGAACAGTTACTAGAAAAAAGAAAAGGAGTAAATATAGAGATGAAAATAGCAGTTTGTGGAAAAGGTGGATGTGGAAAAAGTACAGTAACCAGTCTTTTGGCTAAGGCTTTAGCCAGACGAGGAAAAGAAATTTTGGTAATTGATTCCGATGAATCTAATTATGGTCTACACCGACAGCTAGGTATGAAGCTTCCCAGAGATTTTACAGACTATTTCGGTGGTAAGCAAAATGTTTTAAATGATATGATGTTATCAAAATTTACTCATCAGTTTTTTGAGGAAACCTGGACTATAGATGATATACCGGAAGATTATTATAGTCTGAAGGACGGTGTAAAACTGATGAGCAGTGGAAAAATTCATCAAGCAAATGAAGGGTGTTCTTGTGCTATGGGAACTGTTATGACTCAATTTATCCAAAATCTCAGGCTTACAGAAGACCAATTTGCGCTAATGGATATGGAGGCTGGTATTGAACACTTTGGACGTGGAATTGATAACGGTGTAGATTTGATATTGATAATTATAGATCCATCCTATGAATCCCTACAGCTTTCCAAAAAAATCGGGGAATTATCGGAAAGTATTCGAAAACCATTTTATTACGTTCTCAATAAAGTAACAAAAGAGAATCAGGAAATGATGTATGAAGCTGTATGGAATTCAAGTCGAGTCGCTGTATCTCTTAGTGCGGATCCCGGTATTATGGGAGAGGGACTGATGGGGAAAGAACTATCAGAAAAACCAGATGCTATTGAAAACTTAACAGAATTTCTACTTTCTATTTAAAGAATGAGGAGATTTACTGTGGATATATGATAAAAGAACACCAGATCATACAGCTATAATTTGTAATATTACATCCACTTGACGCAAGAAATAAGCAGTGATATACTGAAACAAAAGTTATTTATAAAATAACAATAAAAACCTGGGACTATATTGTGTGATTGAACAGTTACAAAAAATGCAATTCTTGTGGAGGGTATAGGATGATACAGATTGCAATTGTGGAAGATGAAGAAATTTACGTAAAACAATTAACAGAGTATATCCGGAAATATCAAACGGAAAGGGGAAGATCAATAAAGGTTACGGTATTTGGTGATGGAGAAGATATCACTGAGAATTACAGTGGCGGTTTTGACATTATTCTGATGGATATTCAGATGCGGTTCATGGACGGTATGACAGCAGCAGAAAAAATCCGTCAGATGGATCAGAAAGTAATTATTATGTTTATTACAAATATGATTCAATATGCAGTACGTGGATATGAAGTTGATGCAATGGATTATGTAGTAAAACCAGTTGAGTACTTTTCTTTTTCGCAGAAACTGGATAAAGCAGTTGGACGTATGCGCTCTGAGGTTAAAGAATTTCTTACGATTCCGATTGGGGAAGGAGTTGTAAAGATAGATATAGCAGATATCTATTTTATTGAGGGGCAGAGACATAATGTAATTTATTATACTTCGAGAGGAGATTACTGTTCAAGAATTACGATGAAAGAACTCGAAGAAAAACTTGCGGTACATAATTTTTTTCGATGTGCAAAGGGATATCTGGTAAATATGAATCATGTAGAGGGATTTGTTGGTTCTGATTGTGTGATCCATAATGTACATATACCTGTCAGCAGAACCAGAAAAAAAGAATTCATGAATCTGCTTCTGCAAAACCTCAATATGGAATGATTTCATGCGAAATGGAGGATACTATGTTATATCAGGATATTCCAAGAATTTATACGGCAATAGCAGAGTGGGGATCATGTCTGGTTTATCTTTATATCCTAAAAAAAGAAAACATGAAATCTGTACATTTTCTTACAGGCAGTCTTTTCATGTTGGCAATGCAGAGTATTTTTCTGACTTTGACAGGTAGCGTAACTGAAATTTTGTGGATTCCCTGTATGATGATCGCTGCAGGTATGATGTATGGATTTCTTATGGTCGGAGGAAATATGAAGCCTCTGGGAGCGGCTTATTGCTGTGCCCGTGCATTTGTTCTTGCTGAGTTTGCAGCTTCGCTGCAGTGGCAGATGGTATCTATTGTACAGGCATGGGGGAATCAGAGCCTTGGGGTTGAAATTCTGATCACGATGGTTGTTTTTGGAGGCTGCTTTACTATTGATATTTATTTAGAAAAAGATCTTCTGAAGCAGAATTATCTTGAACAGATGACAATAAAGGAAGTAGCAGCGGCGGCAATCATGGCTGTTGCAACCTTTGCTTTTAGTAATCTGAGCTTTTTAAATGAAAATGTACCATTTGCGAGCAGAGAACGTGCAGATATTTTTTCTATCAGAACACTGATCGATTTTGGAGGAATTGCAATCCTGCATGCTTATCAGAGCAGGATCAGTGAGTATGTTGCCGAGAAAGAACTTTCAGTAATGAACGTGATGCTGAAAAGCCAGTATGATCAATACCGAAATTATCAGGACAGCCTGGATCTCATACAAATGAAATACCATGATCTGAAACACCAGATAACGGGACTTCGTGCGGAATCAGATGAAGAGAAACGAAAAAAATGGATTGATTCCATGGAAAATGAAATCGCTGCTTTTGAAAATATAAGCAGAACGGGGAATCAGGTACTTGATACGATTTTGGCAGCTAAGATTTTCCATTGTCGAAAAAATCATATACAGATTACCTGTGTGGCAGATGGAAAATTATTGGATCATATGCATGTAACAGATATATGTTCTATATTTGGAAATGCTTTGGATAATGCGATTGAACATGTAATTTTGATTCCAGATCCGGAAAAAAGACTGATCCATCTGACAGTATCCGCTCAAAAAGGATTTGTGTTTATCAAGATAGAGAATTATTGTGAAGCAGAAATTTCCAAAAATGAAGAGGATCTGATTACAACAACAAAAAAGGATAGTAAAAACCATGGTTTTGGATTGAAGAGTATTCGTAAAGCTGTAGAAAAATATGATGGTTCTGTAGTATTTGGAGTACAGCAGAACTGGTTTGAATTAAAGATTCTTTTACCCAGAGTATTGTAATGCTCTGGGTATTTTTGGTGCCAAGCATACGACAAAAAGGTTCGGTGGACCTTTTTTTGTATTTTGTGCCATATTTGCTGCATCTTGTGCCAAAAACGGCACGAAATAATAACCATGTTATAGTAATGCCAACAGGAAATGATACCTGAAAAAGACGAGAGAGTCAAAGGAGGAAAAAAGAGAATGATCAGTGTTGAAATGGAAGATGTTCTGGCGGTATTACAATTATGCAAACCGTATATTATCGGTATTATTGCTGCACTTGTAATTGGAATCGTAATTATGATAGCATGCCGCAGGATGTCCAGGGACAAAAGATTTCTGATAAGAGGGGAAGCTGCGATCGCAATGGTTCTTGCAGTTGTTGTCTGCGTGAATATGATCTGTTTTGGACCAATGGCTACGTTGATTGGACTTGCAACGGGAAATGGAACTTTAAGCGATGAAACAAATGAAGAAGCTGCGGAAGTAGCAGAAGAAATTATGGAAGACGGAATTGTTCTTCTGAAGAATGAAAGCCTGCTTCCTTTAAATGAAACAAAAAAACTGAATATTTTTGGATGGGAATCTATTAATCCGGCTTACGGAGGAGCAGGTTCCGGTGGAATTAATGATCTGTATGATATTGTCAGTCTGAATCAGGGACTTGAAAATGCCGGATTTTCTATTAACCAGGAACTGGTTGATTTTTATAACAATTATGGTGCAGATAATCCGGAAATGTCTATCCAGAAACAGAGCTGGACATTACCGGAGCCACCTGTAGATACTTACAGTGATGAGCTTATTAAAAGTGCGAAAGAGTATTCTGATGTGGCAGTTGTGGTTCTTTCCAGAAAAGCAGGTGAAGGTCATAATGATATTCCTATGGATGTAAGAAAAGCAGCATATGATAATAATTCAGATGAATATGATGATTTTCCTGAGGGAGAGCATTATTTACAGCTTTCACAAACTGAGAGAGATATGGTGGATATGGTTTGCTCAAACTTTGATAATGTGATTGTGATTTATAATGGAGCAAATCAGTTTGAACTTGGTTTCGCAGATGAATATCCTCAGATTAAATCTGTTGTATGGTGCCCAGGAACGGGAAATGTGGGATTTAATGCACTTGGTAAAGTATTTTCAGGTGAAGTCAATCCTTCCGGAAAAACACCGGATACATTTATTTATGATATGACGACTGCTCCGTGGTGGAATAATGCAGAAAAAACGGAGTATACAAATCTGGCAGATATGGCCGTTGAAGGAATGAACGCAGGAACTGCGCAGGTGTATGCTCCGGCATTTACCAATTATGTGGAAGGCATTTATGTAGGATACAAGTACTATGAAACAGCTGCACAGGAAGGTGCGATTGATTACGATAAGACTGTACAGTATCCATTTGGATATGGTCTGAGTTACACAGAATTTGAACAGAAAATGGGTGAACTGGAGGAAAAAGACGGACAGATTTCTGTAGATGTAGAAGTAACCAACACAGGAGATGTTGCCGGAAAAGATGTAGTAGAAGTGTATTATAAACCGCCATATACAAATGGGGGAATTGAGAAATCTTCTGCAAATCTAATTGAGTTTGAAAAAACAAATCTGCTTCAGCCGGGAGAATCTCAGACTGTTACAGTTACATTTAGTATAGAAGATATGGCCTCTTATGATGAGAATAATGCAAAAGCATATGTTCTTGAAAAAGGTGACTATGTAATCTCTATTAACAGCGATTCACACACTGTGCTGGATCAGAAAACTTATACTGCAGATAAAGATGTAGTATATAAGGGAGAAAATAAAAGAGCATCAGATGATACTGCAGCAACAAATGTATTTGAAGATGCAAAAGGCGATGTGACATATTTATCACGAGCAGATCATTTTGCAAATTATGAAGAGGCTACAGCAGCACCGGCATCTGCAGAGCTGGGTGAGCCATATGTTTCTGAATATCATCTGAACAGCAATTTTGATAAGACTACATATCTCAATGATGAGGATGTAATGCCGACAACGGGAGCAGATAATGGACTTACATTAGCTGATATGCGTGATGCTGATTATGACGATCCTCGTTGGGAAAAACTTCTGGATCAGCTTACTGTTGATGAAATGGCAAATATGATTGCAATGGCTGGTTATCAGACAGCAGCCATGGATTCTGTGGGAAAAGTGGCTACACTTGATTTCGATGGACCAGCAGCAATTAATAACAACTTTACAGGAGTTGGTTCTATTGGATTTCCAATTGAAGTTGTGGTTGCTTCCACATGGAATAAGGAACTTGCACAGGCCTGGGGTGAATGCATGGGCAAGATCAGTCAGGAAATGGGTGCAGAGGGCTGGTATGCACCAGGTATGAATACTCATAGAACCGCATTTGGAGCAAGAAACTATGAATACTTTTCAGAAGATGGAATTCTTGCAGGAAATATGGGAGCAAAAGCAGTAGAAGGAGCAAGAAAATATGGAGTTTATTCTTATATCAAACATTTTGCTCTGTATGAGGGAAATGCAAAGATGGTAAGTGTCTGGTCAAATGAGCAGGCAATCCGGGAAATCTATCTGAAACCATTTGAAATTTCTGTAAAACAGGGTGGCGCAAATGCGGTTATGGTTTCCTGGAGTTTCCTTGGAGATAAATGGACTGGAGAAAGCAGTAACCTTATGAATACAGTTCTCAGAGATGAATGGGGGTTCAGGGGAATGGCACTTACAGACTTCTTCCGAAACAATGGTCATGGATTTATGAATGCAGATGCAGCTTTGGCGAATGGAGTAGATGCAATGTTGTCCACATTCAATGGAGAAGAGAACAATGTAGCCAATCCGGAGCATCCAACATCTGTACTTCAGATGAGAAATGCCTGCAAAAATGTCATGTATACAGTTGTAAGCAGCTGGGCTTATGATGGAGAACACGAAGAAACAGGTATGGAAAACTGGAAAAAAGCAGGAATTGGTATCGACATTGTAATAGCACTTTTCATGGCAGGAATGGAAGTACTGGTAATCAGAGGATATAAGAAAAGAAAGAATGCTGAATAAGGATGAAAGTGGGATGGAAAACAATTATGAAACAGCAAAAATTGGTTGAAAAGATGACAATAGAAGAAAAGGCAGCGATCCTCAGTGGAAAAACTGTCTGGCAGACCAGAGAAATTGACAGGCTTTCCATCCCGTCCATCTTTCTTTCAGATGGACCGCATGGAATCAGAAAACAGGCAGGAGCAGGAGACCATCTGGGACTGAATGCATCCTTGAATGCAACTTGTTTTCCCACAGCAGCGACGATAGCAAACAGCTGGAATCAGGATCTGGGGGAAGAGATTGGACAGGCTCTTGGAGAGGAAGCAGCAAGTATGGATGTAAATATCCTGCTTGGTCCGGGATTAAATATTAAAAGAAGCCCATTATGTGGAAGAAATTTTGAATATTTTTCAGAAGATCCATATCTTTCCGGGAAGATGGCAGCATCATATATTCGTGGAATACAGAGTAAAGGCGTTTATGCCTGCCCGAAGCATCTGGCGGTTAACAGTCAGGAACTTCGGAGAATGGCAATGGACGCAGTTGTTGACGAACGGACATTAAGAGAAATTTATCTGACCGGTTTTGAGATAGCTGTTAAAGAAGGACACGCAAAAGCAATCATGAGCAGTTACAACCAGATTAATGGGATTTATGCTAATGAGGACAAACATCTTTTGACAGATATCCTGCGCAAAGAATGGGGATTTGATGGAATTGTAGTAACAGACTGGGGCGGAAGCAATGACCATGTGAAAGGTGTTGCTGCCGGCTCAAATCTGGAGATGCCGTCCTGTGGGTACGATTCTGCAAGAGAAGTGATTGCTGCTGTCCAAAGAGGAAAGCTGAAGGAAGCGGATTTGGATGAAAGAGTTGGAGAATTGGTGGATGCAGTGATGGAACTGACATCAGGGAAGAAGCTTTCAGATAAAAACTTTGACAGAAATGCACATCATCAACTGGCAAGGAAAGCAGCAGCAGAAAGCATGATTCTTCTGAAAAATGAAAAACAGATTCTTCCGCTGAATACTAAAAAATCCATCGCTGTTATTGGAGATTTTGCTTTTTCACCCAGATATCAGGGGGCAGGGTCTTCTATGGTCAATCCAACAAAAGTAGAAGATATGTCATCGATTTTGCAACAATATGATCTGAATATTTTGGGGATGACAAGAGGCTATCAGAGAAATGGAGATGTAGATGAGAATGATAGAAAGTTTGCATTAAATTTGGCTATGAATGCGGATATTGTGATTTTCTGCTTTGGTCTTGATGAGATCAGTGAATCAGAAGGACTGGACAGGACCCATATGCGTATTCCGCAGGATCAGATCGATCTTCTGCAGGATATCAGTAAAGTGAATGAAAATATTATTGGAATACTGAGTGCAGGATCTGCGATAGAAATGCCATGGCACACCTGCTGCAAAGCGATTTTGCATGGTTATCTGAATGGACAGGCAGGTGCTTCTGCAACATTGGATATTCTGACCGGAAAAGTGAATCCATCAGGAAGACCATTCTCATACTGGATAGAAGATGTTGTAACGGAAATCTTAGAAGCATATTTCTTGAAGTTATCCGGTAATTTGCTTGAGTACAGAACTGTTAAGTTCGGCTCCGGGCTAGGTCCCATGTTTTCAAGAGTATGCAGGAAACGGTAATCGTTCTTTGTAACCATGGAACGTCCGTCCATACCGATACCACCAACTTCCAGAGTAGCCCATACAGGGTCACCTGAGAATAACTGGTTGTAAGAAGGGATACGCGCGAACTTAACCATACGGAATTTCATTGTCATATGGTCGATCAGTTCCTGAGCTTCCTTCTCTGTTAATGTACCTTCTTCAAGGTCACGGTTGATATAAATATCAAGGAATGTAGAAATACGTCCAACTGACATTGCAGCACCGTTCTGTGTCTTGATAGCTGCAAGGTAGCCAAAGTATAACCACTGAACTGCTTCTTTAGCGTTTGTAGCAGGACCTGAAATATCATAGCCATAGATCTTAGCCATTTCTTTCATTCCCTGAAGAGCTTTGATCTGCTCAGCGATCTCTTCTCTTAAACGGATAATATCTTCTGTCATTGTTCCGTTTCCACAGTTCTTCTTGTCTTCTTTCTTCTTCTCGATCAGGAAATCGATACCGTACAGAGCAACTCTTCTGTAGTCACCTACGATACGTCCACGTCCGTAAGTATCAGGAAGACCTGTAACGATATGTGTATGACGAGCAACTTTCATCTCGTCTGTGTATGCATCAAATACTGCCTGGTTGTGAGTCTTGTGATACTCGTTGAAGATCTTATCGAATTTAGGATTTACTTCAAAACCATATGTGCTGGCTGCCTGCTGAGCCATCTTGATACCACCATAAGGCATAAATGCTCTCTTTAATGGCTTATCTGTCTGAAGACCTACAATCTGTTCAAGGTCTTTCATAGACTCATCTATATATCCAGGACCGTAAGCTGTAAGACCTGCAACTACTTCTGTTTCCATGTCAAGTACGCCGCCCTTAGCTCTTTCTTCCTTCTGTAACTCCTGTAATCTGCCCCAAAGCTTATTTGTTGCCTCTGTTGGGCCTTCCAGGAAACTTTCATCTCCGTCATATGGCTTGTAGTTATTCTGGATGAAATCTCTTACATTGATTTCTTCCTTCCAAAGTCTACCTTTGAAACCGTTCCACTGATCCATCTGTACCATTGTTCCTTGTTCCTCCTTGTTTTAATTTTGTACACTGTATACAATCCGCATTATAAAAAATGTTGTCAGCTATTATAATCAACAAAATATCTTATTCTAAATGCAATGCATTGATTTTAACTAAGATATTCTCCTGTGACAAAAATGCGTTTGTAACAACTTTGATAAATAAGTAACAATTACTGACAAGAGCATACTAACATTTTAACAATGTAAAATCAAGAGTAATTTTCATATTATTGAATTTAGTACAATCCTTGAATTTATGCGGTTATTTTGTACTTTTATCT
>ENA-USUJ01003705-USUJ01003705.1-human-gut-metagenome-genome-assembly--contig:-NODE-3705-length-10063-cov-5.450731_pt1 | contig 10063 bp, 7 predicted proteins | sample MGYA00250061_ERZ773398 | MGnify/ENA primary metagenome ERZ773398 (study PRJEB29103, sample SAMN06111992) | human gut metagenome | biome: human gut; feature: ankylosing spondylitis patient; material...
TATGATTTGAGGTGTTCCAAACATGAGCTTTTTGAACCATTTGATCAGCGGCATCAGTCTGGGCAGCATCTACGCGATCATCGCACTGGGCTATACGATGGTTTACGGCATTGCGAAAATGCTGAACTTTGCCCACGGCGATGTCATCATGGTAGGCGGCTATATGTGCTTCTGCGCGACGACCTATCTCGGCTGGCCGGCATGGATGGGTGTCGTGCTCGCGGTCATCGTCTGCACGGTGCTCGGCATGGCGATCGAAAGACTGGCCTACAAGCCGCTGCGTGCGGCCCCGTCGCTCGCCGTTCTGATCACCGCCATCGGCGTTTCCTACTTCCTCCAGAATGCGGCGCTGCTGGTCTGGACCTCCAACCCGAAGAGCTTCAGCTCGGTCGTCGGCGGCAGCGCGATCAGCCTGTTCGGCGGTCAGCTCCAGATCTCCCGCGTCACCATCGTGACCATCGCGGCCTGCGTCATCATCATGGTCGCGCTCATGCTGTTTACCGGCAAGAGCAAGGTCGGCACCGCGATGCGCGCGGTATCCGAGGACAAGGGCGCGGCGCAGCTGATGGGCATTAACGTCAACACGACCATTTCCATCACCTTCGCCATCGGCTCGGGCCTCGCGGCGATCGCAGGCGTGCTGCTCTGCTCCGCCTACCCGACCCTGATGCCGACGACCGGCTCTCTGCCCGGCATCAAGGCCTTCACCGCAGCCGTATTCGGCGGCATCGGCTCGATCCCGGGCGCGTTCGTCGGCGGCGTGCTGCTCGGCATCATCGAGATCTTCGCCAAGGCGTACATTTCCACCCAGCTGTCCGACGCGATCGTGTTCGGCGTGCTGATCGTGGTGCTGATCGTCAAGCCGGACGGCCTGCTCGGCAAGCACGTGAGCGAAAAGGTTTAAGGGGGAGGCATCGGATATGAACAAGTTAAAATCCTATGCGGCGTCCAGACGCGGACGCGATATCCTGCTTTCGTTCTTTTTCCTCGCCATTTGTATACCAGTAATGGAGCTTCGTATCTATTGTAGGAACAGGATCCGGCACTTTGTAATTATTGCAGGAATCAAAGGTGCGCCACAGTGTTTTTCTGCTGCAATGTCTCAGAACATCTGCCACATACTGCAGATCCTCCTTTGTATACTCATCTGTTGCAAATGCTTTTTCCAAAAGACCCACACCGCCTGTTCTTCCGATCATCATCATAAGATAATCCTTCAGGGCAATGAAACGCGTCACGATCCATGGCAGTTGATAAGGGGTGATGCCACCATCCATGACACAGTGTTTTATTTTGATCAGTTGTCCCAGCGCAACCAGCAGTGCAACGGAACCGCCCATGGAGCAGCCATACACCGCATATAATTCCGTATAGCCCTGTGCTTTCATCCATACATTCAGATCCGAAGCGATCTGCTCCACACTTGTGAAATCACTGTCATTGTCAAAGTCATATCCCGGAAGTGCCGGAACAAGCAGATGATACTTTTTCTCCAGCAGCGGAATGACATTTTCAAAGTAATCCCATTTCACAACGGAAGGATGGATCAATAAAATAAGTTCTGTATTCTCTTTTCCGAATTCATGAATTGTCATTGGTATATACCTCTCTTTTTATACTTATGTTAGTCAATACTAACCAAGTATAGCAGGTTACCACTGCACATGCAACCTATCTCGTTCTCTTAATGCTGTAATCGCTGTCATACATTTCTTTCAGCTTTTCTACTGTATTATAAACACCATCCATACAGAATTCCTTCGACCATGTCATGTAATATGCCCATGGTGTATGGCTCTGCTCCAGCTTTTTGACATCCGGGTTGTAGCCAACCTCTGTCAGGGCTGCCACTTTGTTTCTGGATGTATTGGCGATCAGCTCCTCATACTGCTTCTGGTAATCTGTCGCTTCATATTCCGGCAGATAAATGTCCCACGATACCACATCTACGTAAGCATCACCCGGATACCCTTCCTTTGTCGGGCAGCTCCAAACCCAGAGCAGGTTGTCCAGATGCTTTTGGTTTACATAATAATCAAACATCAGCTTGTAAAGCTCTGCTGCCACTTGACCGCCTTTTCTGCCCCACCAGAACCATGTGCCTTCCACCTCATGGAACGGACGCCACAGTACCGGAATATTTTCCTGCTGAAAGCGGGCGAGCTGCCCGGCGATCACATCCAGATCCTGATAGAAAGCTTTGCGCTCCTTCGTGCCCTCCACAAGTACCTGCTCAGGATCAAACTCCGTATGCTCACTGTAAAAGCTCTTATCTCTTCCGCCCACCGGTGAGAACCAGTGAAAACAGATAGAAACAATACCGTCTGTCTCTTTTGCCCATTTGACCGCAGTGTCCATGGTGCCTTGATTTTCCTTTACCTCCACAAGGCACGCCTCGGATGCATCCGCATAGTTGATGTTTGGGGAATAGCCCAAAAGCTCAAATCCCTGCAGCTTCGGATAAGCACCTGTCTTTTCATGGATATAGGTGATCTCCTCCATCGGATTTGTCTGCGTATGCTGTCCGGTTATGATCTTTTTGCCGGCTGTTTCATATAAATATGCCAATAATTCTTTTGCCTCTTTTGTTGCGTTTTCATTCACAGGTTTCATTTCTCAGTTCTCCTTTTGTAATCTCTGTTTTTCCGTTTGTTTTTTCTGTCAGCAATTTGATCGCTGCGTCCTCTTCCCCCGCCGGTACCAGCACATGAAACAGTACTTTTGCGCCATATTCCGTATCTGCTGTGCGAAAACCTGCCTGGGAAAGCAGATACTGGATTTTCCCGACATCCGTGTATTCCGCCGTCAGCATCAGCTCCTGCATCAAAAGCTGCTGTCTGATCTCGGCGTGCAAAAGTGCCTCCGAAACAGCCCCCTGATAAGCGCGCACCAGTCCGCCCGTCCCCAGTAAAACACCGCCGAAATACCTCGTTACAACAACCGCCACGTTATGTACATCCTGTCCGGTCAGCACGGAAAGCATCGGTCTGCCCGCTGTTCCGCTCGGCTCACCGTCATCGGAGGAATGCATGATCTCGTTGTTTTCCCCGATCACATAAGCGCTGCAGTTGTGCCTTGCATCCCAGTATTTCTTTTTGCAGGCAGCAGTGAACTGCTCTGCCTCCTCCTGCGACTGTACGGGACATAATGTTGCGATAAATCTTGATTTCTTCTCTATAATCTCGCCCTGCGCCTGCTGCAGTATGATCTTCATATACGGATCCTGCTCCTTTACTTGTTTGATATTCTATATAGTCTATATTTAATGGGTTTGCATGTTTCATGGCGGACCGTTGAAAAACGTCGGTACTTAGGGTGTGTATTTTACGCCCTTACGTACCGCTACGTTTTTTATCGAGCGAGAGCGAGTCTGGCATGGAACATGCGAATCCATTATATTACATATAATTCTACGATGATAGCATACCACAGATTCCGTATAAAAGTGTACCATTTTGTGAACAATCCTATATATGGAAGATTACCCTTTCCTTTAATGGCTGTTTTTGGTATAATCAGTGAGAATAAGGAGGCTTTATTCATGAATTATGGTAAAAAAAGCATCCGCAAAAAACAGCGGCAGCTTAATTCTAAATCAACGAAATTCAGCAAAATGTTCTTACTGGCATTTTTGAAAGCACTGCTCATCTGTATGATCAGTGTGTGCATTATCGGTGTCTGTCTCGGTATCGGTATGTTTAAGGGAATTCTGGCATCTGCTCCCGATATTTCCAGCCTGGACGTTACGCCGAGCGGTTATGCGACCGTCGTTTACGATAACAGCGGCAAACAGATCGCCAAGCTCGTCGGTACCAATTCCAACCGCAGCTATGTCAAGATGGATCAGATCCCGGAAAATATGGCTAACGCCTTTGTCGCGATCGAAGATGCGCGTTTCTACCAGCATAACGGTATTGATATCAAGGGTATTATCAGAGCCGGTGTGACCGCGATCAAGACAAGACATCTCGGACAAGGTGCCAGCACGATCACCCAGCAGCTTTTGAAAAACAACGTCTTTGAGGGCTGGGTAACGGAAAACTCCGATCTTGTCCGTATCAAGCGTAAGATTCAGGAGCAGTATCTGGCACTGGAGCTCGAAAAAAGAATGAGCAAGCGGGATATTCTGGAGCTTTATATGAACTCGATCAACTTAGGACAGAATACACTTGGTGTACAGGCAGCTTCCATGCGCTACTTCAATAAACCCGTATCTGAGCTGAATTTATCCGAATGTGCGGTTATTGCCGGCATCACACAGAACCCGTCCAAATACAATCCGATCACACATCCGGAAGACAATGCAGACAGGCGTACAAAGGTTCTGAATGATATGCTGGATCAGGGCTGGATCGATCAGGATGAATACGATGAGGCTATGGCAGACGATGTCTACTCCCGCATCAAGCAGGTAAATGAAACAACGGAAAATGATTCGATCAACTCCTACTTCGTTGATGCGCTGATTGATCAGGTTACTTCCGTTCTGATGGAAGAAAAAGGCTATAATCCTGTGAATCAGATCGTAGGATACATTATGTCAGGTGACCCGACTTACATCACCAGCCATAAGGGAGCCAGAAGCATGATCATGAAACACAGGCATATAATCTGGTTTATTCCGGCGGTCTGCAGATCCAGACAACGCAGGATCCTTCCATCCAGAAGATCTGTGACGAAATTTATAATAATGAAGAAAACTATCCTGAAAATACAAAATGGCTGCTTGACTATCAGCTCACTGTCCTGACAGCAGGTGGTGAGTATGTCAATTATTCAACGGAAATGTTCAAGCAGTATTTCAGGAACCAGCGTTCTTCCTATAATCTGCTGTATTCTTCCCAGGATGCTGCTTATACGGATATCGCGGAATATCAGCAGAGCGTTTTAAGCCCGGGGGATGAAGTCTATTCGGAAAATGTATCGCTGACACCGCAACCACAGGTTTCCATTACCGTAGAGGATCAATCCACAGGTTACATCGTGGCAATGGTCGGCGGACGTGGTACAAAATCAGCCAGCCGTACTTTGAACAGAGCAACGGACACGACCAGACAGCCCGGATCTACCTTTAAAATTCTGTCTACTTATGCACCTGCCCTGGACAGCGCCGGCATGACACTTGCCACTGTCCAGAACGATGCCCCATATAATTATGCAAACGGAAGACCTGTCAGCAACTGGTATTCCAGCGGCTACAAGGGAATCTGTACACTCCGTTACGGTATTGAACAGTCTCTGAACATCGTTGCGGTTAAAACACTGACACAGATTACACCACAGCTTGGTTTTGATTATCTGCAGAACTTCGGCTTTACTACCCTTGTGGAACGTCGTGAAGTCGAAACAAGCAGCGGTACCCAGATTTTCTCCGATATCACACAGTCTCTTGCACTGGGCGGTATCACAGACGGTGTTACCAATCTGGAACTGAATGCAGGCTATGCAACGGTTGCCAATAACGGTACTTATATCAAACCGACTTTATTTACAAAAATTCTGGATCACGATGGCAATGTTATGGTAGATAACACAACACCGGAATCTCATCAGGTTATCAAGGAAACAACTGCCTTCCTGCTGACAGATGCCATGGTCGATGTTGTTACAAAAGGTACCGGCGGTTCTGTCAACTTCGGCGGCGATGTCGCAATCGCCGGGAAAACCGGTACAACCTCCGATTATAAGGATGTCTGGTTTGCAGGCTACTCTCCGTACTATACCGCTACGACCTGGACAGGATATGATAATAACGTATCTATGGAGACAAGTGCTGAAAAAAACTTATCCAAAACAATGTGGAAAGCTGTTATGTCCCGGATCCATGAAGGATTACCTGCCGCTTCCTTTACGAAGCCAAGCGGTATTGTGACCGCGACAGTCTGCTCCAAGTCCGGTAAACTGCCGATTGCAGGCGTATGTGATGCTTACTTAAATACAGAATACTTTGCAGAAGGTACCGTACCGACAGAAACATGTGATGTACACTTTTCCGGAATGGTATGTTCAGCAACCGGTCTTGCCGCTACAACGACCTGTCCTTATCAGGTTCCGGGCGTTATTGAAATTGCACCATCCGACGATGGTTCACCGGGTGCAACAAAGTATTGTCCACATACACCGGATTACTTTACAAATCCTGCCAATGCTGCTTCCATCCAGGCTGCTCAGCAGGCGATCGCACAGCAGCAGGCTGCAGCAGCACAGGCAGCGCAGCAGGCAGCACAGCAGGCACAGCAGCAGATCGATGCACAGGCAGATGCAGAAGAAGCCGGCGGCGGTGAAGCTCCTGCAGATGATGAGTAGAATGCATTAGATTATGTCAATGCGGATCAGCAAGCTATCACAATATAGAAACAGAAAGAAAAACCATGGACTAAAATTCTTCAGTCCATGGTTTTTTAAATGTACCATTCACTGTATTTCCAAGCCATTTCCAGCCCGTTCCTATGATGACATCCACCTATTCCCTGTCCAGCTTATAAAAGCTGCAGTGCAGCTGCGTCTCATCCACAGCTGACAATTCCTTTGGCAGTGTGATATGCAATCTCTCTACAGCCTTCTCACAGGTAAAATACGGGCTTGTACAAAGCGGTAACAGCACGCTGTCTGCCATCGTGTAAGTAAAGTGTGCACTGCCCTCTGCAGCGATCTCTGTCCCAAAAGACAGCTCCGCCTGTCCTGCGGCGATCTGTCCTTTCGTTTCCCCATTTGCCGTATTCCTGCCCGGATCCCGCAGATCGATAGCAACATCACAATCGATCTGTAAAAGGTCAATGTCCATTCCTGTGATCTCCCTTTCAAAGACAAGATCAAAGCCCTCTTCTGTCCGTTCAATCCGGTAAGGTATCTGCAGTTCCTGCCCTTTCTCTTCTATGCCGGCCCAGACTGCGGGCAGCATTTGCAGGCTCGTTTTATGCAGCAGCTGTGCATATGACTCATAATCGACCTTTGCAGCCTCTGTATGGCACTCTCCACGCAGCAAATAAATCACATTTTCATATTTATACGGTACATAATCCTGCTCCAGCAGATAATCATAGAGCAGAATGCTTCTGTCGCTGAAGGTCGCTTCATCGAACTGGATGTATGGTGCAAGAAGGATCAGATCCGGCAGATTTTCGGAAAGCTGCGCGATCGCCTTTTCCTGCATCGTGCGGTTGCTGATGTTATACACGGATGTAAACGGGAAAAAGCATTCCCGGTCAAATAAAACCGCATTGGCAACCGCATTGGTTGCATCCAGCCATGTCTTTCCTTCTGTCACCTCAGCCTGTAATACCGTTCCGATATTTTGCAGGCTCTGCAGCGTATTTCCCTGTACAAAACCTGTTCCCATATTGGATATTCCCGCATCCGTCACATATACGACCGGATCTGCGATCTCTTTTCCTCCGATTGTCGTTTCTACAGATGCAGGAACCTCTTTGATCATACAAAGACTGTCCGCTGTTATGAGCGGTGCATCCTGACTCAGCCACAGCATCAGGGAACCGAGAGCCAGTGCCATAAGCCATTTTTTATGTTCGTATAAAAGGACTGACACTGTCAGAATACCGAAAAAGATCGTCAGTACCAGGGCTCTGCCCCCTTCATCAAACCGGACAAAAGCGTAATTTATCAAAATAAGATAACAGATCAGCAATGTCATAAACTGCCCTGCTGCTCTTTTCTCTTTCTTCAGTGCAAAATACAGACAAAGGAGAAGTGGCAGTAAAAAGCCAAAAGTCCCGATAAAGAACGTTCCCTGCTCTCCCATCAGCCCCGGCAGAAGATAACCGGCTGCATCTGTCACATCTTCAAACATTGCCATACCATTGACATACAGCGTTGTTCCGGTATTATCCTTTAAATAAACCACAATCTGTAAAAACAGAGGGATAAAAGAAATGCCGAATACGATCAGTGCAAGCCAGCGCACAAGCGTCCCATGTCTATGCAGGATCTCTTTGCAGTTCTCTCCAAGCTTTGGCAAGCTTCTGCACAAAACGAGCGGCAGAAATGCCAGAGCAGCAGTTCCACCGATCGATGCGTTCCATGCAATCGCAAAGATAGAAAGGAGCACCCATGCATACAGATAATCAAGCTTTGGCAGCTTCTTACTAAACAGGACAAAAAACAGGATAAACAAAAACAGATACCGCATTCCCGCTGTTTTGACCAGAAACGGCATAAACAGCCAGACAAGCCATATACCTGCCCTGTGCTCCATAAAATAACAGATCACAAGTGCCAGCAGAGCCGACATGGCAAGATCCCCAACTATTTTTGCCGCATTCAGGGAAAGATATGATCCGTCGAAAAACAGATAATCGATCGCTCCGTAATAATAATCACAAAGTCCGTGGATCGGGATCAGATCCAGATAAGGCAGCTTATGATACGACATCAGCTGCTGCATCGGAAGTGTGATCTCCCCGTTGTGGAAATAATCCATGCTGAGCAGCCCCTCCGGCTGTGTAAAAACACGCAGCATGGCTGCCATAACAAAGGTCGTCGGATAGATCCGGCTTTCCTTTCTGCTGCTAAAATACGCCCAGATCAGAAGTAACAGTGTCAGCAGGATACAGAAGTATTTCCATCTGGCGGAATAAAACAGCTCCATGATCTGTCCGGTCACTTCATATTGATAACGAAAATGCACAAAGGAAAGACAGCCAACCGGCAGTAAGATCTGCAGATATTTCTCAAGCTTTATCTTGACAAACAGCCTGCCAAGCTGTGGCAGTCCGCAAAGCATAAGAAAGAAAACGGCTGTAATCCCTAATAATACAAGGCTGCCAGCCTGCCAGAGCTGTGCGATCCTTACCTTCCAGCCTGCTGCCAGAAACAGCACGGTCAAAGCCCCATAGACAAATGACGCCTGTTCTACGCAGTTTACATAACTTGTTTTAGTGTGCTGACAAAGCAGATAACCCAAAAGCAATACCGCATAAAGCCCTGCATACTGCCACATATACCTCTGCTGTGTCAGTATCATAAGCAATACAGCTGCATATCCGATCATAAAACCATAAACTGCCTTTTCCCTGTCTGTTTTCTCTTCTCTGCCCGTATTCTGCCTTACCGGCTTCACTTTTAGCAGGATCCATGCAAACAGGATAAATAACAGCGGCAGACCAATGATCGCTCCCCGGATCAGCCACAAATCCGCCTGTTTGTTATAACCCGACCATGTTGTCAGCCCGCAGATCAAATCCTTGTAAACAGGCAGCTGATCGTACCAGCCCTTTATAAACAGACTGAAAATGGAAAACAGGGTTAAAACAGCTCCAAAAGCTGCTTCAATCCCTGTCCGTAAATCTAAACTTTTAAACTGCGCAAAAAACTTTTTCATTTTGATCATAAGAACATGCAATGTGCCAGTGCCTGTCGCAGTTCCTCCTCCTTAATCGGTTTTGAGATAACTTCGGAAAAGCCGCAGTCATAAAAGATTTGTTTGGACTCCTCCGTAATATTGGATGTCATGACTAAAAGCGGCAGAAGTTCAAAATAAGGATCCGCAAGCTGTCTGATCTCCTTTGCTGTCTGGATACCGCCCTTAACAGGCATCATATGATCAAGAATAACAAAATCATATTTCCTTGTATGAAGCTCTTCAATCGCCTCTTCACCGCTTTCCACGGTCTTTGCCTGCATACCGTATGATTTCAGCAAAGATGCGACCAGCTTACAGTTTACCGGACTGTCATCTACCACAAGTGCCTTCACCTGCTTGGCGTAATACAGATTCTGTGCCTTTTTGCGGGAATCTGTGATCAGTTCCTTCTGCTCTTCTCTGTGTTTCTCCTTGATCTGTCCGATCGTTTCCTCATCCTCAACCGTCTGCAAAAATGAAATCACAAATTTGGTCTGTCTGACCTCTGCTCCAGCGGTCTTATCCAAAAAGATACCGTTCAGCTTCTGGATCATGTTTTTGGCAAGTGCAAAGCCCGGCGCATTTCCGTAGCGCAGATCCTCTGTCAGATCCTCACTGCAGTCGATCCTGCACACCAGTGTGATATTCTGCCCTCTTCTTGGCAGAATACCCTTTTCATAAGTAACGGTCATTGTGACTGTTCCC
>ENA-USUJ01003708-USUJ01003708.1-human-gut-metagenome-genome-assembly--contig:-NODE-3708-length-10058-cov-32.106402_pt1 | contig 10058 bp, 8 predicted proteins | sample MGYA00250061_ERZ773398 | MGnify/ENA primary metagenome ERZ773398 (study PRJEB29103, sample SAMN06111992) | human gut metagenome | biome: human gut; feature: ankylosing spondylitis patient; material...
CCCGCACGGGGAGCGACCGCTGGTCTTCGTCGCCTTGTGCGGCACGGTGTCATTTCAATCCACGCTCCCCGCACGGGGAGCGACAGGGGAACAGGTGCGCCTAATTCACGCTCCTTTTTATTTCAATCCACGCTCCCCGCACGGGGAGCGACCTACTTGCTCCACGGAATGGAGCGGTTCAGAAAGCATTTCAATCCACGCTCCCCGCACGGGGAGCGACGGGCTGTGCTGGAGAAATACGCCATCCGAGCTGTTCATTTCAATCCACGCTCCCCGCACGGGGAGCGACGTCAACCGTTTCAGATACCGCCCATGCGCCGACACATTTCAATCCACGCTCCCCGCACGGGGAGCGACCTTTACTGGCAACGTCGGTTGAATCGCTCGCAATATTTCAATCCACGCTCCCCGCACGGGGAGCGACACGGCGCCCTTAAATATGTGATTGAACACAAAATATTTCAATCCACGCTCCCCGCACGGGGAGCGACCGCCCGACGCCATCACCTGCAAGGGCAAGTCCATTTCAATCCACGCTCCCCGCACGGGGAGCGACGGGAAGCTACTTCTAAATACCGCATACAATGGGCATTTCAATCCACGCTCCCCGCACGGGGAGCGACCGACAGCGTGTCACGCCGCCGAATGCTAAGGGCATTTCAATCCACGCTCCCCGCACGGGGAGCGACCCGGCGTGACAACGACACAGGAAATGTTGGAAAGCATTTCAATCCACGCTCCCCGCACGGGGAGCGACAACATTGCCGCAACATTCGCAAAGGGCTCGCGGCATTTCAATCCACGCTCCCCGCACGGGGAGCGACGCAATGCTGGTTGTTTTTGCAAAAATCAGCTGTATTTCAATCCACGCTCCCCGCACGGGGAGCGACGTTTCTCGTTCCGCAATAGCAAAGTCAAATTCTGATTTCAATCCACGCTCCCCGCACGGGGAGCGACTGCGTACGCGGTAACCCACACTCCCCATTGATATGATTTCAATCCACGCTCCCCGCACGGGGAGCGACGTGAACAATCCCCCATTTGATTATAACCGTATAAATTTCAATCCACGCTCCCCGCACGGGGAGCGACCTCTTGCAAATGGCTATTATGTACTGGGAATAAATTTCAATCCACGCTCCCCGCACGGGGAGCGACGAATTTGCTCATTCATAGTTCTCAGCAATTATAATTTCAATCCACGCTCCCCGCACGGGGAGCGACCTTTTGGAATTTGCTCGTTTATAGTTGCTGAGAATAATTTCAATCCACGCTCCCCGCACGGGGAGCGACAATCCATGCCGCGCCCTAATGCTGCCGCCTTGCAGATTTCAATCCACGCTCCCCGCACGGGGAGCGACGAAAGCAATCTGGGACGAGTTGTGCAGGATGCGCATTTCAATCCACGCTCCCCGCACGGGGAGCGACTCGGCGTGACGTTGCGTTCACCATTCGCAATCCGCATTTCAATCCACGCTCCCCGCACGGGGAGCGACCGGTTAGACCAAGCAACGATTAAGAAGTTGGAAGAATTTCAATCCACGCTCCCCGCACGGGGAGCGACCGCTCGGCGCACATCCAGAAGGCGGCGGTGGGAATTTCAATCCACGCTCCCCGCACGGGGAGCGACCCCCGCAAAGTAACAATTCTGTCGATCAGAATCATAGACTTTGCACAAAAAGTATACCACAAAACAGTCCTTTTGAGAATCAGCTTAGCCGAAAATGCGGTAATTTTGCCGGAAAAACCGCGAAATCCGGTGCGAACCTCCCTGCAAAAGGCTGGAGGCTTGCGCTTCGCACGGGCGATTCGCGCGGCGCACCCTTACAGCATCAGCAGCCCTTCCGGGGCGTAGCTCGTCTTCACGCCAATGTGCTCAATCCGGCTTTCGTAGTGATTGCCGAGGTTGTAAAAGCGCAAACTGTCCTTTTCCGGGTCAATCAGCTGCCGAAGTTCCGCCTGAAGCAGCTTGTACTGTGCGGCATCCAAAGAACACTCAAATACGGAATTCTGCACGCGCTGACCGTGGACGACGCAGCGCTTGGCGACTTGCCGCAAGCGGCGTTTGCCGTCTGCATCGACGGTGGAAACATCGTAGGTGATTAGAACCAGCATCGGGAACGCCTCGCTTTCGGGTTATTTCCAGAGGAATGGGGGATAACCGTCTGTGTCGCCGCGGAGGGTGCGCGCAAGCAGCAGTGCCTGTACATAGGGAACAAGCCCCCACATGATTTTTTCTTTCAGGAACGGGTGGGTGATTTCTTCGCGTTTGCGGTTTTGCCACGCGGTCAAGAACTGCTTGCGCCCGGCATCGTTCAAGAAGACGGCGCCGCTTTCCTGCCGGTCGAAGTGCTTGTCCTGCAGCACACGGTTGTTCACCAGCGTGATGCAGAGGCGATCTGCCATCGGGGCGCGCAGTTCTTCCATCAGGTCAAGGGCGAGCGACGTGCGCCCCGGACGGTCGCGGTGCATGAAGCCGACGTAGGCATCCAGCCCGACGCTTTCCAGCGCGGCAGCGCAGTCGTTGGCGAGCAGCACATAGGCGAAGGAGAGCAGGGCGTTCATGTTGTCCTGCGGCGGGCGGCGATTGCGGCCGTTCAGCAAGAAATCCGCCTTTTGAGTCAGTATCATTTCGTCGAATACCGAAAAATAATCGGCGGATGCGTCGCCTTCCAGCCCGCGCAGCACATCTAAATCAACCGCTGATTCAATTTGCGGCAGCTTGGCATCTAACGCGGCGGAAACATTCTTGAGTGCCTGCACATTCACGCGCAAGGCGTGGTCACGGATGGTACGCTCCAGCACCCAGCGCTGATTGTATACCTTGCCGAAGATGAAATTCCGTGCAATCAGGCAGCTGGCGGATAGGCTGTCGGCGCGCCGATACTGCTCGCGGCGCAGCAGAACATTGCCGCGCTCGCTGCCGCAGACGCGCGCTAAAAATCGCCCGCGCGGCGTCAGAAACGTCAGCCCAATACCGCGCTCTGCGCAAGCACCCATGAGTGCTGGACTTGCGCCTTTGTAGGAGAAAGTCAGAATGCCCTCCAGCATCAGCAGGGGATACTGCGCGCGCTTTTCCTCGCCCACATGGACGACGATATTCTCGTTTTCCAGCGACAAGTAGGCGTCTTCCGTCGTCACGAACAGCGTATTCAGCATCTTTCTCATGGCGAATCCTCCGCAATACGGGCGTGCATGTAGGCGCGGACGCTGCCGGTTCGGATGAGCCGCGGAACGCATACATCCTTGAGCGAGCAGGCATTGCAGCCCTTGTGCGCCCGAACGGATGGCGTATGTCCGCGCGCCTGATTCTCCAGCAGTTCCACCAGAAGCGACAACGTCCGCGCACGGAGGGATTCATCCAGCGCAACCCGCGTCCGCCGGCGGGGTTCGCCGTAAAACAAGCTGCCCTCCGGGATGGCGCAGCAGAGCATCTCCTCCAAGCAGAGCGCCTGTGCGCACAGCTGCACCTCGTCGGCATCCTGCGTTTTGTCTGACCCTTTTTTGTATTCTACCGGGTACGGCAGCCACAGCCCTTCGCGTCCGTGCAGCGCAACACCGTCGGGACTGCGGTGAAACTCCACCACGTCGCTGACGCCGTGCAGGTGCAGGCGGGCAGATTCCAGCCGCAGTCCGCGCAGAATCAGCGTATCGCCGCGCAATTCCGCTTCCGGGCCGTGATGCGCCGTTTGGTGGAACACTTGCCCCTCCGCCGTGTGCGCATTTTCTGCCCACTGCTGCTCCAGAAAAATCAATCCCCATTGGCGGCGGCAGTAGGCGTAATGCTGCAAGGCGGAGAGGGTCGTGTCCTGCTGCGTCACCCCTTCACTTCGCAGGTGACGCCGTCCGGCAGATTCGCGTCATCCACCGTCCATTCGTAGTCCGCAAAGCTGCGCGGAACCGTCACATCCGCCTTACGCGCTACACGCACGCGTTCAAACAGCTTCCACGCGGGGGCGTTGCCCAGTTCCTTCTCGTGGCGGAAGATGATGAGCTTGCGCACTGCCATCATGCCGCGCGCGGCGGAGTGGTCGTTTTCAAACATGTTGAGGATGGCGTCCCACAACAGGGCGAGGTCTTCTTCGCTGAAGCCCGTGGTCTTGCGCGCCAGATTTGCGGATACGAACCCTTCCACGCGGTACAGCCCGTAGGGGACGATGTACTTGCGCCCCATTTCGGTGCCCTTCTTCTCCGCGTCCTTTTCTGTTGTGATGGCGACGCGGGTGATGGTCACTTCCTGCGGCACGATGGGGTCAACGCTGCGGGCAAAGCCCAGCTGCACCGGCCCGCGCACCTGACCGCAGTTCAGCGATGCCTTGACAAACGTCGTCATCACCGCGCCGAACGTCCGGATGTCGTAGTAGTGGCTGCACATATAATCGCGCAGCTTGCGGTCAATCTCCGGGTCATTCGACTTCAGTTTCTTTTTGAGGTCGTCCTCCTTGATGTCGCCGTAGCCGCAGGCCTCCAGCCCTTCACGGTCGCAGCGATTCAGCGGAACGCCATCCTGAATATAGATGCCGTAATGCGGGTCGCCCTCCTTGACGGTCGCCACATAGTCGCGAATCTTGCGCTTCAGGCACACGTCCGTCACCAGCCCAAGACCCGTTTCCGGGTCGGTGCGGGGCATGTTGCCGGCATCGGGGTCGCCGTTGGGATTGCCGTTCTGCACGTCGAACAGCACCACGAAATCATAGCGGTTGCGAATCACATCAGACATTGCTGTTTTCCTCCTTCTTTGTGAAGAACTTCTGTTTCTGGTGATAGTAGCCCAGCTGGAAAATACCCTGATCTTGCAGGTTCAGACGCGCGGGATAGCTGTCAGTCAAGCGCCCGCACAGCTCCGTCATCTGCTTGTCGTAATAGATGAAATAGCCGGTATCAAGCTTTTTCAAGTGACTCTGCGCCAGCTTCAGCAGCGTCGGGAAAACGATGCTGGGCGTTGCGCAGGCAGCGTTGAAGTAGCGATCCATGATGGTAGCGTTGATGCCGGGATTTGCCTTCTGCTGGAGGCTTTCCAGCACCGCAAAGAGACGACCCAGCACATACGGTGCGTAATTCGTCTGTTCGTTAAGTTGCACGTCGATGACCTCCTTGTACTGTGGATTGCTGCCGTTTTTCAGCAGCCATGCTTTGAGAATTGCCGCCTTGCCGCGGCTGACACTGTGCTCCGCATGGATGCGCAGCTCTGTTTGCGTCAGCAATGAAACAGGGTAAGGCGTATCGCCGAGAATGGCGCGGAGCAAATCGCCCACCAGATGCGACGGCGGCAGCTTGTCCCTGCTCTTGGAATTCGCTATTTCCTTGAGCAGCGAATAGGCGGAAAGTGTTTCCCGCGTGTCATAGGAAGGGCGAATGATGTTCAGCCGCTCCTGATGACGCGCCAAATTCGCGGCAAAATCGCCGAACGTCCCTTGCAGGAAGAAACGAACCGACAGACGGGACGCATTCGGCGACAGCCCCAGAATGTAGAAGGGCGCACGGGAATCCAGCGGAACATTCTCCCACTGAAGACCCTGCCCAAGGCGGATGGCTTTCATGATGCCGTCCAGCGTATTCTGCGTCATGTCTTCGTTAGTCCCCAGCAGAGCGGCAAAGCAGTCGCTGTAAGCGGATTGCGCCGTTTCTGCCCAGTAAACGAGGGTGGCAGATCCCAGCAGACTGTGGTAATTCTTCTCGCGCAGCATGTAATTGAGGGCTTCGCCGTAGGCAAAGGCGGCGTGATTCCCGACGGGGGCGTTTAAACCCTGCCCCTGATTCCGCCCGTAGGATTCAAAAGCGAGGGCATTGAAGGAAACCAGCGATGCGCCGGAAGACTGCGCGCCCACAACGCCCTTGATGCTTGGATGCAGCATGGCAATGGTGTCCTCGTCGCCTGTAACCAGACAGCGGCCTTGTACCGCATTGCTCTTGCCGCCGGCAACGCTCGCCTCCCACGCTGCACGAATTTCCGACACTTCGTGCGCCATTTCGGCTTTGCCTGAGGCGCCCATCATGCAGAAAACGAGATTGCCGCCCTTGCACAGGTCATCGAAATGCTCCTGCAGGGCAGGGGACTGCGCTGCCTTTTCAGGCTGCCAAGTGTCAAAAAAGCGGAGAATCGCCTGCGCCATCGTGCAGGATACGCCGTCCAGCAGCGCATGATGCTTCTGGGCACTGGTTTGGAAACAGGCTTCCGCCTCTTTGGCGGGGTTTTTGCCTGTACCGTTGTACGGCTCATTGGTGATGCCCAGCAGGTACTTGGCATTGTCGCAGAGAAAGCAGGCTGCCCTGCCGCAGGTGCGCTTGACGGGCGTTGGCAGAAAGTCCTGCAGCGGAAGCAGCTTGCCCTTATCGTTTGCCGCGCCGAGCATTTCTACCGACGACACCTGCCCGTCGGCAGTCAGACACAAGCCCCACTGCACCTTGACGGCGGACCAGCCGGGACGCTTCAACGTGCCCTGTGCGGCGAGCGAATCATAGCACCGCACGAGCGATTGCAGAATCATTTCACCACCTCACAGTCTGTCAAATCAATCACGCCATGCACCATCTGCGCCCGGAAGAACATCGGTTGTATGTTTTCCGGGTCGGAATAATCCATGTCGTAAAGCATATAGCCCAAATCCCGCGTTTCGTCGATGGTGGGAATGTCGCCGCCCTCCCAAAGGCGGAAATGCGCCGTGCATTCCCGGCAGCCCAGATACGGCTGCATGTATGCTTGACCGCTGCGAAGACGCCGCTTCACGATGTCCTGAAACTTGCCGGGATTGTCCGACGGATTGGCTTGGTCGGTCATCTCGAAGTGTGCTTCAATGACGTAGTGCACGTCTCGCAGCATGGTGGTAGCGCGCTGCTGAATATCGGCGTTTCGGTCGATGTAGGAGCGCTTCTTGCCGTTGGCTTCGGTCAGCACGTTTCTGGCGGAAATCTTAGATGCCACTTCGTTGCGGAGAATGTTCGTGAAGCGGATGGGCTTGCAGACGTAGATTTTATCCACATGCCATTTTAGGCCTGGATGGTAGTATACACTTTCTACCATTCCGCGGGCGGCGCTGGGCGTGGGAACGTCATAGCTGACACGCTCAACCTTCATTTCAGGCCGGGTGAAGCAAGCGTACTCGCCCCACACCTCCATTTTGATGGACATTGGTTCACCTCCTCATTCTTACTTCTCAATCAACACTTGCCGATGTGAGCAAGTGACAGTTCGCAAGGGGACGAATGGGTGTATCGTCAGCAACTCACTTCCTTTCGTTTGACAAGAACAGTATAGCACGGCACAGCGTATATGTCAAGAAGAAAATTCACTAAAATAGAAAATAACTTTGAGATTGAACAGAACTATCAATCATGGTTTGACACGCCAGCGAAAAGATGATAAAATGCCAAAGTCGGATGGAAACGGCGGGCAATTCGCTGCTTCTATCTGTGGGTTGAAATACTAAGCTAGACAATCGTCTAACGGGGCGGGCGGTGAGCGCAATGCTTGCCGCCCGTTTCTGCTTTTCTTCATTATATATACGTCAGGCGAACAGTCCCAGCCCGCTTGTGCAGCTGACCTGCAAGCCGCATTCCGGCGTGTACAATTTGATATCGCTCAGAATGCCGCAGTGCGCGTCGGTGATTTCCGTGACGCCGCCGATGCTGCACAACGCCTGATACTCGCGGCGGTAAATACTCACGCCGCAGCGCCCCAGGCGGCGGAAAAGCTCACGCGAATAGTGCCCATCACGCAGGGCTTTGATGTCCTCGCTGTTTTCAGGTGTCGGAATGTATACCGTTACCGTATCTGTGTCGATAAAGCGGAAATGCTCGGCGGTTTCGCGGAAAGCAAATCTTGCTTCGGATGACAGCGTTTTGCTGGTATCCAGTAAATCATTTTCGGACGAAACGGGTCGTGAACGCTGCTGATTTTCGCCGCGCTTGAAAAGCAAATCGCAAAAATACGCGTGGATGGCTTTGCGGCTGCCGATGTCCTCCGCATACAGGCGCAGCACTGTGCGGCAGCTTTCAATGTTTGGGCGCATGATGGGTGGAACCGCGTGTTCGGTCTGGTAGATGTGGACGATGCTGTCCTGCGCCGCTTCCTTTCCCTCGCGATTGCAGCGTCCGGCGGCTTGCAGAATGCTGTCCAGTCCGGCTAATTCGCGGTATACGGTCGGAAAATCCACGTCAACGCCCGCTTCAATCAGGCTGGTGGAGATGACGCGGCAGCACTGTTTCTTGTCTAAGCGTTCGCGAATTGTGGCAATGGTGCGTTCACGGTCGATGGCGTTCATCAGCGTGGAGAGATGGAAACGCCCCTCTTCCGGCAGGGCTTCGTACAGACTGCGCGCCTGTTTGCGGGAATTGACGATGCACAGCACGGCATTTTCCTGACGAATCCGCACGGCTAATTCCTCGTCCGAAACCATCCCGTCCTGCTGGAAGGTGACGCGGCGAAGGCTGCTGAACAGCGCATCCGGGTCGGGGACAAGCTCTTGAATGCGGGTGCCCGCGGTGAAGCCGCTGAAAATGGACAGCAATTCGGGCTGCGTCGCGGTACAGAGAACGGCGGTGACGCCGTAATGCTGAACCAGCTGGTCGATTACTGAGACGCAGGGGCGCATCAGCGAAATCGGCAGGGTTTGCGCCTCGTCGAAAATCACCACGCTGTTGGCGACGTTGTGGAGTTTGCGGCAGCGGCCGGGCTTGGCAGCGTAGAAGGATTCAAAGAACTGCACGGCGGTCGTGACGATGACGGGGGCATCCCAGTTTTCGCAGGCAAGGCGCTTGCGGAGGGCATCGGGCGTTTCGGCATCCGTATCGGGCAAATCCACCTGACTGTGATGCTCCACCACGTTCTCATCACCCAGAATATCCCGAAAGACTTTCGCATTTTGGTCGATAATGCTGGTGTAGGGGATGACGTAGATGATGCGCTTCATGTCATGCTTCACCGCGTGGCTGAGCGCAAAGGCAAGCGACGAAACCGTTTTGCCGCCGCCTGTGGGGACGGTCAGACTGTACAAGCCCTGCGGATCTTCGCTGCCGCGTAGACAGCGCCGCAGCACCTCGTTGCGCAGCGCGCAGAGGTCGGACTTGGGCTCTTCCAGCCATTTGGCAACGTGCGCTTGCAGCTTTTCCAGCAGCGCGGGCATGGAATCGCCGATGCCGCGCGGCTTTTCTTCCTTGCTGAGCGCGCGCTCCGTGTCCAGAAAATCAGCATCCACCAGACAGGAGAACAGCATCCGGATGTACATGGCAGTCAGGCGCACATCATTCCGCGGAAGCCACGACGGTGTGAGCTGAACGCCTGTTGGCAAAGAAATCTCACTGCGCCACGCGGATGGATCGTCGCCGCCGGTCAGCTTTTTGTTCAGCCGTGCGCACAATGTGCCATCATCGAGGCTGGAACGGGTTCCCAAGTCGGGCAGACCGCCGTGATGCCCCGCAATGGCAAACGCCGCGTGCATATCGTCCAAATCTGCCGCCGCCTTCGCACCTGCCGTGCTGTGGTCCACCTTGGCAGTGTGTTCCGGGTCACGCTGGCGGCGCTGCCCGTTGGGGCTGTACTTGCCGATATCGTGCAGCAAGGCTGTTCTTTCGGCGTGAGAACTCGCTCCAAAAGAAGCGGCGAATTTCGCAGAACGCGTCGCTGTGCCTTCCAAATGCTCCTTGAGCGGCTGATAGCTGCCGTCCTCGCGGAGGTGTGTGACGTATTCCATACAGAATTCCTCCCAATATAATCAATTTGTGTGTATCAAATGTTAATAATAGTATAGCATCGTAATAACCTGCTGTCAAGAAAAATAAAACTATCGAGCAGTTTTTGTCAAGCACTTCCGGGAAAAACAATGCGCAAAGCAGGAATATATTTGTGCGCTGCTGCCCTTGCAATGCTGCCGCCAAAATGGTATGATGGAAATGAACAAAAAAATACAAAAAAGGAGTCTTCCACATGGCAAAGAAAACGAAAACCCAGCCGAAAGCGCGTAAAACAATCAGCTCCAATAATCTCGCTGATTTATCAAAACTCGTCAAAGAGCTTGCACAAGACGATGAAAATCCGGAAAATCAGCAAAAGCTATCACCGC
>ENA-USUJ01003711-USUJ01003711.1-human-gut-metagenome-genome-assembly--contig:-NODE-3711-length-10052-cov-5.026867_pt1 | contig 10052 bp, 12 predicted proteins | sample MGYA00250061_ERZ773398 | MGnify/ENA primary metagenome ERZ773398 (study PRJEB29103, sample SAMN06111992) | human gut metagenome | biome: human gut; feature: ankylosing spondylitis patient; material...
AATTTGCAGTTCCACGCTTCGTGGTTCTTGCAAATTCCCCTTTTACAATAAAAACCGTGCACCTGAAGTTTCACATAGACCATAAGAAACGATTAGGAAAGTATAATCTGATGTATAACATCGATGTAGGAAAGCAACACAAACAAGACACGCACCTTTATTCAATCTCATTTTACAAAGAAGAAAGAGCAACTCTGTTCAGTTCACACCCTGAAGAGAGTTGCCTTTTTCTTTTATCTCCACTGACTGGCAGAAGCAGATACACAACAAGAAAAAATGATGGGAAATACCTATCATAACTATTAACCTCACAATTCGGAAGGAAAAAAGCCCAAAAACATAAGGATAGCAAAAAAGAAGGCGCAGAAACAAGATATACTTAACAATCGAAGCTTGCCGAGGATTTTTAACCGGATAAATTTCCGCAATTGAAAGATATGCTATATTTTTGCAGCCCGAAAGTAAAAAGATGTTTTTAGACCTTATTTAAGTATTAGTTATGGTTAAGCAATGTACAATTCTGTTTGGATGTCTTGCTGCCGGTGATTTCTTAGTATGGATAACAGGAATAAAACTTCCCGGCAGCATTATCGGAATGTTGTTGCTCACGGCAATTCTCCAAATGGGATGGATAAAATTGGAATGGATTAAGGGTATTTCGGACTTTCTGGTCAGCAATCTGGGATTCTTTTTCGTCCCCCCCGGCGTAGCGCTGATGCTTTATTTTGATGTCATTGCAGCCGAATTCTGGCCGATTGTCATCGCTACGATTGTCAGTACCATATTAGTATTAGTTGTAACCGGCCACGTGCATCAATGGGTAAGAAAACATGGAATTCCTAAACGATAACTTTTTCATCATCGCACTGACTTTTGGTGTGTATTATGCAGCCAAGAAACTGCAGGCTTATACCGGATGGGTAATTTTAAATCCGATTCTGGTGGCCATTCTGGTTTTGATCGGTATCCTGAAACTTACCGGTATTTCTTATGAGAGTTACTCAAAGAGTGCCTCCATCATCGACTTCTGGCTCAAACCGGCCATCGTTGCTCTGGGAGTACCTCTTTATCTGCAACTGAAAAGCATCAAGCGCCAGCTGGTGCCCTTATTGGTTTCGCAACTGGTGGGATGCGTGGTAGGTATCGTTTCTGTGGTGCTCACCGCCAAATGGCTGGGGGCCTCAAAAGAAATTATTGTGTCATTGGCTCCGAAATCGGTAACCACCCCTATTGCCATGGAAGTTACCCAATCGCTTGGCGGTATTCCTTCGCTTACGGCTGCCATTGTCGTAATTGTAGGACTCTTTGGTGCCGTCTGCGGTTTCAAGCTGCTACAAGTGGGAAGGGTAAAAAGCCCCATCGCCCAAGGATTGAGTATGGGAACAGCCTCTCATGCAGTAGGAACTTCCAAAGCTATGGAGTATGGACGGAAATATGGTGCCTATGCCAGCCTGGGCTTAATCCTGAACGGATTGCTCACCGCCATATTGGCTCCGATAGTATTGCATCTGATGGGAATCGTATAATAGCTTCTATTCATAAAAACCAAAATCGGGACGGTCTGCAACATACAGCAACCGTCCCGATTTTGGTTTATTCTCTGACGCGAAGGCTTACTCCAGCCAATCGCGAATCTCGTCTTTCCACTGACAATAAGGATGAACACGCATACAGGAATTATAGAAGCGACGGTCGCCAGTGACCTCACGCCCCAAAAACGACGGACGCGCAAAAGGCTCATCAGCAGACTCCAGTTCTACTTCAGCCAATACCAGTCCTTCATTCTCGCCATAAAACTCATCTACCTCAAACATATGCCCTTCATAAGGCACCAGATAGCGGGTCTTGTCAATAATTCCCGGTTCACAAATCTTCATCAGGTCGTGCGCATCCTGAAGAGAAATCTCCTTTTCAAATTCGTAACGCACCAGACCACCCTGATCCGACGGTCCCTTTATTGTCAGATAACCTTTCTCGTCACGGATTCTCACACGCACGGTGCGCCCTTTCATGCTTGAGATATACCCCTGCATGATACGGCTTGAAGAAGAGGCCTGCTCTTTAAATGAGCCCTTGACCAGAAACTTACGCTCTATCTCAAAATGCATTTCCTACAATTGAAAAGGCAATCAGACTCAAGATGCACAACAAAATCAGTACACCGATCAGAGACCGGATTACACGTTTGCCCTGCTGCTCCTGCAACTCTGCACGATGAGCAGCTTTCTTTCTTCTTTTCTCACTCATACGGCTATCCGTTTAAAAGGTTTATACATTTTCCTCACCGGCAACCTCCATCAGGTATGCCTTGATGAAGCCGTCGATCTTTCCGTCCATCACGCCGTTGACGTCTGAAGTCTGGAAATTCGTCCGGTGATCTTTTACCCGGCGGTCATCAAACACGTAGCTTCGTATCTGACTGCCCCACTCGATCTTTTTCTTTCCTGCCTCAATCTTGGCCTGAGCAGCCTTACGCTTCTGCAAGGCACGGTCGTAGAGCTGTGATTTCAAAAGACGCATGGCGTTCTCACGGTTCTCCAGCTGCTTACGGCTCTCGGTATTCTCGATGAGGATTTCTTCTTCCTCGCCGGTATCGGGATCTACATACTGGTAACGCAAGCGCACACCGGTTTCCACCTTGTTGACGTTCTGTCCTCCGGCACCACCGGAACGGAACAGGTCCCAAGACACTTTGGACGGATCTACATAAATCTCTATCGTATCATCAACCAAAGGAGTAACGAACACAGAAGCGAACGAGGTCATGCGCTTTCCCTGAGCATTATAAGGCGATACACGCACCAGACGGTGCACTCCGTTCTCAGACTTGAGATAGCCATAGGCAAACTCACCTTCAATCTGCATGGTAACCGTCTTGATTCCGGCCTCATCACCGTCCTGCAAGTTGCTGATCGTACATTTATAACCGTGTGCTTCGGCCCAACGCATATACAGACGCATCAGCATGGAAGCCCAGTCCTGACTCTCGGTTCCTCCTGCTCCGGAATTGATTTTCAACACGGCATCCATAGAATCTTCTTCCTGACGCAGCATGTTGCGCAACTCCAGATCTTCCAGAGCGCTTATCGCCTTGGAATAGGCTTCGTCAACCTCTTCCTCGGTGACCATCTCTTCTTTATAGAAATCAAATGCCAGTTCCAGTTCATCGACCAGCGTCTTCACTTCGTTGTATCCTTCAATCCATTTCTGCAGACCTTTGACTTTCTTCATCTGCTCTTCGGCGGCCTTGGCATCATCCCAGAAACCCGGGGCCTGTGTTCTCAGCTGTTCTTCCTCTACCTGCACCTTCTTGTTCTCGATATCCAGATACCGATACAGGGCGGCAGTACGTTCTTTTACATTCTTCAGTTGATCAATGGTTATCATAAATAAAAAAGCTTTTCTATATGCAAAGATAACGAATATTCATTACCCTGATATAGAAAAGCCTGACTTTTTATTTTTTAGCTGCCGCTACTCGGCATACATGGCATCAATCTGCTCCTTATAGTTGATGTTGATCACAGAACGTTTCACTTTCAGTGTGTTGGTCAACTCACCTTTTTCCATGCTGAACGGCTCCGGAAGAATGGTGATACGCTTAACCTGCTCGTAATGGGCAAACTCCTGCTGCAAGGTGTTGATACGCCCCATCAGTACCCGCATAATCTCTTCCTTGGCACATAAATCTGCCATATCAGTGTACTGGATATCCTTCTTGGCGGCGAACTCCTTCAGTACATTATACTCGGGTACAATCAGAGCCGATACAAACTTACGCTGGTCGGCAATGACCACGATCTGATCAATAAAACGATCTACCACCAGTTTGGATTCTATCATCTGAGGAGCTATATACTTGCCGTTCGAAGTCTTGAACAAGTCTTTGATACGCTCAGTCAGATAAAGTTCTCCATCCTTCAGATAACCGGCATCCCCAGTATGGAACCAGCCGTCGGCGTCAATGGCATTCCGGGTGGCCTCTTCCTTCTTATAATACTCTCGGGTAATTGATTTTCCACGCAACAGGATTTCATTCTGCTCGCCGATTTTAAGCTCTACGCCATCTATCACACGTCCTACGGAACCAATGGTCTTCACCTTACCCAGCCAGTCGCACGATACGGTTGCGGTAGACTCAGTCAGTCCGTAACCGGCCACCATACGGATACCGGCAGAATGCACGAACTCTTCAATCACCGGAGGAATAGCCGCTCCTGCTGTCGGGAAGAAGTTGGCACGCTCCAGTCCCAAGGTCTTCTTCAAGAGAGCAATTACGGTCTTCTCAAAAAATGCATAGCGCAAACGAAGCGGCAGCGGTGCCGGAATATTGCGCAACTTATATTTCACATTATATTCTTTTCCTACACGCAAAGCTTCATGCAGCAACTTGCGCTGCATCGGATTGCTATGACGGATTTTTTCCTGTACTCCCGCATACACCTTCTCCCAAAAACGAGGCACAGCACACATACAGGTCGGGTGCACCTCCTGCAAAGATTGAAGAATGTCTACCGGACGCAGATTTATAGCCAACTGCACGCCTTCCGCAATACCCAGATACGACCATGCACGCTCAAAAACATGAGTGAAAGGCAAAAAGTTCAGGAATACATCCTCTTCCGAAAGATTCAATACCCGATCATTGGCCTGTATCCCACAATGATACATCAAATGCGTGAGTACAACACCTTTACTGTCTCCCGTTGTACCGGAAGTATAAAGAATATTGGCCTTATCTGCCAGACAGGCGGTCTGACTGCGCTCCTCAACTTCTTTCTGATGAGGTAAGTTCTCTCCCAAAGCCAGGAATTCATCAAAATAAATAGACACCTGATCCTGCGGATTCTTCACTACCGCACGGTCAAAGATGATGAGTTTCTGCAATGTATCACACAAAGGCATCACCCGAAAAGCAATGTCATACTGATACTGCTCTCCTACAAAAATATAGCGGATTGAAGCATCGTGCACCATGTACTTGACTTGCGCCTCAGAACTTGTTGCATAGAAAGGTATTGTCACTCCACGTATTCCATAGGCACCGAAATCCACAAACAGACACTCTGGTTTGTTCTGCGAAAAGACAGCGATATTTTCCTGAACCTCCACCCCCAGAGCCAAAAATGCGTTCGACACTTTTCGAACTGTTTCGGAGAAAGCATTCCATGAAATCGGAATCCACTTGTTCTGATCGTAGTCCCTGTAAGACAAGGCCGTACGCTCACCATATTTTTTTGCCTGTTCGTGAACCAGAACAGCAAAAGGACTCATGTTTACCATAACTTCAGTTTTTTCACTTCACAAAGATATACTTTTAACTGAATTTTACGCATAAGAATTCTAAAAAAATTTATCTATTTTTTTTATTCATTATATCTTTGTTCAAATAATGATGGATTTATGATGATAGATACAGATTTTTTGACGCAAGAAGCAGTGGAACTGCTGAGCGACCTGATCCGAACCCCGTCGATAAGTCGGGAAGAAACCCAGGCCGCAGACTTATTGGAAGGATTTATTCAGAGTAATGGCATCGAGACAACTCGCGACGGAAATAACATCTGGTGCATGGCGCCGTCGTACGATTATCGGAAGCCAACCTTACTTTTAAACTCACATATTGACACCGTAAAACCGGTAAGCACCTGGAAAAGAGACCCATTTGAGGCAACTCTTGAAAAAGGCCGCCTATACGGACTGGGAAGTAACGATGCCGGTGCCAGCCTGGTGTCCCTCTTACAGGTCTTTCGTGAGCTTTCCAAACAGAACCAGCCCTATAACCTGATATTCCTGGCCTCAGCCGAAGAAGAGGTTTCGGGCAAGAACGGTATTGAAAAAATCTTACCACAACTTCCTCCCATTCATGTGGCTTTGGTAGGAGAACCCACACAGATGCAACCGGCTGTAGCCGAGAAAGGACTGATGGTATTGGACGTCACGGCATACGGCAAGTCCGGACACGCCGCTCGAAACGAAGGAGTCAATGCCATCTACAAAGCTCTGGAAGACATTCAATGGTTCAAGGATTATCAGTTTGCCGAACAATCGGAATTATTGGGACCGGTCAAGATGAGTGTGACCGTCATTCAGGCTGGAACACAGCACAATGTCGTGCCGGATCAGTGCCACTTTATCGTGGACATACGCAGCAATGAGAAATATAGCAATGAGGAAATCTTCAAAACAGTCTGCAAACACATCAAAAGCGAAGCCAAGGCACGTTCATTCCGCCTGAACTCTTCATCCATTGCCTTGGAGCATCCGATTATCCGAAAAGCAACGGATATGGGAAAGAAACCTTTCGGATCACCGACTCTTTCCGATCAGGCACTCATGAAATTTCCTTCCCTGAAAATGGGACCGGGAGCTTCATCCCGTTCGCATACGGCTGATGAATATATTGAAATCAAAGAAATCCGCGATGCGATACAGACCTATTATGACCTGCTCAACGGACTGGATATAAGCAGATAGGGGGCTTCCCTATCTGCCAATCCATTGTTCAGGATTCAATTTATTGCGTTCCTTACGCAACTGGAAATGCAGTACACACTTTCCGGCTCCATCCTCTGCTATTGCTCCGATGAGGTCGCGTGTACGTACCGTCTGCCCATTGCGTACAATAACGCTTGAGAGATTACAATATACCGAAATGTAATTACCATGACGGATCAACACATTGTAGGTTCCTCCATACTGGAACACCGCAGTCACTTCACCATCAAAAATAGCACGGGCACGGGCACCCTTCTGCCCGATGTAGTTCGTACCTTTATTATCCAGACGCACATTCTTCAGCCCCGGAACATTATAGGTTCCGAAATGTCCCGAAATCATATAACTTCCGGTTATCGGCACCGGCAAACGTCCTTTATTCTTTTCGAAATTACTGCTCAGTGCATTATCAACCGGAGTACGCCATGCTCCGGCGGCAATATCTGCTTTTTTCTCCGAAACCGTTTTCTTGTCACGCGATTTCGTCTTTTTCTTTTGCGCGGCACGCGCCTGTGCCTTACGGGCAGCCTCTTCGGCAGCCTTACGTTTGCGTTCCGCTTCGGCCGCAGCCCGGCGACGGGCCTTCTCAATCTCTTCGGCAATCACAGCGTCAATCTTACGGTCCAGTTCGGCCAGTTCCTTCTGCTGGCGGTTGATCTGGTCAACCAGTATTTTTTCGTGCTTCTGCAAACCGGCCACGACTTCCTTCTGCTGCTGTTGTTGTTCAATCAAAAGTTTGCGCTGCTGCAATGTCTCACGTACCAAAGCAGCCATCTCTCCTTTTGCTGTCAGCAACTTGCCTTTATCAGCCAATAACGCTTTCTGTTTCTGCTGAATCTGTACCCCCAATGCATTCTGGTATTTGGCATATTCGCGGGCATAACGGGCTCGCCGATACATTTGAGTGACACTTTTTGCCGAAAAGATAAAGATCAGCGGACTCTGTACCGCCTGATTGGTACGGGCATACAACAATGACTGTTTATAGCGTTTCTTTACCTTCTCCAAGTTCTCTTCCTGCGTCCGGATCTGCTGTTCCAGTGTTGTAATGCGTTGATCTACATCAGCTATTTTCTGTTCCATTTCATTGATGTAACGCAAACGGCTCTCCAGCTGCACATCAATAAAGTTTATGGTCTTGATTTTGGTATCAACATCTTTGCGAGTACGGTTCAGTTCTGTCTTTGACTGATTCATCTTTTTCTGTACCTCAGTCTTCTTTACCTTCAATGCCTTCACACGGGCACTGTTCTGTGCCGCAACATACCCCGGCAACAAGACCATACCCCAAAGCAACAACTTCGTTTTATCCATTACATCTGCAATAATTTCTTAAACAAAGTAGAAGGATCCACGCGCTTATACTTGCCTTCGGGAATCTCCGTCAGTGACCAGTCTGAATTATTCCGGATATTAGACAAACTCATAATCGCCTTGATCTCTTTTCCCATGCCCGATGCACTCATCTGCATTTTATCAGGAATACCACTGCCGTCAAAGTGCAGATAATGCCAGTCAAAACTCTGGCCTGCATTCTGAGGAGCGGCAATGTGCGTATTCAGCAACAGGTTTCCTTCCGGCTTTACAGCAAACTGCAAGGTAAACAGAGACACTTCCTTGGCAATCAGATACAGCAATCCGTTCTTCTTCTCTACCGTAAAGTCCTGATCCGTCAAAGCACTCTTTTTTCCGGGTACAAACAACTCATTCCAGAAAAGAGCCTGCAGAGAATAAAAATCCAGGCCGCTGCGTTTCAGGAAATCCACATCCCGATAAGCCGCCTTGACATACTGTTTTCCCATACGGTCGAGCACCAGCATATAGTCCGGAGTAAACTCAACACGTCCCACTTCCATAAAAAAAGCAGAAACAGACATCTGTATGGCCTCATCCTTCTTCATTTTCAGATTTCCGCCTACAGTAACTCCCTTGCCTCCCATCTGCAGTTCCAATGAAAGCTTGGCCGTCAGCGGCCGGCTGGACTCTACCTTTTTACCATTCAGAACACTGACAATCTGCTCGGTGCGGGCTGTGCTTTCCGGAGTAACGTCCGTAATACTCTTGGTAGAACGACAGGAAGACAGCAACATTGCCAGGCACACCACCGTGCCTGCGATATATTTATTCCAACTCATGGTGCTATGTATTTTTTCTGTTTGATTTTCTGTTCCAGCAAATCGGAAGCTCCGTCCAGCTGACTGGCCTTTTTCCAATATTCCAAAGCCTTGTCGGGTTCCTCACAATGGAAATAGATGTCTCCGGCATGTTCCAGCACACCTCCATTGATTGATTCACGGTTTTCCTTCTCCTTATCCGTCTGGGGTTCCTTGTCGTAGTAGGCAACAATCTTATCCATATAAATCTTTGCCTCCGCATATTTCCCCTTCAGGAAAAGAATCCAGGCATAAGTATCCAGATAAGTCACATTGTCCGGCTCGGCCTGTACTGTCTTATAACTCATCTCCTGAGCCTTGTCCAAATCCTTGTTCTCAAGCGACAGGAAATACGCATAATTGTTCAATGCGCCCAGATTATTGTCCTTATATACCAAGGCCGAGTCATAAGCCGCATAAGCCTTCTCGTTCTGATTCTGCTCTTTGTCCTCCGCCTGCGGTATGTCCGCCGCATCCGGCGGGAGCGGTCGCGGAAAGCGCTGGAACACAGAAGAAGAACGTACGAAGAACTGGTCAGAGAATTTACGAAAGATCCGAAGGACGAAGAGGTTTCCATCGATGAGCTGCTGCTTACAATTGACGAACTGCAGAAGGAAGAACAGAAAAACACTTAAATGAAACGTATTCACCAGATCAGGAATTGATCTTCTCGGCACAAAAAAAAGTATCCCGTTCCTTTTGGGGAAGCGGGATACTTTTTTATTTACACGGGCAACGAGCTAAAGTCCGTGCTTGTTTTTACTCTTCGTAATCGAGTGCCGCACGCTCCGTCGTGTACGGACGTACATAGGTGTCTGCCACTTTTACGTGCTCTGGATGTTTTGCATATACAGCTACATCCTCTGCTTTTTCCAGGGTTGTGACAAGTGCCATATCATGGGTGGAAGATGCAAGCGGTGCTTCTACAAAGTCAACCGTCAACAGTCCCGGCACTTTGCCGACCAGGCTTTTCAGGTTCTCTGCCATCGCTTTTTTCAGCTCCGGTTTCTTTGCATCCTCTACTTCCGGTTTGAATTTCCACATAACAATATGATGTACCATTGTATTTTTCTCCTTTGCTTTTGTTTTATTGCCAATTCACACAGTTTCTGTGCAAATACCAGCCTTTTGTTACGGCTCTTCGCCTGCAATCCGCAGAATATCCTCAATCTCTTCCACGGACATGTCAAGATACGCGGAAAGCTCTGCCACACTGAAATCCATGTCATCGCCGTCGGAGAGTTCCTCGATGGCGTCTTTTAAGCGGTTTACTTTATTGACTACAGTATTGTCCTTGTGTTTCTGAACTCTGTGTTCTTCCATGAGCCACTATGGGGCAGACTACATCTTCGACAGATCCCCGGAATGACAAAACTGACATATGGATGCCAACAGCACAAA
>ENA-USUJ01003714-USUJ01003714.1-human-gut-metagenome-genome-assembly--contig:-NODE-3714-length-10041-cov-12.134785_pt1 | contig 10041 bp, 7 predicted proteins | sample MGYA00250061_ERZ773398 | MGnify/ENA primary metagenome ERZ773398 (study PRJEB29103, sample SAMN06111992) | human gut metagenome | biome: human gut; feature: ankylosing spondylitis patient; material...
ACAACTTTGGTGGGGACACAGAATTCCTGCTTGGTATAAAGGGGAAGAAGTTTATGTTGGGATGGAAGCACCTACTGAGGAAGGCTGGGTACAAGATACTGACGTACTTGATACATGGTTTAGTAGTGCACTTTGGCCATTTAGTACTTTAGGTTGGCCTGAAGAAACAGACTTGCTTAAGAGATATTACCCTAATAATGTGTTAGTAACAGGATATGATATTATACCTTTCTGGGTAAATAGAATGACTTTCCAAGGACTTCATTTTACAGGCAAAAGACCTTTTAAAGATTGCTTGATTCATGGACTTATTCGTGATAAAGAAGGAAGAAAAATGAGTAAAAGCTTGGGTAACGGGGTAGACCCAATGGATGTAATTGATGAGTATGGATGTGATGCGTTAAGGTATTTCTTATCAACAAGTAGTGCTCTAGGACAGGATTTAAGGTATGATGAAGAAAAGGTTAAGTCAACTTGGAACTTTATAAATAAGTTATGGAATGCTAGTAGGTTCTGTCTAATGAATATTGAAGACTTAAAGGGTTATGATTTTAGTGATTTAGATGTTCAAGATAAATGGATTCTAAGTAAATTAAATAAGGTAATTAGTAAGGTTACTAAGAATATGGAAAGTTATGAATTTAATAATGCTGGTGGGGAGTTATACAACTTTATATGGAGTGATTTTTGTGACTCTTATATAGAGATGAGTAAGTTTAGTTTGGATAGTGTTAGTACAAAGAGTACTTTGTGTTATGTTATTAGTGCAATTTTAAAAATGCTTCATCCATTTATGCCTTATGTAACTGATGAAATTTATAGCAAGTTACCTATTAGGGATGCTGAAAATATTATGGTTAGTAGTTATCCTTTAGTAAATGAAGAATTTAATTTTGATAATGAAGAAAAGGAAACTGAAGAAATTATAGGTTTTATTGCTACATTTAGAAATGTTAAACAGGAAAATGCTATAAGTAAAGATGCTAAAGTAATGGTTAATTTTGATAATTCTTTAATAAATAAAATGTTAAAATTAGATGGTAATTTGGTTAATGATAAACTTAGTATTAAAGAGTATAAAGTTAGTTATGGTAAGTTAAAAGCATTAATTTATTACGAAAAAGAAGTAACAGAAGAAGATATTTTGGCTAAAGAAAAACAAATTGAAAGTTTGAAGGCTTCAATTTTAAAGAGAGAGAATCTTTTAAGTAATGTAGGATTTGTTAGTAAGGCACCAGAACAATTAGTAAATGCCGAGAAGAGAAAGCTTGAAGAAGAGAAAAAGTTACTTAGTACTTTAGAATAGGAAAAGTCTACCTAGTGGTGGACTTTTTACTTTTTGTTAATTAGTTAATGTCAACTTTTTGTTATGTAGATATTTAGATTAGTTGATTAAAAATATGGTATGTAGTAAAATTATGATATAAGTGTTTATGGGAGAGAAGATTTATGTATACAATTGTTGATTATTTAAAATATTATAAGGATAGTAACTTTGATGAAGTAGGTTTTAATGTAATGGATAATTTACTTTTTAGTATTTTAGTATATTTACCTATTGAGAGTTTTGATGAAGTTAAAAGTTTTGATGAGTTTTGTAATTATTCTATGCAGTACAAAGGTATTAAAACTAATAGTAGTTTAGCACATATTGCATTTGATTTACTTAAAGAAATAAATGGAAGTAAGAGGTATAAAAGTATTACTGTATCTAATTTTGTGAATTATAGAGATAATAATACTCAGTTTGGTGCTTCTAAATTTAAAATAGGAGATAAAACTATAATTGCTTATAAGGGAACTGATCATTCTAGTATAGGATGGTATGAAAACTTTAGATTACTTTATTTGTTTCCAACTTATACACAGAGCGTTGCTTATGATTATTTAAAGAAAAATATTTTAAAGAGTGATAAGAATATTTATCTTTGTGGACATAGTAAGGGTGGTAATTTAAGTATTAGCAGTGCACTTTTGTGTGATAAAACTTTGTTAAAGAAAATTGTTAAAATATATAATTTTGATGGACCTGGAGTATTAAGTAAAGAATTTAATAGTGAGAGATTTAATATAATTAGTGAAAAATTAGTTAATATTATTCCAACTGGTTCAGTAATAGGAGCATTTCTTTATAATCAAGGGTATGATGTAGTGGAAAGTGTAAGTTCTTTATTCAATGAACATTATCCTAATTCCTGGTGTATTTTTGGTACTAAGTTTGTTCATGGAAAACTTTCTAAAGTTAGTCAAAAATTACATGTTAGTACTACTAAAGGAGTAAGTGAATTAAATCAAAGTGATATAAGAGATGCTATTGAGAGTATTATTAATGTCTTAGGTAAAGAGGGTAAGTCTGACTTTGATTTTAGTTTTAATGATGTTAAAGAAATTATTAAGAATATGAAAGGTATTGATAAAAATGTATCACGTTTATTGATTACTATTTTATCTAATATGTTTAATTTGGGAAATTAAAAAGCCACACTTTTTGTGTGGTTTTAGTTTGAGTTAATTAGTTCATAATATTCACATTATAGATTTTTCTTCTTTAATTATATTTATAAACTTAGTTTAACTAAAAATCTTTTATATTAATCTTATATTAGATGTTATTTATTTCAATTTTGTTAATGTTTTAGTTGATTAAGATGTAATTTAGTTAAAACTTTAAGTTAGGTTAAGAACGAACTTTTTGATATAACTTTTTTATTGAATAAATTGATGTATATTTTACATGTAAAGTGTTTTTCTCTTGCTTTTCTTTTAAATGTTGTGTATACTTAGGTAAAGGTATGAGAAGTGAAAGGAAAAGGTTATACTCATATTTAGCGCCAGAACCATAGTGGTTGACGAGGTTAACAGTTATCGATTTTTCGGCGGGTGCTGTTACGGATAAGTAGTTCGTTAGAAGTATTACAAAAAGTAAAATCAATATTACAACAAAATATACTTCATGCTAAATTTTTTAGTATGGAGGAATTTTTATGTGTGGTATCATTGGATACGTAGGAGAAAAGAGATTTGGTATAGATGTAATTATAGATGGGCTTAAGCACCTAGAATACAGGGGTTATGACAGTGCTGGTATAGCTTATGTTAAAGATAATAATGTTGTAATAGAAAGGGAAGTAGGAAGAATTAGTAATCTAGAGAGTGTTCTTAAAAAAGACACTTCTCATATAGGAATCGGGCATACTAGATGGGCAACTCATGGTAAACCAACAAAAGAAAATGCTCATCCTCATAAGGTAGGCAATATCACTTTAGTACATAATGGAATTATTGATAATTTTATGGAGTTAAAAAGCACTCTAATGAGTGAAGGCTACACTTTCAAAAGTGACACAGATACTGAAGTAGCTGCTGCTTACATTGATTCTTTATATAAAGAAAATAACGATATGATTAAGAGTTTAAGTATATGTGTTAATAAGTTTCTAGGTAGTTATGCTTTTGGTATTATTAATGAGTTAGAAACAGATGTATTATATGCTTTAAGAAAAGATAGTCCATTAATTATAGGTGTAGGAGAAAATGAAAACTTTATTGCAAGTGATGTGCCTTCTATTTTAAAGTATACTAATAAGTATATTGATATAGAGAATGACGAAATAGTTAAAATAACAAAAGATGAAGTTATTGTATATGATAAGAACTATAATATCATTAATAAAGAAATAAGCGTGTTTGAAGGGGATGCTAATTTAGTAGAGAAGAATGGTTATGAGACATACATGCTTAAAGAAATACATGAAGAAGCAGAAGTTATAAAGAAGACTAGTGAATCAAGTATTGACTTTGATATAACAAAGTATGATGAAATAGATATAGTCGCATGTGGAAGTGCATATCACGCTGGACTAGTTGGTAAATACATGATAGAAAAACTATGTAATATAAAAGTGAATGTATGTATTGCAAGTGAATACCAATACGATAAACATTTTTATAAAGGTAAAACTTTAGTTATAGCAATTAGTCAAAGTGGGGAAACTGCAGATACTAAAAAATGTGTTAATATTGCAAATGATATGGGTGTAGATACTTTAGGAATTGTAAACGTTAAAGGTAGCAGTATTGCTAGAATATGTAAACATGTTATTTATACTTTAGCAGGTCCTGAAATAGCAGTGGCAACAACAAAAGCTTATTTAGCACAAATTACAACACTTATACTACTTGCAGTTAAAAATAGTAAAGAAAAAATAAATACTGAAGACTTACAAAAACTACCTTATTATATAGAAACTCTAATTAACAAAGATTATACTTCTCTTGCAAACATGTTAATGACAAAGGACGACATTTACTTTATTGGTAGAGGAATAGACTATGCTCTTTGTATGGAAGGAAGTTTAAAACTAAAAGAAATTAGTTATATTCATAGTGAAGTGTATGCTGCAGGAGAGCTTAAACACGGGACAATTTCATTAATTAGTGAAGGAACACCTGTTATAGTAGTTGCAACAAGTGATGAGTTATACTTAAAAACTATAAGTAATGCTAAAGAAGTTAAAGCAAGAGGGGCTTATGTAATACTAGTAACTGATAAAGAAGTTATTAACGAAGGGGTGTATGACGAGTTAATTAGTATTCCTAAAGTAACTGAACAATTAAGACCTATCTTAACAATTATACCTTTACAATTAATAAGTTATGAAGTTGCTAAGTTAAGAGGTAATGATATTGATAAACCTAAGAATTTAGCTAAGAGTGTTACAGTGGAGTAAACAATGCTTAAACTCCTATTTAGTAAAGAATATATATTTTTATGGCTAATAGTTATCTTAATACCAATTATCCAAAAGAAAGTAATAGGTTTCTTTGGCGAATTTTGGGTTAAACTAGAACTTAAAAAATTAAAGAAAGACTACAAAGTTTTAAATAATGTAATTGTAAGAACTATAGACAATTCCACTCATCAAATAGATCATATAGTAGTTTCTAAATATGGCATATTTGTAATAGAAACTAAGCAGATAAATGGGTATATTAAAGGTAACAATTACGACAAAAACTGGACTGTCAAAAGAGGAAAAAACACTTACTACATTAATAACCCAGTTCATCAAAACTATGGACATATAAAAGCTTTGTCTGAAGTCTTAGGAATAAACACTGATAAATTCATTTCAATTGTATGCATTTCTAGTCAAGCTAAAGTTAGAGTTAACTCAAAGTTTGTGGTTAGAATTTATATGCTCGTTAAATATATTAAAAGTTATACAAACGAATTACTTTCAAATTATATAGAAGTGTATAACACTTTAGTTAGTAGAAATATTAAAGGCTACACTAATTCTAGAATGCATGTTAAAAGCGTAAAAGAAATAAAGAAAGTAACAGCTAATGACCTAATTAACAAATGCCCTCTTTGCGGCGGAGAACTTGTTAACAGACAAAGCAAGTATGGTAGTTTTATAGGCTGTTCTAATTACCCTAGATGCAAGTTCAAAAAGTAACTAGAAGTCTCTTTTCTTAGAGACTTTTTTGAATTAACTATATGATTATTAAGAAAAGTATAGTATAATGTTAAATAAGAGAAGGTGGTTTACATGTTTAAAACTATTATTATTTTTACAGGGTTTCTAATATTTTGTTATATTAATAAGGATAAAGCTTTAAAAGATTTTAAAGAAAAACCAAAAGATGATAAACCTAAAAAAGTAAATCATTCTCCTTATTCAGAGGAAGAGATGGATAAATGGTTTTTGGAGGAGTGGCAAAAGGATTTGGTAAGACAAGGAAGGTTTGCACCTTGGAGTTTTAAAAAGAAATCAACTAGACATGAGCCGTTAAGTGATGGACAATACCATAAAGATGATGATGTAGAAAAAATAGAGGAGGATAAATATGAATAAGAAAAACGTACTAAATAAAATACATGGGGGGGGGTATTTAGTTATCTAAATATACCAGTTTTAACATCCTTATATGATGAAATAGTGAAATATAGATGGGATAAGTTTATTCCATCTTTTTGTGTGGGGGTAAAATAAGATGGGATTATTTAAGAATTTAGTAGAATTTAGTACAAAATGGAAACTTATAGACAAGCATGGCTGGGGTGCAGGACTTTTATATGAAGACGAAGTTAACAAAAGAAAGTTAGACAAACTTGATAGAGAATACTCAAATATACTAGAAGAAGGTAAAAGAGACTACTTTAAAATAGGTGATGACATAATTAAAAATAACAAATATATAACTAAAGAAGAAAAAGAAGAATTGTTTAGTATTCTATCTAAAATTGATAATACAAATGACAGTGATTTAGTTATTATGCTTGGAAATGAGTTAAAAACAATTGGACGAAAGATTATATTCAACAATTATATAAGAGATGTTTTAATGCAAATAAACGATGTAATTATGAACAATGAAAAAGTTTATCCAGAAGAAAGACAAATCTTTTTAGATTACTATGACAAAATAAATAAAGTTGACGACTTTACTAGGAAAAGATATCTAATCATTGAACTATTAGATTATTTAGAAGCTAATAAAATAAAAATAACTAACAGAAAAGAATTTACTGATGGAATAGATATTCTTAATAAAACATTTGAGGAAGATAAATAGAAAGAAGGAGTAAAAGTATGAATAACCAAAAAGAATTGGAAAGAAATGAGTTACATAAAACAATATGGAAGATGGCAGACGACTTGCGTGGGTCTGTAGATGGATGGGATTTTAAACAATATGTTTTAGGTTTATTATTCTATAGATTTATATCTGAAAATTTAACTAGCTATTTAAATGAAGAAGAAAGAAAAGCAGGTAACCCTGATTTTGACTATACAAAATTAAGTGATGAAGAAGCAGAATATGGTAGAGAAGATACTCTAGCAGATAAAGGTTTTTATATATTACCTAGTGAACTATTCTGTAACTTAAGGAAAAGAGCAAGTCAAGATAAAGACTTAAATATTACATTAGGTAAAATACTTGATAACATAGATAATTCGGCAAAAGGTACAGCTTCTGAAGATGACATGAAAGGTTTATTTGATGACTTAGATTTTAATAGTAATAAACTTGGCAATAATGTTGATGATAGAAATGCTAAAATTATTAAAATGTTAAATGCAATAGGAGATTTAAAACTAGGAGACTACAAAGATAACACAATAGATACATTTGGAGATGCTTACGAATTTTTGATGACTATGTATGCTTCAAATGCTGGTAAATCAGGTGGAGAATTTTTTACTCCTCAAGAAGTAGGAGAACTACTTGCTAAAATAACTGTAATGGGTAAGACTGAAATAAATAAAGTGTATGACCCAGCATGTGGTTCGGGTTCACTACTACTTAAATTTGCTAAAGTACTTGGTAAAGATAATATAAAACAAGGTTTCTTTGGACAAGAAATAAATATAACAACATATAACCTTTGTAGAATAAATATGTTTTTACATGATATAAACTATAATAAATTCAATATAGAATTAGGAGATACTCTACTTCACCCAGCACATGAAGAAGAGGAACCATTTGATGCAATAGTATCAAATCCTCCTTATTCAATTAAATGGGCTGGTAAATCAAACCCACTTCTTATAAATGACCATAGATTTTCCCCAGCAGGAATACTGGCTCCAGAGTCTAAAGCAGACCTTGCATTTACTATGCATATGCTATCTTATTTAAGTTCTAAAGGAACAGCAGCAATAGTTGAATTTCCAGGAGTACTTTATAGAGGTGGAGCAGAAGAAAAAATAAGAAAATATTTAGTTGATAACAACTTTGTAGATACAGTTATACAACTACCTAGTGATTTATTCTTTGGTACTTCAATAGCAACTTGTATAATAGTACTTAAAAAGAATAAACAAGATAATAACATTTTATTTATAGATGCTTCTAATGAATTTGTAAGAGGAAGTAATAAGAATAAACTATCAGATGAAAACATAGAAAACATACTAACCCTTATTAAAAATAGAATTAATGAAGAAAACAAATCAGTACTAGTAACATATGAAGAAATAAGTAATAATAGTTATAACTTATCAGTTAATTCATATTTAAAAGTTACTTCTGATGAAGAAGAAATTGATATAGTAGAACTAAACAAAAAGATAAAAGAAATAGTAGAAAGACAAGATAAAGTTAGAAAAGAGTTAGACCAAATTATAGAAGAATTGGAGTCTGATAGTAATGAGTAAGATAGAGAAGTTAATAAAAGAGTTGTGTCCTAATGGGGTGGAGTATAAAAAACTTGAATTTTGTTGTAGAATTTTAGACAACAAAAGAAAGCCGATTAGTAAAAATTCAAGAAATACAGGTATTTACCCTTATTATGGTGCAAATGGAATTCAAGATTATATTGATAATTATATTTTTGATGGCAAATATGTTTTGATAGGTGAAGATGGTAGTGTTCAAACACAAAATGGTAATCCAATAGTAAATTGGGCAGAAGGTAAAATATGGGTAAATAATCATGCTCATATAATTGAAGAAGCAAATAATGTTTTATTAAGGTATTTATTTCACTATTTACAAATAGTTGAAGTTTCAGATTTAATACATGGAAATATTCCGAAATTAACTGGGAGTGATTTTAGAAATATAATAGTTCCAGTACCACCATTAGAAGTACAAGAAGAAATAGTAAAAATACTTGATAAGTTTGGAGAGTTAGAGGCAGAGTTAGAGGCAGAGTTAGAGGCAAGGAAGAGTCAGTATGAGTTTTGGCGTGGCAAATTGTTAGATAAAAACGATAACTTAAAATCCATTGGAGAATTATTTGAATTTAAAAATGGAATTAACAAAAGTAAGGATTGCTTTGGAACGGGTAATTTAATAATTAATTATGTTGATGTCTACAGGAATAATAAAATAACAAATGAAATTGTTAAAGGCTTGGTTGAACTAAATAATACAGACTTAATTAGATATTCTTGTAAAAGTGGCGATGTGTTTTTCACTCGAACATCAGAAACAAGAGAAGAAGTTGGAATAGCATCAGTTTTGGTTGATGATATGAATGATAGCGTATTTAGTGGTTTTTTATTAAGGGCTAGACCAACTACAGATTTACTTATTCCTGAGTATTGTGCTTATTGTTTTTCTTCTCCTAGGGTAAGAAAAGATATTATTTCATATGCAAACTTTACAACAAGAGCAACTGTAACAGGGCCAATATTATCCAAAGTCAAAATATATGTTCCAAGCAAAGAAGAACAAAAGAGAATAGTTAATGTATTAGATAAAATGTATTATTTAATTAATTCTTTTATTGATGGTATTCCTGCAGAAATAGAGTTAAGAAGAAAACAATATGAATATTATAGAAATAAACTTTTAAGTTTTGAGGAGTTGATTATCAATGATTAAATTCAATGAAGATTTGCGTATTGATTTAACAAATGTTTTAACAGAAGATAATGTGCTTTTGGAAAATCGTAACTGTGAGAAAATGTATATTTATTCTACTCTGTTAGATAGATTAGAGGAGTCCGTAAAATTCCTTAATAAGAATTTAAGATTTTCTAAAGACACTAACTGGTTTTATTTATTTATGTTACATTCTTGCAATATCATTTCTGGAGTGCATATCTTAGGCGAAGATATTAAAAATAATATAAATGATAAAATTAACTTAGAAGAAAAATTAATGTATTTTAAGAATTTAAAGGTTTTTTATAAAAATGGTACTGGTATTTATAATAAAATTAAATTTTCATGTGATAAGGAATTTTTTAATTTTTTAAGATCCACTTCATTTGCTCATCCATTTCAAACTAATGGTTCATACGGTAATAAATTAGAAGAAGAAGTTTTCTATTGCCCATATATAACCTTAGATGATGAAAAATGTATTAATTTGATTATTTATAGCAATATAAGAGGAATAATATCTATTACCTTTAAATTTAAAAAATTGAAGGATTATGTTTTATTTAATTATAATAAATTAGAAGAATATGTAAATTATTATAAAGATAAATATAATAAAATTACTAGTAAGAAACATCAAATAAACAGGTTATTATCTTTTGAAGATAAATTATCAAATATGATAGAAATTTT
>ENA-USUJ01003715-USUJ01003715.1-human-gut-metagenome-genome-assembly--contig:-NODE-3715-length-10033-cov-25.532342_pt1 | contig 10033 bp, 12 predicted proteins | sample MGYA00250061_ERZ773398 | MGnify/ENA primary metagenome ERZ773398 (study PRJEB29103, sample SAMN06111992) | human gut metagenome | biome: human gut; feature: ankylosing spondylitis patient; material...
TCTTAGGATACAACCAATAAGCCAGTTTCGTGCTCAAAACACCAATACAAGCCCCTGCTACCACATCATTGAGGTAATGCCTGTCATTGTATATTCTCAAGTATCCCGTAATTGCTGCTATCGCATACCCTGCATAACCAATCCATGGCGACACATCCCTATATTCCCGGTAAAGAAATTCAGCTCCCATAAATGCCGTAGCAGTATGACCGGATGGAAAAGAATTTCGAGTATTACTATCCGGTCTTTTCTCTTTAAACGAATATTTCATCGTATTGACAATCATTCCCATAGTTGCATAAGACATTGCCAAAATTATTGTCCTGCCTTTAAAGCTATGCTTCCCTTTCACACCTGCAAGGTTTAACCCATAAACTGCGACCATTGGCGAATATTGCATATAATCATCAAACTTGATTTTATTTCTTCCTTTGGCAGAAAGGAGATCCTGCACATTCTCCCTCTGTTCTGTAAACCAGCCATCACAGACAAACAAAGCTGCTGTACCTATCCCCATGACAGGAACTAACACCTCTTTAAATTTCAATTGATACACTTCATCTAAAACAGGTTTCGGTAATTCCTTATACAAACTATCCTTCACTCCATTTTGCGCCCATATATGGGTAAAAGAAAACATGAAAATCCCTATCGCCAATAAAGATTCTCTCGTAAAAAAATATTTTTTCATCTACGCTTTTGTTGTGCGAACTATAATTCGATACGGGCACAACAAACAAATACCCCAAAGCGTAAAAAAAAGAAGCGTGGGCTTCCTTATCAACACTCTGAGGTATTTGGCGTAACCCGTATAGACGATAAGTTCCACCCACGCATAGCGCAGGCGTTCACAGAACTTATTCGTGTCTATACATCATCTAATCGCCAAATTTTCAGAGTATACCGAATAATAGTAAACGCTATTAATTATATGTTTATGTTATATCTTTAGTATTTCATGCTTTTACCATTGCCTTAATCTTTTAAATAAATACTTAATCCAATTTTGAGGCTGCAAAGATAGCGAAATATATTGAATATTAATATTTTGCCAGTCCTTCCATTTTCATAAACCCATATTTTTGCTATTATACTAAATCAAGAAGTACAGAGCGAATACTTAATACAACGGTAACAGAATGACAAAACGGACACCCCACCAAAGAGCAACATTTTTTTCTTTTTTCCTAAACACCTGCCAGCGAAGCACAGAGTATTTGTCAAGGGCGAAGGGTAAAAAATACCGCACGAGCGAAGCGAGCACAGGAGATTTTTTACCCGGAGAGTGAAACGTCCCTTGACAAATGCGGCGTGCGTAGCTACCTTTGTGCCGGAAAATAGAAAAATTACCAACTGCCCATGCCAAAACCTCTGCTCTTTTTGGGCTTCTGCCGGAGTTCCAAATCTTCCTCCTGCTGCTTCTTGGGAGTGGGCTGCTCGATGTCGGGTGTTTTCTCCACCTGTCGGATTTTTGACATCTCCGGCTCCTGCCGGGTTTGAAGCTCCGTTTTGAGATTGTCCCATTTCTCCTTTCTGATGCGCTGCGCACGCTCCACCTGTCGGGCAATTTCTGCCGGGTTGCCGTTCTTGACGGCGTTAAGTAATACAGGTCGCAGCAAAAAATGCAACAATTACGGCACCCATCCTTTTTGGTGATAGCATTCCTCGTATAGCATTAACAAAACCATACGCAAAGAAAAAAATCTGAATAAGCAATGCCAATACATTTATTACAATCGCTTGAATATCATTATAATCAATCATCTCTGATTGCAACGGGAATCTAATTATAATGTCCACAATAGTGATAAAAAATGAAATTACCACAAACGCATAAAGAGCTATCATTATGTTATTGACGCTTTTCTTTTCAATAACAGGGTTACGTTCTACTACTTTTTCCATTTCTTTTCCAGATAACAGGTCGTCAAGACTCACTTCCAGAATCTGCGATATTTTTTTAGTAGTAAGTAAATCAGGGTAACGATCCCCACATTCCCACCTTGATACGTAAGCGTCCAATAAGAGGGTGTATCGAAATTTCTGGCTGTTGCATGTAAACTATTGATTAGAGTTTTGGGAGTTGACTCTAAAAACTCTAAATCTAATCTAAGGAGCAGGCTTATGGATCTTTCTTCTTTGACTCCAGACAAACAGGTGAAACTTCAATACTGGCTGGATGTAATACGGCAATGCAGGGCCTCCGGACTGACAAATCAGATCTGGTGTGAACAACACGATATCTCTTTGAAAAGTTATTATTACTGGCTTTCCAAAATTCGAAAGCTTGCCCTGGAAGAACTGCCCCGCAAGAAAAACGGCATCCACATGTGTACAGACCAACATTCAACTGCTTTAACGGAATCCCCGGCTGAGTTTGCGGAGCTTTCACTTCCGGACAGAAACATTTCCCGTTCCACTCCTGCAGCCATACTTCATATCGGATCCATAACAGTGGAACTTTATGAAGGCACATCTGCCCAGATGCTGGAAAACATTCTGAAAGCCGTGCAGTCATGTTAGGAGATCTTTCCCATGTGGAGAAAATCTATATCCGATGCGGCTACACCGATATGAGGAAGCAGCTCAATGGCTTGCTGGATATCATCCAGTACAACTTCAAACTGGATCCTTACAGCAATTCCTTATTCCTGTTCTGTGGAAAGAGGGCTGACCGGATCAAAGCAGTCCATTACGAGGGAGACGGTTTCTGCCTTTTATACAAACGGTACGAAAACGGACGTCTCCAATGGCCGCGGACCGGCGAAGAAGCAAAACAGATTTCTGATCAGCAGCTGCGCTGGCTTCTGGAAGGTTTGAACCCGGAGCAGCCAAAGGCGGTTCAGAAATGGCTCCCGCATAAGTCTGAAAATACTGAAAATCCTTAGAAATGCTGGGAAATCTGACGATTCTATGGTATAATAATCCTATCGAAGCGAAAGGGTTTTCATGTTATGTCAGCTACGGAACAGGAGTATAAAAATCATATCAAAGAACTGGAACAGCAGGTCCGGCTCCTGAAAGAGCAGGTTGATTTCCTGACCCGTAAACTTTATGGAACAAAATCCGAGAAGACATCTACTCTCGAAATCGAGGGGCAGATGTCTCTTTTTAATGAAATCGAAACCTGTGCGGATCCTGATGCACACGAACCGGAGCTTGTTGAGATAGAGAAGCACCTACGTAAAAGGAAGTACACCGGTCAGCGGGAAGAACTGGTAAAAAATCTCCCTCACAGCAAAGTACTCCATACCATAGATGAAAGGGAACAGATATGCGATAACTGCGGGAGTACGATGGTGAAAGTAGGGGAAGAATTCGTCCGCACGGAAGTACAGTTTATCCCTGCAAAACTCAAGGTGATTGACCATTACCGGGAAACGTATGAATGCAGGTCATGCCGGAAAAACGGAACTCCTTATATGGAGAAGGCTCCGGTGCCATATCCTCCCGTCCTGCATTCTCTGGCATCTGCATCTACCATCACCTGGCTCATCCACCAGAAGTTTGAATTAAGCATCCCGCTGTACAGACAGGAAAAAGAATGGGAGGCTTTGGGATTACGTTTAAGCAGAGCGACTATGTCAAACTGGCTTCTGGTTGTCTATCGGGACTGGCTTGTACACATCGTCCACCGTCTGAAGCTGGAACTTCTGAAACAGAGATACCTTCATATCGATGAAACACATGTACAGGTGCTGAAAGAACCGGGACGGAAAAATACGTCCGATTCCTATATGTGGGTTTACTGCAGCATCAGAGATGCTGTAAATCCCATCCGCTACTTCGAGTACCAGCCGGGACGAAGCGGGAAATATCCGGAAGCGTTTCTGAGGGAATATGAAGGTTATATCCATACAGACGCTTACTCCGGATACAATGCAGTTTCAGGAGTAAAAAGATGTCTTTGCTATACGCATCTGCGCCGGGCTTTCGTGGATGCGCTCCCAAAAGACATCCATAATTCGGAAGCATCAAAACCTGCGGAAGCAATCCTCCGTCTGAATCAACTCTTTAACATAGAGTCAGAGTTGGAGGCGCTCCCTCCTGATCAGAAGAAAAAAGAACGTCTTATCCGCGAGAAACCGCTTCTCGAGGCTTTTTGGTCATGGGCAGAAAAAAGTGCCATCGGAGAGCTGCCGAAATCCAAACTTTCAAAAGCTTTTCATTACGCCTTAAATAACCGTGAAGGTTTTTGGAATTATCTGGAAGACGGGAATTGTTCCATCAGTAATTCGCTTGCGGAAAACTGTATCCGTCCCTTTGTGATCGGCAGAAAGAACTGGCTGTTCAGCGACACGCCTGCCGGGGCAAGGGCCAGCGCAGTGATCTACAGCATTGTGGAAACAGCAAAGGCAAACAACCTTGCGCCCAGAGATTATATCCAGTACCTTTTTGAGAATCTGCCTGACATGGAAATCCAGACCCACCCGGAGCGTCTCGACCAGATACTGCCCTGGGGAAAGCTCATTCAAGAAAACTTTGTATGACAAAATGAGGCACCCGATTCCGAGTCGGGTGCCTCTTGTCTTTCTGGGGACGTGCTCTCGCTGGGCGGTTACGTTTGGATTGCGTTCCCCTCCCACTTTAGTCTACACAGTCAGTAAAAAATAAGGCCGCTCATGGATTGAGGAGAATCTTCCCCTTTCCATAAGCGACCTTTCTTTTTTACTTATGTAGCAGCCTCTGTTGCTGCTTCCAGCTCTTCTACATGAAGAATCGGCCTAACATTTCCATCTGCATCAAAGAATCTTGTTTCTGTTCCCGGAAAAATATCGAACAACATATTTTTTATCTCCGGTTCATCCTTGAATACTTCCAGCCAAACCGAAAAGAATCCCTTGCTTCTTATGCGGCTCTCTAAATATGGCAGTGCATCCCTATACTCCTGAATGGGCGTATACGGAGAAGTACCTTTATTTACCGGCCTCATTGTCTTTCACTTCCTGCTTTTTCACTAGATTTTCTTGTTCAATCAATGCTAAATATGCAGGGTTTTCGCTATACATCGCCTCCAAGCGGTCCATCTCATTCCGTAACGCATCCAAATCTTCCTGAGACTCCGCTCGTTCCAAAGCTTTCAGATAATTCTGCGCTGCCTTGTACATCTTCCGCTTTTTTTCGCTATATCTTGTGTTTTTCAAAGGACGGGACGCGGACGTGCTGACCGCAGCTTTTCAAGAATTTTCCGCAAAGAAGCTGACGCAGGACAAAAAGCCCTCTATCCGAAAGCTGCTGTCTGATTTTAGGCAAAAAGCGGCGGCACTGAACGCGCAGCGGGAGCAGGTCAAAAACAAAGACAGGGGGCGTGAACGATGAACAACCAAAATCTGAAAAAATGGATTATCCCAAATCTGCCCTATATCCTCTTTGTGTATCTTTTTGACAAAGCAGCACAGGCGGTACGGCTTGCCCCCGGCGCAGACCTTTCCGGCAAGCTCTTAGGTATCGGGAACGGCTTTACTTCTGCTTTTGCGTCGCCCCTGCCGAGCTTTTCCCCGGTAGATATGCTGATAGGCATTGCCGGAGCTATCCTTATCCGGCTGATTGTCTACACCAAAGGCAAGAACGCAAAGAAATACCGTAAGGGCGTGGAATACGGCTCTGCCCGTTGGGGCAACGCCGAGGATATAAAGCCCTACATTGACCCGGTATTTGCAAACAACGTACTGCTGACACAGACGGAACGGCTGATGATGAGCAGCCGACCGAAGCAGCCAAAGTATGCTGCTTGACGACGGGGAAGAATGTGTATGCCCGCAGCTTATTTCTTATTCGCTGCTCTGTAAATGGTTTCAGACTGCGGTGCTTCCTCTGGATAGGGAATTGCACGCGGAATTGTTGAAAAACGAAGATATGCGGCGTTGTACTGTATGCGGTGCTGCCTTTGCGTCAAGCTCCAACCACGCGAAATACTGCCCGGACTGCCGGAAGCGTATCACCCGGAAACAGGCTGCCGAGCGTATGCGGAAAAGACGCGCCCTTATTACGCGATAGAGGGCAAAACAGCCCCCTTTACAGGGCGTTCCGGGCGCGTTTCCTGCATGGGTAAGGGATTGATACCTAACCCTGTGAAAAGTGAGGTCTACTGCGTAACAGTATTTATAACTGCAAAACAAAAAGGGCACAGAAGCCAATCGGTTTCTGTGCCCGCTATTTTTTTCTAATACCCCAAACAATCAAGAGGGGTTATAAAATCTAAAATTTTCACGATTACTAAACTTAAAAATCCAATAATGGTACTCAATTCAGAAATCATAGACACACCTCCTTGAATGTTAGCTATCATATTACAGCCCCCATTCACTTATTACTAAGTCCTATTAGCAACACAACCTCTCGATTGTGTGGGGCGGGGCATTTATATTATACCGCCTATTTCAAAGCTTTTCAACTGGCGTTCCAACTTTTTATAGGTTGTGATTTTCTTCGTTGAATGATTGGCTAATTCCATTAAAAGTAGCGGCAATGCTTTGGTTGTAAAGTGTTGTTGGAGCAAGAATAAATTAAGCTCGTTATATTTTTTGTCAGAAACATGTAACAGCTTATATGTGCGTAAGTTTTTGTTGGATTTTAGAAATTCAAGGGCAGCCTTTAATTCTTTCGACAAAATACACTTTGGATAATTCTTATATATCGTTGTTCTTTCGGCAAGAGATATATTTTTACATTCCGCTAATGAAGTATTGACTATCGTTGTGTAGTTGATAATTGTACCAGCAAAATTGCAATTGCTGAATTTGCAAGCCATGAATACACAATCTGAAATTCTTGCTCCACTGAAATCACAATCCTTAAAGGTAGTTCCCCAAAAATCACAACCAGTTATTGTACTATTATTAAACTTTACTTTCGTAAATATAGCTCCGCGAAAATTAGCATAAATAAAACTTTGATTTTGAGCATTGCAATTAATGATATGGCTCTTAGCTAAATAGCGACACCGTACGGACTTTACAATTTTCTTTTTTTGACATTTATATGTAATCAGATTTATTCTGTCTATTTTGTACGCTTGCACAGGTTTTTCTCACTTTCTTACAAATTAGCTTGTTTTGTTTCTTAAAACTGAAACAGTTGAAAGTTCTTTATATTCAGCCTGCGAATGAGGTTCTGCGCGTTGATTATATTGTCATGGTATGAGATATACCATCGACAAGTTAGTGGAACATTCTTTTTGATTTCAGCAAAATAGTCAAAGTCTATTTCCGAAAGAGAATGACCGAATATATACACTTCATAAACTGTCGCCAACGAGTTAAAAAACGATTGATAATATCTAATAATCGAAGCAGTATCTTTGTATGTTTTTCTAAAATAGTCTTTTATAATTTCCTTTGCTTCTTGCAATCTAAAATCTTCTTCTATATCTTCCATATAGATACCATGTTCTTCTGCCGCATTAAAAGCGGGAATTGTTTTTCCTTGAAAAAGTGTAGCGTCATGGTGTCCTAATATGAGATTGTTTCCTCGCAAGGCATTACCATGAATATATAAAATATTAGAAGCAGGAATACCATATACTTTTTCTAACGTATCCGTATAGTTGAAGTTCAGAAACAAGCAGTTTCTATTGAGTATATTTGATGATACAACAGGCAATACATTAGTATTTATGTGTAAAATCCACTCTGAAAAATAACGTGAAATATCTTTTGCAAAAGCCAAATCTTCCTCAATCATATATTGAAAATCGTGATTTGCACTATCACGCCAATTATCATCTCCATAATCAAGAAGATAGCAAGAATTATCTTCTTGTATCTGTTCATAATCCAAAAAACTTAATGCTTCTTCAAATGAACTCCATAAATCCTGTTCGGGTATGTATTTGCTTATCGCTTCATAAAAATGATGTTTTTCTTGGTCTCGTGGCGAAATACTATCAAGACGAACAAATCTACCATATATAATTTCCGGCTCTTTTTCATAAGAACATAGATATTCCATAAAATCAGAATACTTTGTATGCAAGCCATGTGCTAAATCAAATCCATTACCTATGATTATTAATCTCGACAACACATATTCCCCCTTTCTTTCGAAATATTATAACAGAAAAATAAGAACTTTTCCACCATTAGACCGCTATCCGCGCTCTGTTTCCTTTTCCCGTTCCGGCTCTTTATCCTGCCGCAAAATGCTGTCAATGTTGCGCTTGACAACATCATATTCCTTGGCTTGCTTTTTCAGCTTCCCATAGTCCGCATACAGAGCTTCTTTCTGTGCTTGGAGCTGTTCATATTCTGCTTGCAGCGCAGCAAGGTTCGGGAGCTTCTTTATTTTGGAAGTTAAAACGGAAAAAGTTTATTCCCTTGGTTATCCTATCAGCCTTTTTGTTTCCTGTTCCTCTGACTTACCTAATGACAACTCCGTCTATGATGGAACGATATACAGATAAGGCAGACGCATTTGACGGGCTTTTTAATATGGTACTTGGGTATGGCATACAATTTCTGCTTCCCTGTATCATTGGTATCATTGCAGCTATGCTATTTTTTATGGAACGTGACAATGATACATTCAAAAATTTGCGGACTATTCCTGTAACCAGTACACAAATGGTGCTTGCTAAAGTGCTTGTACTGTTCTTGTTTGGAGTTATCTTTTGTGTAGCGTCTACGATTGCAACAATTCTTTGCGGTTTTGGAACCTTAGAGGTTTACGGAATTGGATATAAATTATTTTTAGCGGTTGAAACAGGAATTTATATTACGGCGGGAACACTCCCCCTTATTGTTCTTGTTGTTTTTTTCAGCAAGACCTATGTATTTTCAATTCTGTTATGCGTTTTTTATAGCGTATTGAATATGAGTGCAACAGCATTGTTTGACGCACTTCCTCGGACTATATTATGGCTCTTACCTACGCCATTGACTACATTTTGGAGTGCCGGGGATATGGCAGCACACGGAATACAAATGGACTTGGAACAAATGAACGGACTTATTCCCTCTACATTTCAAGTTATATTGATACTTGGAATTATGGCGATTGTTTCGTTTTTCTTGATTGACAGATTATACAAACAAAGGGGGGAATAAATATGGTTCGCATCGTAAAAACAGAATTTTACAAACTAAAAAGGTATCATATTCTTTGGGCTGGAGTTGCACTTATGCTTCTCTCTGTTTTGCTGACACTGTTTACCTCTATGGCAAATGACGGTTCTGTATGGGATTTTTCCTATCTTATAGAACAGGTTATCAAAAATAATATGTCCATGATTTTCCCTATGTGCATTAGCTTGATTGCCGGATATATGATTTCCCGTGAGCAAACAGATGATACATTGAAAAATATTTTAACAGTACCGATTTCTTTTAAGCGATTGTTGACTGGTAAATTGATTGTATGTGGCGTATTATCCATTATCTTTGGTCTGATATGCAGCCTGTTTACCATTATAGCGGAATTACTCGTAGGATTTCCGGGCTTTCAAGTAACCTTAGCCCTAAAATCAATATTGCAAATAACCGCTGTTAATTTCTTTTTATATCTTGCGGTTCTTCCGATTATTGTAATTACCTGTCGCAAAGCGGGCAGCTTTTTAGTGGGTGTTATTATTGCCTTTGTTTATGGATATGGCGGTATGTTTGCCGCAGGAAATATGACTTTAGCAAATATCTATCCGATTACGGCAAGTCTTGGAATGGTAGGGTATCGCAATTACGATACCGCAGTTCACTGGAATATCATTGCTTGTATGTGTAGCCTTGCCTTTGTTGTTATCATTTCTGCCGTATTCATTCTTTGCACGAAAGAAACTGAACCCCAAAAGGCAAAGAAAAAAGCAAAAAAAGTAATAGCAAAGAAAGGGTGGTAAAAATTTTTATGAAGAAAATTGTTTTACCGTTGATACTAATTCTTTTCGGAACAACTATACTTTCCGGCTGTACCAAAGATGAAATTCTCAATCATTACAATAATGTTGTTCAGTCTGCGGGTTCCATAGAACTAACAGGAAATTCGTCTTTACAGGGTAAGAAAGATAATGGAATTGACGATTATACAGGAACCTATCAAGCTGACT
>ENA-USUJ01003719-USUJ01003719.1-human-gut-metagenome-genome-assembly--contig:-NODE-3719-length-10013-cov-6.795089_pt1 | contig 10013 bp, 7 predicted proteins | sample MGYA00250061_ERZ773398 | MGnify/ENA primary metagenome ERZ773398 (study PRJEB29103, sample SAMN06111992) | human gut metagenome | biome: human gut; feature: ankylosing spondylitis patient; material...
GCGCGCGAGACGCTGGACTTTGACCGCGTGTCGTTCTCGGCTGTCGGCCGCCTGCGGCCGCAGGAGGAATACGAGCAGCAGCTCAAGGGATAACAAAAAACGCCGCGGAAGCCTCCGCGGCGCTTTCTTTTTTCAGTCGTCCGGCTCGCCGGTCATGACCGTGTGCCGGATGCGGCGGATACCACACCCGCGCCGCTTGCGCAAGGGGGCGGATCCTGCCGCCATGTATCGCAAAACGGAACCCCGGCGGCTTCTTCTCGAAGCCGCCGGGGTCGTTTTCGCTTTTCAGGCGTTTTGGATCAGCAGCTCTGCGATCTGCACGCAGTTGGTGGCCGCGCCCTTGCGCACCTGGTCGCCGCAGCACCAGAGGCACAGGCCGTTGGGATCGGTCAGATCGGGGCGGATACGGCCGACGAACACGAGATCCTGATCCGACGTGTCGAGCGGCATGGGGTACTGCAGTGCGTCGAGATCGTCCACGAGGCGGCAGCCGGGGGCGGCGGCGATGGCCGCGCGCGCCTCGTCGACGGAGATGTGGTGCACGAAGTGCACGGCGGCGGAGATGGAGTGGCTGCGCACGACGGGCACGCGCACGCAGGTGCACGAGACGTTCATGTCCGGCAGGTGCAGGATCTTGCGGCCCTCGTTCTGGAGCTTCATCTCCTCGGAGGTGTAGCCGTCGCACTGCTCGCCGCCGATCTGCGGGATGACGTTGTAGGCGATCTGGTGCGCGAACACCTTCGGCGCGTAGGCCTTGCCGTCGCGCAGGGCGTCGACCTCGTTTTGCAGCTCGATGGGGCCGCCGGCGCCCGCGCCGGACACGGCCTGATATGTCGAGACGACCATGCTGTGGATGGGTGAGAGCTTGCGCAGCGCGTTGATGGCGGTCAGCGTGATGATGGTCGAGCAGTTGGGGTTCGAGATGATGCCGTGGTGCAGCTTCACGTCCCCGGCGTTGATCTCCGGCACGACGAGCGGCACGTTCGGGTCCAGGCGGAAGGCCGAGGAGTTATCCACGAACACGGCGCCGGAGCGCACGATCGCGGGGGCGAAGCGCTCGGCAATGTCGTTTTCCGCCGCGCCGAGGACGATGTCCATGCCGGCGAAGGCGGCGTCCGTCGCCTCCTCGACGACGATGTCCTGCCCCTGCCACGACACGACCTTGCCGGCCGAGCGGGCGCTCGCGAGCAGGTGCAGCTCCCCGACGGGGAAGCTGCGCTCGGCGAGGATCTTCATCATTTCCTGACCCACGGCGCCGCTTGCGCCGAGGATGGCAACACGATACTGCTTCATATCTGAAAACTTCCTTTCTTACTTCACAAAGCTGTTATACAGGACCTGAATGGCGGGGGCAAAATCCTTCGTGTCCACGCCGACGATGATGTTGAGCTCGTCCGGCCCCTGCGAGATCATGCGGATGTTGATGCCGTGCTCGCCGAGGGCGGCGAAGATGCGGCCCGACGTGCCGGGGCGGAACACCATCTTCCGGCCGACGGCCGCGACGATGGAGATGTTCTCCGTCACGTGCAGGTGATCCGGCTTGAGCTGCTTTTCCAGCTCGCCGAGCACGGAGTACAGACACGGGGTGATCTTCTCGCTCGGCACGACCAGTGACAGGCAGTCGATGCCGCTGGGGGCATACTCGATGCTCACGCCGTTGCGCTCGAACACCTCGAACACCTGCCGGAACGCGCCCACGCTCGAGGACATACCGGTTTTGGCGATGGTGATGATGGAGTAGTTTTTCTTGCCCGCGATGCCGGTGATGAGCCGTCCGTCGTCCACGTCGTCAAATGACTCCATGATGAGCGTGCCGGGGTGGTCGGGGTCGTTGGTGTTGCGGATGTTGAGCGGGATGTTTTTCTCGCGCACGGGGAACACCGTCCCCTCGTGCAGCACCTGCGCGCCGACGAAGCTCAGCTCGCGCAGCTCGTTATACGTGATGCGCTCGATCGGCAGCGGGTCGGGCACGATGCGCGGGTCCGCCATGAGGATGCCGGACACGTCTGTCCAGTTTTCGTACACGTCGGCATTGAGCGCCGCCGCCGCGAGCGCGCCGGTGATGTCGCTGCCGCCGCGGGAGAAGGTGCGGATCTTGCCGTCGGGCGTCACGCCGTAAAAGCCGGGGATGACGACGCTGCGCCCCTCGGCCAGCCGCTGCAGCGCGGCGTAGGACGCCTCCTTGTCGATCGTGCCGTCAAAGCGGAAGCGCACCCACAGCTCCGCGTCGAGAAACGAGTAGCCGAGGTAGTCCGCCATGAGCAGGGCGGAGAAATATTCGCCGCGCGACACGAGCTCCTCCTCCGAGATGCCGCTGCGCAGCTGCTGGCGCAGCACGTCGAGCTCGGCCTCGATGTCGACGCTCAGCCCGCACGCGTCGCGGATGGCGATGTAGCGCTCGCAGATCATCTGAAAGATGCTCTCGCAGCTCACGCCGTACTGCAGATGCGCGTGGCAGAGGTAGAGGAGGTCTGTGAGCTTGTGGTCATCCGCATCGCGCTTTCCGGCGGCGGACACGACGATGACCCTGCGCGCGGGGTCGGCGCGCACGATGTCGCGTACCTTTTCAAACTGCTTGGCGTCCGCCATCGACGAGCCGCCGAATTTTGCAACCTTGAGCATGGCGTCCTCCTTATTGCAGCGCGGCAAAGAAGCTCTCGCCGTCCTGCTCGAGCGCCTGCGCCATGAGCGCGTGCATCCGGCTCACGGGGATGGGCTGTGTGATGAGCGCGCCCTCCCAGTCCCACTCGGCGAGGGCGTCCAGCTCCGGCAGCGCGGCGCGCGTGCGCACATAGTAGCGGTGCTGCACGCCGGCATTGTCCGGCACGGCCGGAACGAAGGAATCGGTGTAGAAGGCATGCACACCGCGCGTGATGTCCACCAGATCCTGCACAACGTTGTAGGCAGTCGGGTAGCGCCCCGCGCCCTGACCGAAGAAGCTCTGCACGCCCATACGCTCGCCCTCCATGCTGATGAGGTTGAAGTTCGCGGGCACGGCGGCCTCGAGCGCATCGCTGCCGAGCAGCGTCGGCTCGACGTAGGCGCTGATGCTGCCGCCGCGCTGTTCGGCGGTGGCGATCAGCTTGCACGTGCAGTCGTGCGCCTGAAAGCGCGCGATGTCCGCCTTGCGCACGTTGCGGATGCCGGACACCGGCACGTCCGCCTCGCGCAGCGACACGCCGAAGGCGACGTTTGCGGACAGGATCAGCTTGCGCTGGATGTCCAGCCCGTCGATGTCGGCCGAGGGGTCGGCCTCGGCATAGTCGAGCGTCTGCGCCTGCGCGAGCACGTCGGCAAAGTCCACATCGCTGTGGTGCATCGCGTCCATGATGTAGTTGGTCGTGCCGTTGAGGATGCCCCAGACGCGGGAGATGTGGTTGGCGCGCGCGGCCTTTTCGAGGTTTGTCAGCCACGGGATGCCGCCGCCGACCGCCGCCGTGCACCGCAGCGCCGCACCGTGCTCCTTGGCGAGCGCGTTGAGCTCGTCATAGTAGCGGCACATGAGGTATTTGTTCGAGGATACCACGTTCTTTCCGGCGCGCAGCGCAGCCGCCACGTACTCATACGCCGGGTGCAGACCGCCCATGACTTCCACGACGGTGTCCACCGCGGGGTCGCTGAGAATGTCCTGGATATCATATGTGGTCTTGGCAGTCAGCTCGCCGAGATCGCGCCGGCACAGCACCCACGCTGCGCGGATATCGTCCCGGTCGGCGAGCATATCGTAAACGCCCCTGCCGACAACGCCAAAACCAAGAAGTCCGATGTTCATGATGTTCCCTCACTTTAGATTCGATGAAAATTGCCCGCGATAAGCGGACATATGTTTTTCAAGCGAGAACAATATACCACGCCTGTCTATGAAATGCAAGGCTGCGCGGCATTTTTGCGCAGAAAACGGCAAAAAACCGGCAGAAGCGAACTTCTGCCGGTTGTGTTTGTGCAGTTTTTACTGTCCGCGGTTTTGCAGCGCGGTCAGGTAGGGGTTGAAACGGCGCTCGGTCTCGAGCGTGGAGCAGTCCATGTGGCCGGGGTAGACCTCATAATCGCCGGGCAGGGCCGCGATCTTTGCCAGCGACTGCAGCTCGACCTCCATGCTGCCGCCCTCGAAATCCGTGCGGCCGCAGGAGCCGGCAAAGAGCGTGTCACCGGTGAAGAGCGCATCGCCGCAGATGAGCGTCACGCCGCCGGGGGTGTGGCCGGGCGTCTCCATGACGCGGAAGGTCAGATTGCCGACCTTGACCTCGTCGCCCTCCTTATAAAAGATGGTGCCCTCGGGCGGGGTGAACGTGTAGCTGTCGAACGCGACGGCTGTGCCCGCGTCGAGCGCGTTCATGTACACGGGCGCGCCGGTCTCCTCGTGCACGGCGTAGACGGCGCCGGTGTGGTCGTAGTGCCCGTGCGTGAGCAGGATGGCGCGGCAGGTGAGGTGGTTGTCCTCCAGATAGTAGAGGATGGTGTTGGACTCGTCGCCCGGGTCGATGACGGCGCACTCGAGCGTGGTCTCGTCGGTAACGATGTAGCAGTTGGTCATGAGGTGCCCGACGGGCAGACATTTGATGAGCATGGGGTAGCCTCCTTTATAATTGATCGGTATCGAGCAGGATGGTAACAGGGCCGTCGTTGACGGACGCGACTTGCATATCCGCGCCGAACTCGCCCGTGCGCACCGTGAAGCCGCGGGCCCGACAGCCGGCGATCACGCGCTCATAGAGCGGCACGGCGGTCTCCGGCCGGGCGGCGGCCGTGAAGCCGGGGCGGCGGGAGCGGCAGTCGGCAAAGAGCGTGAACTGGCTCACGATCAGCAGCTCGGCGCCCGCGTCGGTGGGATTGACGTTCATTTTGCCATTGGCATCTTCAAATACGCGCAGGCCGCAGATGCGGTCGACGATGCGGTCGGCTTCGGCCTCGGTGTCGGACACGTGCACGCCCAGCAGGACGAGAAAGCCCTTGCCGATGCGCGCGGTCTCCTGTCCGCCGATCGTGACGGACGCTTCGTTCACACGGGTGATGACAGCTCTCATGCTTTGCCCTCCTGTTTGGTTTTCCCTGCGTTTTTGGCGTGCTCGGCCTGCAGCTCCGCCGTGTTTGCGGTGGCCTTCGCGATGTCGGACGCACCGCTGCGCGAGATGCGGATGACGCCGCGGACGGCGCTCAGGCGGCTGATGATCGTGCGCAGCTCGGCCAGATCGTGCACCTCGGCCGTGATCGTGATGGTCGAGCGGCCGCTGTCCACGTCGCGCGCGGTGAGCGTGCGCACCTTGGCGTTGAGCGTGTTGAGCGCGGTGGCCACGTCCATCACGAGACCCGAGCGCTGTGCGCTGAGCAGCGTGAGCGTCGTGCCGTAGGAATCGGTGGTGTTCTCCGCCCAGCTCACGCGGATCCAGCGGCCGGCGGTCTCCGGATTGTCGCGGCTGGCGAGGTAGTTTTCACAGTCCGTGCGGTGGATGGACACGCCCGCGCCGCGCGTGATGAAGCCGATGATGCTGTCGCCGGGCACCGGCGTGCAGCAGCGGGAGAATTTGATGAGGCAGTTATCGAGCCCCTCGACGAGGATGCCGTGCACGGCGTGGCGCGGACGCTTATTGCGGCGCTCGGCCGCCTCGTTGATGCGGTCGATGGCGTTTTTCTGGTTGGCCTTCTGGCTGCGCAGGATCTCGTCGCGGATGCGGTTGACGGTGCGCGTGGCGGTCACGCCGCCGTAGCCGATGGCGGCGTACAGATCGTCGAGCGAGGTGAAGGCCAGCCGCTTGAGGATCTGCGGCAGGATCTCGTCGCCCATGATGTCGGCCGGGGCAATGCCGTTGGCGCGCAGCTCGCGCTCAAACTGCTCCTTGCCGTGGACGATGTTTTCCTCGCGGCGCTCTTTTTTGAACCACTGCTTGATCTTCGTGCGCGCGGCGCCGCTCTTGGCGAGACTGAGCCAGTCGCGGCTCGGGCCGGGCGCGTTTTTCGACGTGCGGATGTCGACGATGTCGCCGTTTTGCAGCACGTAGTCGAAGTTCACGATGCGGCCGTTGACCGTCGCGCCGACCATGCTGTTGCCGATCGCGGAGTGGATGCTGTAGGCAAAGTCGATCGGCGTCGCGCCGGCGGGCAGGTTAATGACATCGCCCTTCGGCGAGAACACGAACACCTCATCGGCGAACATGTCCACCTTCAGGTTGTGGAAAAAGTCCTGCGCGTCGGACTCCTGCTGCGTTTCGAGCAGGCGGCGAATCCAGGCGAACTTCTCCTCGTCGCCGGGCTTGGTGCCCTCGCCGCTGCCGGTCTTGTATTTCCAGTGTGCCGCGACGCCGTACTCCGCTGTCATGTGCATCTCCCACGTGCGGATCTGCACCTCGAACGGGATGCCCTCCGAGCCGATGACCGTCGTGTGCACGCTCTGGTACATGTTCGGCTTCGGCGTGCTGATGTAGTCCTTGAAGCGGCCGGGCAGCGGCTTGTACATATCGTGGATGATACCGAGCACGTTGTAGCAGTCGGGGATCGTGTCCACGATCACGCGAAACGCGCACAGGTCAAAAATACCGTTGATGTCGAGCTTCTGCGCGTACATCTTGCGGTAGATGCTGTAGATGTGCTTGATGCGGCTCGAAATCGTCGCGTGCACGCCCTCGGCTTCGAGCCGTTCACGGATCTGCGTGCGCATCTCGCCCATGAATTTTTCCAGCGTGGGCATACGCTCGTCGAGCGCGTCCGTGATGGCCTTGTAGCCCGCGGGGTCGAGATACAGCAGCGAGAGGTCCTCGAGCTCCCATTTGATCTTCTGCATGCCGAGGCGGTGCGCGATGGGGGCGTAGATCTCCATTGTCTCAAGGGACTTGATGCGCTGCTTTTCCTCACTCTGGTAGGCCATCGTGCGCATGTTGTGCAGGCGGTCGGCCATCTTGATGAGAATGACGCGGATATCCTTGGCCATGGCCAGGAGCATCTTGCGCATGTTCTCCATCTGCTGCTCTTCGACGCTTGTGTACTGCACGCGCGTGAGCTTCGTGACGCCCTCGACGATGTCAGCCACCGAGGCGCCGAAGCTGCGCGCGATGTCCTCGTGCGTGAGCGAGGTGTCCTCGATCGTGTCGTGCAGGAGGGCGGCGATGATCGAGTCCTCGTCGAGCCCCATCTCCGCCGTGATGATGGCGGCGGCGATGCAGTGCGACACGTAGGGTGAGCCGTCGCGGCGCTTCTGGCCGGAGTGGGCCCGGTCGGCACACTCGAAGGCCGCGCGCACGCGGCCGAGGTCGGCCGGGATGCCGGCGGCGGTGATCTTCTGTTCCAGCTCCTGATAGTGGGCCTCGAGGTCGTAGGGCTTCGGGGCCACGTTTTCGGCGCGGGTCGCTTCAGACATAGGGACAGCTCCTTTCCGGAACGGAATGGGGATTTTTTGAAAGGGATTCATAGCAAGCTCTGGCGGCGCTCGCGGAGAGCCTGCAGCAGCTTCGATGCGCCGAGATCCACCTTGCCGCTCGTCGGCAGGGGGCGCAGGCGCAGCGTCTCGCCGTCAAAGTCCACGGCGGCGAGGCCTCCATCCAGGTCTATGAAGAGACCTCCGGACTTGGCCCCGGCGCCGAGGTCATCACCACCGGTATGCCGCTGTCCGTCGAGCTTGGACCCGGCATGCTGGACAATATCTATGACGGTATCCAGCGCCCCCTGCCCGAGATGCGCAAGCTCTCCGGCGACTGCATCGCAAGAGGCATCGACGTTCCCGCGCTCAACCGCGAGAAGAAGTGGGAGTTCGTCCCCGTCGCAAAGCCCGGCGATAAGGTGCGCGCGGGCGACGTGCTCGGCACCGTCCAGGAGACGAGCGCGATCCTGCATAAGATCATGGTCCCGAACGGCATCGCCGGCGAGGTCGTCAGCATCGAGAGCGGCGAGTTCACCGTCGAGCAGACCGTCGCCGTCGTGAAGGACGCGAAGGGCGCAGAGCACAAGCTCAACATGATCCAGCGCTGGCCTGTCCGTATCGCAAGACCCTATGAGAAGAAGTACGTCCCCAGCCGTCCCATGAACTCCGGACAGCGTATCATCGATAAGCTCTTCCCGATCGCCAAGGGCGGCACGGCTGCCGTCCCCGGCCCCTTCGGTTCCGGCAAGACCGTCGTGCAGCACCAGCTCGCGAAGTGGTCTGACGTGGACATCGTCGTCTACATCGGCTGCGGCGAGCGCGGCAACGAAATGACCGACGTTCTTATGGAGTTCCCCGAGCTGAAAGACCCGCGCAACGGCGAACCGCTGATGAAGCGTACCGTGCTTATCGCGAACACCTCCGATATGCCCGTTGCCGCGCGTGAAGCCTCTATCTACACCGGTATCACCATCGCCGAGTATTTCCGTGACATGGGCTATGACGTCGCCGTTCTGGCTGACTCCACCTCCCGCTGGGCAGAGGCTCTGCGTGAAATGTCCGGCCGTCTCGAAGAAATGCCCGGTGAAGAAGGCTATCCCGCCTACCTCGCCTCCCGTCTGGCTCAGTTCTATGAGCGCGCCGGTGTCGTCGAGTGCATGGGCGCGGACGAGCGTCAGGGCTCCGTCACCGCTATCGGCGCTGTTTCACCTCCGGGCGGCGATATTTCCGAGCCTGTCTCTCAGGCGACCATGCGTATAGTCAAGGTCTTCTGGGCGCTCGACTCCAGCCTTGCCTATGCAAGACACTTCCCCGCCATCAACTGGCTGACCTCCTACTCCCTGTATGTTGACACTCTCCGCCCGTGGTACACCGAGCAGTTCGGCGAGGCCTACATGCAGAACCGCGAGAAGGCCATGCACATCCTTCAGGAGGAGAGCGAGCTTCAGGAGATCGTCCGCCTCGTCGGACAGGACGCCCTGTCCCCGGCTGACCGTCTCACCATGGAGACCGCGAAGATGATCCGCGAGGACTTCCTCCAGCAGAACGCCTTCGTCGACGAGGACGCTTACTCCTCCTACGCAAAGCAGTTCCGCCTGCTGGATATGATCCTCAGCTATGATACTCTCTGCCGCAATGCGCTGACGCTCGGCGCTGACATGAACAGCCTGTTCGTCATCGCCGCGCGCGAGAAGATAGGCCGTGCAAAGATGGCCAACCAGGATACCTTTGAGGAGGATTACGCGGCGATCGCGGCCGAAATGAAGGCCGAGATAGACGCAGTTGTTGCCGGAGGTGAGGAAGCATGATCAAAGAATATAAGACTATAAGAGAGATCGCCAGCCCACTGATGGTGGTCGACGGCGTTGAAGGCGTCACCTATGACGAGCTTGGCGAGCTCGAGCTTCCCAACGGCGAAGTCCGCCGCTGCAAGGTCCTCGAGGTCGAGGGCAACAAGGCTGTTGTGCAGCTGTTCGAGTCCGCGCAGGGTATCAACCTTGCCGAGACCAAGGTTCGCTTCCTCGGTCATCCGCAGCAGCTCGCCGTCAGCGAGGACATGCTCGGCCGTGTCTTCAACGGCATGGGTCAGCCCATCGACGGCGGCCCCGCCATTCTTGCCGAGGCGCACATGGACATAAACGGCCTGCCGATGAACCCGGCATCCCGTGCCTACCCCGCAGAGTTTATCCAGACCGGTGTCTCCACGATCGACGGTCTGAACACCCTCGTCCGCGGCCAGAAGCTGCCGATATTCTCCGGCTCCGGTCTGCCGCATGCGGCTCTCGCCGCGCAGATCGCGCGTCAGGCAAAGGTTCTTGGCGATAACGAGACCTTCGCTGTCGTCTTCGCCGCAATAGGCATCACCTTTGAAGAGTCCGAGTACTTCATCGAGGACTTCCGCCGCACCGGCGCTATCGACCGTACCGTCGTTTTCTCGAATCTCGCGAACGACCCTGCCGTCGAGCGTATCGCCACTCCGCGTATGGCGCTGACCGCGGCTGAATATCTCGCCTTCGAGAAGGACATGCAGGTGCTCGTCATCCTCACCGATATCACCAACTACGCCGAGGCTCTGCGTGAGGTCTCCGCGGCAAAGAAGGAAGTCCCCGGCCGCCGCGGCTACCCCGGCTACCTGTACACCGACCTTGCCACCATGTATGAGCGC
>ENA-USUJ01003724-USUJ01003724.1-human-gut-metagenome-genome-assembly--contig:-NODE-3724-length-10004-cov-5.863705_pt1 | contig 10004 bp, 10 predicted proteins | sample MGYA00250061_ERZ773398 | MGnify/ENA primary metagenome ERZ773398 (study PRJEB29103, sample SAMN06111992) | human gut metagenome | biome: human gut; feature: ankylosing spondylitis patient; material...
ACATACTATTTGAATTGGAAGTACTTTTTATTTCATACGACTATTATTGAAATCTTTCCAGATGTCATTTAAAGATATTATTGTTAGATTATCATTATCTATATTCATAAAAGTGCTAACTTCTTCTTTGTTTTTTAATGTACAAAGAATGTATTTATCTGCATACTTATAATTAAGCAGACTTTTATATTTGCCTTTAATCGTGCTTACATTATCGGTATACGAGACTTGTGCAGCTATGACTTGATTATTTTTGTTTAATCCTAACACGTCAATATCATGCATCCCTTTCCCTTTTTCCATCAATGTTTTTACAATTCGGATGGATTCAAGGGCAAAAGACGAGGTTAACCATTCATGACACATTTTCTCAATCTCTTCATCCGGTATTGCATCTAATTCGTTTTGCAAAGGATATCCATAATAGATACTTCGTATAGCATTTGTTCTCCTTTTTATTGGACTTAAGGTAATACTATGAGGCATTAATCCTTTTAATATCGGAAAGTTTTGTAAGGTTATGCTGTTAATTTCATGAATACCGCAATATACACTTTTCATCTGTAGGCAATATAAAGTATAGCCTTCTTTTAATGAGTGCACGCACGGCATCATTGTCCTGCGCCTTCAGCAGGCGGGCCAGCACCCGGTCGGTGTTGGCTGCCAGAAATGCCCGGTAGTGCCCGGCGGCGGCTTCGGTCAACTGCCACGGATACCGCAGCCGGTCGAAGCAGAGCATTGCCATCACATTGGCATCGTCGGCATCGTGGCCCTGCGGGAAGATCGCGTCGTATTCTGCGGGGAGAAATTTGTTCTCTAAAAAACACTGCCGGTAATGGTATCCCTGCCCGGAAAAGGTGTGCAGAAGGATGTGGGCGGGGGTCTCTTCGATATCCTCCCAGTAGGCGGGATACCAGAGCGCCGCCAGCGGGGCTGCTGTACCGGCAGGGCAAAACTCAGCCCGCACCGCTTCGGTGATGTTGTTCACAAGGGCAAACAGGCCGGTAGGTTCTTCAGGGCCTGCCTGCACCCGGATGGTCTCCAGCGCGAAGCAGTTCAAAAACACATCGCTGCCCATGGTCAGGCTGCCCGTGCCCACGGTGAGCAGACGCAGCTTGCGGCAGTTGTAGAATGCGCAGCTGCCGATGACCTGTAAGCTGTCCGGCAGGGTCAGCTCTTCGAGAAAGTTCCCACACACCGGGTGCAGGTCGTCTGCATCCGAACCGGCAGCGGGCGCGTCAAAGTCGAAGTCGTACCGGCGGCAGGTGCCGCCTACCGCCTGCCCAAAGGCCCGAGTCAGCCGCGCCGTGCCGTCCGGGGCCGCCTCGTAGCGGCAGGTCTTGTCTGCCGCAGGCAGGCTGCGTGGCTTTTCGGAAAAGCAGTAGTCGCCCAGTTCGGTAACAGCAAAGCTGCCGCCCTCCGGTGCTGGCAGTGTGCCGGGCAGCGCGATACACGGCTCTGTGCCGTACACCCGCACCAGCCGGGCTGTGTCTGCCGAAAGCGGCAGGATATCCAATGTAAGGGCGTTCTCCGGATATGCCATGTTCTGACCTCGTTTTCCTGCAATTCATTCAAGGTCCAGTATACCGCGAACAGGGGGTGATTGTCCAGAGCGGAGAAGAGAAAAGGAGCCGCCGCACGGCGGTGTGCCGGTGCGGCGGCTCTTTTGAGAAGGTAGAAAAACGCTTAGTTTTCGGCCAGATTGCCGGTGTACAGCTGGTAATACTTGCCCTTCTTGGCGATCAGCTCGTCGTGGCTGCCGCGCTCGATGATGCGGCCCTGCTCCAGCACCACGATGCAGTCTGCATTGCGGACGGTGGACAGGCGGTGCGCAATGACAAAGCTGGTGCGGCCGTACATCAGGCCGTCCATGCCGCGCTGCACCAGCGCTTCGGTGCGGGTATCGATGGAGGAGGTGGCCTCGTCCAGGATCAGCACCGGGGGATCTGCCACGGCCGCACGGGCGATGGCCAGCAACTGGCGCTGGCCCTGCGAGAGGTTGGCACCATCGCCGGTGAGCATGGTGTTGTAGCCCTCCGGCAGGCGCTTGATGAAGCCATCCGCGTTGGCAAGGCGGGCGGCGGCGATGCACTCTTCATCGGTGGCATCCAGCCGGCCGTAGCGGATGTTCTCCATCACCGTGCCGGTGAACAGATGGGTGTCCTGTAGCACGATGCCCAGAGAACGGCGCAGATCGGCCTTTTTGATCTTGTGGATGTTGATGCCGTCGTAGCGGATCTTGCCGTCCTGAATGTCGTAGAACCGGTTGATAAGGTTGGTGATGGTGGTCTTACCGGCACCGGTAGAACCGACAAAGGCGATCTTCTGGCCCGGACGGCCATACAGGTTGATATCGTGCAGGACGGTCTTCTCCGGCACATAGCCGAAGTCTACATCGGTAAAGGTGATGTTGCCTTCCAGCTTGTGGTAGGTGGTGGTGCCGTCGTGGTGCGGGTGCTTCCATGCCCAGATGCCGGTGCGCTCGTCCGTCTCCACCAGCTGGTCGTTGCGGTCGTACTTTGCGTTGACAAGGGTCACATAGCCTTCGTCCGTCTCGCTGGGTTCATCCATCATCTTGAAGATACGCTCGGCACCGGCCAGAGCCATGATGATGCTGTTGGCCTGCATGGACACCTGACTGATGGGCATGTTGAAGCTCTTATTCAACGAGAGAAACGCCACAACGGTGCCCAAGGTCATGCTGCCTACACCGCCTACAGCCATGGCTGCACCCACCAGAGCGCAGATGGCGTAGCTGATATTGCCCAGCTGGGCGTTGACGGGCATCATGATATTGGCGAAGCTGTTGGCCTGCTTGGCGCTTTCCTTCAGCTGGTCGTTCAGCTCGCGGAAGCCGGCCAGAGCCTTCTGTTCGTGGGTGAACACCTTGACGACCTTCTGGCCCTCCATCATCTCTTCGATATAGCCGTTCACCTTGCCAAGGTCGCGCTGCTGCTGGATGAAGTATTTGCCGGACTGTTGGGTGATCTTTTTGGAGCAGAACATCATCAGCGCCACCATCAGCATGGTAACGATCGTCAGCTGCCAGCTGAGCATGCACATGCTGAAGAACACCGAAACAATGGTAATGGCGCTGGACACCAGCTGCGGGATGCTCTGGCTGAGCATCTGGCGCAGGGTATCCACGTCGTTGGTGTACACGGACATGATGTCGCCATGGGGATGCTGGTCAAAATACCTGATGGGCAGGCTCTCCATATGGGTGAACAGCTGGGTGCGCAGGTTGCGCAGGGTGCCCTGCGTCACATTGACCATGATGCGGGCGTTGAGCCATGCGGCCAGAATGCCGATAACGTAGATGATGCCTACCCGCAGCAGAGCTGCTGCCAGCGGGGCAAAATCGGGGTCCTGCTGCTGGGTCATGGGCACGATGTAATCGTCCATCAAGGTCTGCAGAAACAGGCTTGCCTGAACGTTTGCCAGCGCGCTGACCACGATGCAGACAAGCACAAGGATGCAATGGGGCAGATAGTGCTGGAACACTTCGCCCATGATGCGCCCCAGCAGCTTGCCCGGATTTTCCACTTTGGGCCGGGGGCCGCCCATGCGGGGGCCGGGGCCGCGAACTTCTTTTGCCTGAGCCATTACTGTTCACCTCCCTGTTTGTCAAAGTCGCCGCCGCCCTGGGTCTGGCTGTTGTAAACTTCCTGATAGATGGCGTTGGTCTTGAGCAGCTCTTCGTGGGTGCCCAGACCATCGATCTTACCGTTATCCAGCACAAGGATGCGGTCGGCATCCTGCACCGAGGAAATGCGCTGTGCAATGATGATCTTGGTGGTGCCGGGAATTTCTTCGCGGAACGCCTTGCGGATCTTGGCATCGGTAGCGGTATCCACGGCGCTGGTGGAGTCGTCCAAAATCAGAACCTTGGGCTTGCGCAGCAGGGCGCGGGCGATGGTCAGGCGCTGCTTCTGGCCGCCGGACACGTTGGAGCCGCCCTGCTCGATCCATGTATTGTATTTGTCCGGGAAGCGCTCGATGAACTCATCGGCGCAGGCAAGCTTTGCCACACGGATGCACTCTTCCTCGCTGGCATTCTCGTCGCCCCAGCGCAGGTTATCGAGAATGGTGCCGCTGAACAGCACGTTCTTCTGCAGCACCATGGACACCTCGCGGCGCAACACGTCGAGGTTGTAGTCGCGCACATCCACACCGCCCACCTTCACGGTGCCGGTCTCGGCATCATACAGGCGGGGGATCAGCTGCACAAGGCTGGATTTTGCGCTGCCAGTGCCGCCGATGATACCTAAGGTCTCGCCGGGCTTGATGCGGAAGGTGATATCATTCAGCACCGGCTGGCCGCTGCCGTGCTTATACTTGAAGGTGACATGCTCGAACTCGATGCCGCCGTCCTTCACCTGCTGCACCGGCTGCTTTGCGGGGGGCAGGTCGGTGGTCTCGTCCAGCACTTCCACAATACGCTTTGCGGAAGCGGCAGACATGGAGATCATGACAAAGGCCATGCTCAGCATCATCAGGGCCATGAGGATGTTCATGATGTAGCCGAACAGAGCGTTCAGCTGGCCGGTGGTGATGGCGCCATGCAGAACGTACTTGGCACCCAGCCAGCTCAGGGCGATGTTGCAGCCGTAAACGGCGGTGAGCATGGCAGGGTTATTGAAGCTCAGGCGGCTCTCAGCGTTCACAAACTGGTCGTACAGGCTCTGGCAGGCTTTGGTGTACTTTTCGTTCTCAAAGCCCTCGCGCACGAAGCTCTTCACTACGCGGATGGCGGAGACGTTTTCCTGCACGGAAGCGTTCAGGGCATCGTAGTTTTTGAACACCCGGTCAAAGATGTGGAAGGTGGGCACCATGATGCCTGCCAGCACTGCCACCAGAAAGACCACAGCCACCACGAAGATCAGCGACAGCGGGCCGCCGATCATCACGGCCATGAACAGGGCGAACACCAGATGCACCGGGGCGCGCACGCACATGCGCTCGATCATCTGGAATGCGTTCTGTACGTTGGTCACGTCGGTGGTCATGCGGGTGACAAGGCCTGCGGTGGAGAATTTATCAATGTTGGAAAAAGAATAATGCTGGATGTTCTCATACATGGCATCGCGCAGGTTGCCGGCAAAGCCGGTGGATGCCTCGGCGGCGTATTTGCCGGCCAGAACGCCCAGCGCCAGCGCGACCACAGCCACCAGAAAGGTGAGCAGGCCGTACTTGAGGATGGCGTTCATATCGCCCTTTTCAATGCCCTGATCGATGATAAAGGCCATGATGGTGGGCAAAAGCACATCCATCACGGCTTCCAGAGCGGCAAAGAGCGGTGTCAGGACTGCGGCGCGTTTATACTCGCCCAGATGTGACACTAACTTTTTGATCATCTGAGTTGCCTCCTGTTACTTTTTATTTGTTTGGTACAGAACAATTTTATACAAAACATTTTAATTGTCAAGACGTTTCAAAAAATGTTCATAATTACTAATTTAACAACCCAAAATTTAGCAAACTGCATCACTGCAGAGCTTCCCGCAGCTTGTTTAAAAGCCGCAGCAGCTCGGTATTTTCCTCCGTTGTCAGCAGCCCGGCCACATAGTCGTCGGTCTGGTGGAAGCAGAGCATCGTCTTTTCGTGGAAGCAGATGCCCTCTTCGGTGAGCACCAGCTGCTTGAGCCGGGCATCCTGCGGAACACTGCGCCGCTCAATATAGCCCTTGCGCTCCATCAACTGCAGGATGTTGGTCACGGTGGAGCGGGTGATAGAGAACTCCCGCTCAATGTCCCGCTGGAACACGGGGGTGTCCCGATGGCGGTAGAGATACCCAATGATCCACCCGTGCATGGGGGTGGCCTGCTCCACGTCATTTTCGCGGGCAAACTGGTTGATCTTGCGGAAGATCAGGTTGTCCACCCGGCGGATCTGCGCCGGGATGACCTGTGGGCCTTCCCAAGGGGGATCGGCGTGATTGCAGCACTCGTTTTTGGTTTCGTCACACATCATGGTTTTGTCCTTCATGGTTGTTTTGGCATTGAACAGTTTCAAATAAAACTGTTTGATAGCATACATATTATACAGCAGACAAAGTGAATGTCAAGGGGGAGTGAACGATTTTAAATGCCCTCCGCTTTGCTCTGGGCATAAAATAATGAAATATTATTTTTTATATTGCAAACCAGCCAAGCCTGCGGGCTTGGCTGGTTTGCTTTTTCACGGAAGGGGCCGTAGTTGCAAGCGGCATATTTTCCGGTTGCGCGGTCATTTCCGAAGGAAATAAGCGCAACAGATGGAGTTTACCTTTTGGGCCATTACTGTGAAAATGCAACAGCAGACAGCCCGCAGGATGTCTGCTGTTGCCCTATTATAAAAATATTTTTCCGCTAAATATGCCCAGAGCGAATGTGGAGGGCATTCTGAATTATTATTCCAGATTGTGTTTTTTACAGAACTGTTTGCTCACCCAGTACATCCCGCCCCACAGCAGAACGGCCAGCACCAGATACACCGGGTTCTTCATGGAACTGACCAGCGACTGCCCAAACACTGCCATCATGGCGATCATCACGCCCTTGCCCAGCAGCATGGTAATGAGATAGCGCTTTTCGTCAAAGTCCGAGATGCCAAAGGCCAGATGCATAAAGGAGCTTGGCGCGAAGGGCAGCAGCGTGAGCATGAACAGCGACGAAGTGTCAAAGCGGTTCACCCACTGCTGAGCCTTTTCCAGCTTGGGTGAGCGGGAGGCAAACTTCCAGAAGAAGCACTTGACCACCCGCCGCCACAGCAGGAACATGATGCAGCCACCCAGCGCCACACCGGCCCAGCTGTACAGAAAACCCAGAATGCCGCCGTGAGCCGCTACATTCAGCGCCACAATGGCAATGAGCGGCAGCGGCGGAAAAAACGACTCCACCATGGCCAGCGTGATGGGGGCAATGGGGCCAAGGTTGCCAAAACTGTCCAGCAGAGTTTCCCAGAACTCCAGCGTTCCCAGCTGGCGCAGCCAAAAGTTCATTGTGCACATCCATCCCTTCCGCCTGCGCTTTCCCATCCGCAGGTTCCTCTATCCGTAGTATATCCATATTGTATGACACAAGCATGAACACAAAGCGACATTTTTTTTGCCCTGTGCACAGCTTCCTTGGGATACTACGAAGCTGCCGGTGCTGTTTTACTCCGCAGCCTGCTTTTCTGCGCGGGCCTTCATGCGCTCCAACTGGGCGGTGCGCTGCTTTTCCCACCGGGCAAGAGAAGCATCGTCCGGGATCTGCAGGCAGCGGGCGTAGCTCCAGTGCAGGCCGTCGCGGCGGGCCAGCTTGTAGCGCTGGAACACACCCTTGCCTGCGGCATTGCTGCTGCCGGCGCAGTGGGGGCACTGGCTCAGGGTGTACCAGCTGTTGCTGCCCTTTTTCAACCATACATCATCGGGCTTAAGCGGTGCGCCGCACTCCGGGCAGCTCATGGTGTAAATTTTGGGGTCGGTGCGCCAGGTGTACTGCTCTACATAGCCGCGGAATACCTCAAAATCCCGGTAGTCGCCGGGGGTGGGGCACAGGCTGGCCCGCAGGGATTCCTCCTCAGTGGGGTAGGCCGCAAGACCGGCCCGCAGGTCGAGCATCCGGCAGACATCGGCGGTGTACAGCGTGTCGGAAAGGGCATCGTGGAACTGCCGCTCCATGGGCAGCCCTAAGCGGGTGACGACGCTTTCCAGCGTCATGCCCTCGCCCTCTTTGCGGGGATGCTCCCGCAGGAACACCTGCTGCAGGTCGTACCAGACGGTGGGCTTTGATTCGTCGATGTTGCACAGGTACAGGTTCTGCTTGAGCACCGGTACGTCATCCATGCCCCACTCGGCAAATTCGGCATCCGGGCCGCACCACTGCATAAAGCGGCGCAGGCCCTGCACGATGGGCTCACCCTTGTCCAGATCGGCCTGCGTCAGGCCGGTGACTTTAGCAATGTGATGCTGCAGCTTACGGAAGATGCGGGGCCGCAGATGGATGGAAAAGGTGTCCAGCACGTTGGCATCCTCGTCGATCTTCACGGCACCGATCTCCACGATCTCGCCCCGGAAGGTCTGCTGCACGCCATGGTAATTAAAGGTATACGGCTGGTAGCCGATATTCCATTCCAGATCAAATAAAACCAGATTGCGCGGCATTGTTTTGTGTTCCTCTCGTTACTTTAAAATAAACTTCTCCACAGCCTCGGCCACACCGTCGTGGTCGTTGTCGGCGGCAGTCACATAGTCGGCCACGGTCTTTACCGGCGCTTCAGCGTTCTGCATGGCCACGCCCACACCAGCGTACTCGATCATGGAGCGGTCATTCAGGCCATCGCCGCAGGCCATCAGGTTTTCGCGGCCAAGGCCCATGTGCTCCAAAAGGGCGGCAAGGCTTCCGTCCTTGGCAACGCCCAGCGGCACGGCTTCAATAAAGAACGGGCTGGAGGGGTACAGGTCGATGCGGCCGTTAAACTGCTTTTTGCCGGCGGCCCACACCTCGTCCCGGCGGGCGGGGTCCAGCGTGATGAGCATTTTGCAGATGGGGTAATCCACATACTTGGCAAGATCGTCCACACCGGTCATGGGCAGTTTGCAGGTAAAGCACTCGCGCAGTGCCCACTTGTCGTCCGGGTGCTCGGTGACAACGCCCTCTTTATTATAGGTGATAATGGTCACATTCTGTGCGGTGGCAAAGGCGCACAGCTCGGGTACGTACTGGGCATCCAGCTGTTTCTGGTACAAAGTCTCGCCGGTGCGGCAGTCGATGATCTTGCCGCCGTTGTAAGAAAGGATGCAGCCGCCCTTTTTATCCAGCCCCAGTTCCTTTGCCAGCGGCAGCACGCCCGCGGTGGGACGGCCGGATGCCAGCACGATGGTGACACCCTTTGCAATTGCGGCATCCAGTGCGGCGCGGGTGCGGGGTGTAACTTCCTTCTGGCTGTTGGTCAGGGTGCCATCCAGATCCAGTGCCAGAACTTTGATCTCTGCCATATAAAATCCTCTCAATTTATATAAAAGTAAAAAAGCACTTACTCTCTTATTGTACAATGAAATGCCATCATCTTTCAACCCTTGCAGAGACGTTTGTGGAAAAAGTGGTGGCACTTGAGCAGGATTTTACATCCCTTTCCGGCTTTTTACGTTGGCGCGGATGCCGCAGCCGACGAGGAGAACTGCCTGCTGGGCCTGTTCCAGAAACCCAAGTACATCTTCCTGTTCATCGGCGACGGCATGGGCACTGCCCAGATCCAGTCTGCCCGCTTCTACAAGGGCACCGTGGACAACAACGGCGCTGTGACCGAGGCCGACTTCCACATTTTCCCGGATAAAGTAAAACCTCCCCGCTCTGGAACCGCAGCGACTGCGGCCGGGCAGGGAGGTTTTGCGTTGATTATGCTGTTTGCCTTTGCGGCTCCGCGGGTGAAAAAACAAATCGGGAAAGTCCGCAGACTTTCCCGATTTGTAATTTAGAAAATGATTCCGCTGAATATGGCCAGAGCAAAGCGGAGGCCATTCAAAATTTAATTGTTGATCTCCGGGAAGCCCTCCAGCTTGCTGGTGCAGTGGGGGCAGCGCACTGCCTTGATAGAGATCTCGCTCTGGCAGTAGGGGCACACCTTGGTGGTGGGGGCTGCCGGTGCAGCAGGCTCTGCGGGCTTCTTGTGCAGGGCGTTGATGGTCTTGATGACCACGAACAGCACAAAGGCCACGATCAGGAAGTTGATGATGGCGGTGATGAATGCACCAATGCCGATCATCACATCACCCACATGGATGCCGACGTCCGAGAAATCGGCGTTGAAAAACAGGCCGATGGAGGGGTTGATGATGTCGTTCACCAGTGAGTTGACGATGGCGGTAAAGGCACCGCCGATGACAACGCCGATGATGATTTTGACGCCGGTGTCGATGTAGCCTTCACCGGAGGTGGAAGCGAGGGCGGTCTTGGCGGAGATGTCTGATACTGGACGTACCTGTCAAGGTGGGAAACTCGGTTATCATGAGTAACACATTCAACGACGGTACGACCATC
>ENA-USUJ01003727-USUJ01003727.1-human-gut-metagenome-genome-assembly--contig:-NODE-3727-length-9997-cov-4.680645_pt1 | contig 9997 bp, 8 predicted proteins | sample MGYA00250061_ERZ773398 | MGnify/ENA primary metagenome ERZ773398 (study PRJEB29103, sample SAMN06111992) | human gut metagenome | biome: human gut; feature: ankylosing spondylitis patient; material...
ATCGGCGTGATCCACAAGAACATGACCATCGCCGAGCAGGCCGCGCAGGTCCGCAAGGTGAAGCGTGCCGAGAACGGCATGATCTACGATCCGGTGACCATTTCCAAGGACCACACCGTCGGCGACGCGCTGAACCTGATGAAAGAGAACAAGATCGGAGGCATTCCGGTCGTGGATGCGGACAGGATGCTTATCGGCATCGTCACCAACCGCGACCTGCGTTTCCAGCGCGACATGTCGCGCCGCATCGAGGAGGTGATGACGCCCGGCGACCGCCTCGTGACGACGCACAATCCCGAACTCTCCCACGCCCAGGAAATACTGCTCAACAGCAAGATCGAAAAGCTCCCCGTGGTGGACGACGCAGGCCGTCTGGTGGGGCTGATCACTTATAAGGACATCACCAAGGTGCAGGATCACCCCAATGCCTGCAAGGACGCGAAGGGCCGCCTGCGCGTGGCGGCCGGCGTCGGCGTTACGCCCGACGCGATGGACCGCGTGAAGGCGCTGGTCGCCGAGGACGTCGACGCCGTGGTGCTCGACTCGGCGCACGGCCATTCGGCCAACATCGTTTCGATGCTCAAGCGGATCAAGGAGGTTTATCCGTCGCTCGACGTGGTGGTGGGCAACATCGCCACGGGCGGGGCCGCGCGCTACCTGATCGAGAACGGCGCCGACGGCGTGAAGGTCGGCATCGGTCCCGGTTCGATCTGCACGACGCGCATCATCGCGGGTGTGGGCGTTCCCCAGCTGACGGCCATCTACGACGTGGCCTGCGTGGCCCGCGAGAGCGGCGTTCCGGTGATCGCCGACGGCGGACTGCGTTATTCGGGCGATCTGGTTAAGGCGTTGGCTGCGGGCGGCGACTGCGTGATGATCGGTTCGATGTTCGCCGGCACGGAGGAGGCTCCGGGCGAGACGATCATCTTCAACGGCCGCAAGTTCAAGAGCTACCGCGGCATGGGCTCGATCGACGCCATGAAGGCCGGGTCGGCCGACCGCTATTTCCAGAAGGGCTGCGAAGGCAACATCAGCAAGCTCGTTCCCGAAGGCATCGCCGCGCGCGTGCCGTTCAAGGGCTCCCTTTCCGAGACGGTTTACCAGCTCATCGGCGGCGTCCGTTCGGGCATGGGCTACTGCGGCGCGAAGGACATCGAGACGCTCAAGCAGGCCCGGTTCATCCGCATCACGGCTTCGGGCATGCAGGAGAGCCATCCGCACGACGTAGCCATCACGAGCGAGGCGCCCAACTATTCGAGCGAACGGTAGATGGGACTCCCGGTTTCGAAATACGACTGGTGGATTCTGGCGGCGGCGTTCGCACTGTTCGCCGCATGGCTGATCACCCGCCTTCCGGTGCTGCGTACGCTGGTCCTTGCGGCGGCGTTGGGTTATCTTCTCCGGCGCGTGTGGGTGGGCTATCGAAATTTTGGAAAGTAATTGAACGACTGATATGGAAAAAATCCTGATTCTCGACTTCGGATCGCAGTACACGCAGCTGATCGCACGCCGTGTCCGCGAACTGAACGTCTATTGCGAAATCCACCCCTTCAACAAAATTCCGGCGATAGACGCGTCGGTGCGGGGCGTGATTCTTTCGGGCAGTCCCTTCTCCGTGCGGGACGCACAGGCCCCGACTCCCGACCTTTCGGCCATCAAGGGCAAACTGCCGCTGCTGGGCGTCTGCTACGGCGCGCAGTTCCTCGCCTCGGCTTTCGGCGGCGAGGTGCAGCCCGCGCCCAGCCGCGAATACGGCCGTGCGATGCTCACCGTGGGCGACGCCTCGGATGCGCTGATGCGCGGCCTTCCGGCCCGCACGCAGGTGTGGATGTCGCACGGCGACACCATTACGCGCGTGCCCGACAACTATGAACTGATCGCCAGCACCGAGGACGTGCGCGTCGCCGCCTTCCACGTCGGGGGCGAGCAGACGTGGGGCATCCAGTTCCACCCCGAAGTGTACCATTCGACCGACGGCACGCAGCTGCTCAAAAACTTCGTCGTGGACATCTGCGGCTGCGGGCAGTCGTGGACCTCGGAGGGTTTTGTGGAGGCTACCGTGCGCGAACTGCGCGAGAAGCTGGGCGACGACAAGGTCGTGCTGGCGCTTTCGGGCGGCGTGGATTCGTCGGTGGCGGCCGTGCTGCTGCACAAGGCCATCGGCAAGAACCTCTACTGCGTCTTCGTCGACTCGGGCCTGCTGCGCAAGAACGAGTTCGGGGAGGTGCTGGAGTCCTATAAGCACATGGGGCTGAACGTCAAGGGCGTGAATGCCTCGGCCAAGTTCCTGGGCGATCTGGCGGGCGTTACGGACCCCGAGCGGAAGCGCAAGATCATCGGCCGCGACTTCGTGGAGGTTTTCAACGAGGAGGCCATTCAGATCAAGGACGTCAAGTGGCTGGCGCAGGGTACGATCTATCCGGATGTGATCGAGTCGTGTTCGGTCAACGGCCCTTCGGCCACGATCAAGTCGCACCACAACGTCGGCGGGCTTCCCGAGAAGATGAACCTGAAGATCGTCGAGCCGTTGCGCCTGCTGTTCAAGGACGAGGTGCGCCGCGTGGGCCGTTCGATGGGCATTTCCGAACAGCTGATCGGCCGCCATCCCTTCCCGGGACCGGGCCTTGCGATCCGCATTCTGGGCGACATCACGCCCGAGAAGGTCGAAATCCTCCAGAACGTCGACAAAATCTATATCGACTCGCTGCGCGCCGCCGGGCTGTACGACCAGGTGTGGCAGGCGGGGGCTGTCCTGCTTCCGGTGAAGAGCGTCGGCGTGATGGGCGACGAGCGCACCTACGAGAGCTGCGTGGCCCTGCGCGCCGTGACCTCCACGGACGGCATGACGGCCGACTGGGTGCACCTGCCCTACGAGTTCCTGGCCAACGTGTCGAACGACATCATCAACAAGGTCAAGGGGGTCAACCGCGTAGTCTACGACATCTCCTCCAAACCGCCCGCAACCATCGAGTGGGAGTAGGGGGATTCCCGTTATGAAAAAGGACCGCATCCGCGGGAAATTCACTGTTGTAAACGAGGTTTCGGTTTCCAGACCGTCGCCTCGTTTGCTTTTGTTTATATGCATCGTTCTGAACTGCAATCCGCAGCGGGCGTTTCGCCTATTCCGACCGTCGTCATGGAAATTCCGAAAGAGGTCTGCAACCTCAAGGACCGCCGCAGCGACCTGTACGAGGTGCGGGTGAAAAAATGAAGGACACGGTGACGGGCTTGAAAACGGGGAGCGCATGCGGGCCTTGATTGTCGGGGCCTGATGCGGCCGGGCATTATGCCGCAGTGTACGCGCATTTTTTGTTTAGGACGGGCTATGGAAAAGCCCTGGGCGGCGATGCCCGGTATAGATTGTTTCGCTGTAAACAGCGTGCATGGCTTTTTGTGAATCTTCTTGCCGCATGGCTAAATAATGAGCCGGCGCAGACGGTAGACGTAATGGTCTACGGCATGCAGTCCGGCAGCGAAACCTTTTCTGTGCACCCTTGCAACGAGTCCGGCAACGCCCGAAATACCGTATGTGACGCAACACATTGATAAAAACGCAGCACGCGAGCACCCTTGGGCTCCGCGCTGGAACATGGATACGGACGTGCGTGCTTTTTCGCACTCCTGCAAGACACCGGTAAGACTTAAATCGGAATTATAGACGTATTCACATTGCCATTGGTCGGCAAGTAAATTCCCCCCCCCACGGGTTAGGAACGTTTCATTCGTGAATTTCCATGGAGCGTCCGGCCTGTTCCCCGACTCCTTGCAGAGCAGGCAGGCCATGAAAACCGTTAGCAGTATGAATACCGATTTACGCATTCCGACAAACTGAATCCATATACAAAATTAACGGTTCATACGGGACCGGCAAATTTTTCGGCGATTTATGCCGGAAACGGAGATGAATCCGTCCGAATGCAGCATATTGCCGTATGCTTCGATCGGATTCTGTTCGGGAATGGGCGAGAAGGCGAGAGACTGCATGTTGTAATTCAGCATGATGCGCAATGAAAGGCAAAAAAAGTAAACGAGGCGACGGCCTGGAAACCGAAACCTCGTTTACGATAGTCAATAGTGAACTCTCCGCGGATGCGGTCCTTTCTTGCCGCTGCGGGGTTATTTTACCGAGACGGGCAGCGTGGCGGCGATGTCGGCCGACGAGGTTCCCAGCGAAAGGGTGTATTCGCCCGGGTTGACCTTCCAGCCGCGCGACTGCGTGTCCCAGAACGCCAGCGCCTGCCGGTCGAGTTCGAACTCCACGACGGCGCTTTTGCCGGGGGCCAGGGTCACTTTCCGGAAGCCTTTCAGCTCCTTTTTCGGCCGGAGGACCGTCGGGGCGTTCTCCGTGACGTAGAGCTGCACGACCTCCGCGCCCTCGCGATCGCCCGTGTTGGTCAGCGTGACGCTCACTTTCAGCGGCTTGTCGGCGGGGAACACCTTCGGGGCGCGGGGTTTCGAAAGCTCGAACGTGGTGTACGAAAGTCCGAATCCGAAGGGGTAGAGCGGTGCGATGCCCTTGGTCTCGTACCAGCGGTAGCCGACCAGCACCGACTCCTTGTAGTCGATGTCGTAGAGCTGGATCAGGCGTTCGTTGTAGGCGCGGGGCGCCTTGTTGTAGAACTCCGCGCCGGCGGGCATCGTGCCTTTGGCGGGGGAGTCGTTGAACTCCTTCTCGATGGTCATGGGCAGTTTGCCCGAGGGCGACAGTTTGCCCGAAAGAATGTCGGCCAGCGCCGTGAAGCCGCTCTGGCCCGGATACCAGCCGTAGATCACCGCCGCGGCTTTGTCGTTCCAGCCGCCCATGCGGATTCCCGAACCCGAGTTGACCAGCACGATGGTGTTGGGATTGGACTCGACGGCCGTGCGGATGAAGGCCTCCTCCTCCTTGGGCAGCGCGAAGGGGCGTTCGAACGACTCCACGTCGATCGTGCCCGTCGAGAGCAGCACCACGTCGGCGGCGGCCAGCTCCTCGCGGGAGGGTTTTTCGACGACGCGGACCGCATCGCCGTAGACCTCGCGGAGCGCCGCGGTCAGCGTCACGTTGTCGTAGCCCAGCACCTCGGCCGAGGACGACGTGCTGCCTCCCGTGCGGGGAATCTGCTCGGTGAAGCGTCCCGTCAGCAGGATTTTGCGGCCTTCGGCGAGGGGCAGGATGCCGTTGTTGCGCAGCAGTACGATGCCCTCGGCGGCCACGTCGTAGCCGGTCTGCTTGTGCGCCGGGAATTTCTCCAGCAGGGCGGGAACGTACTTCTCCCGGTCGTAAAGTCCGAAGGCGATGCTCGTGGCGATGTTGGGGCGGATCATTTTCTCAATGTCCTTTTCGGTGATGCGGCCCTCCTTGAGCAGCGCGCGCACCTCGCCGAAGAACTCCTTGCGGCCCGGCATCTCGACGTTCTGGCCGCTCTTGACCACCTTCTCCGTGTCGTTCACCGACGACCAGTCGCTCATCACGCAGCCCCGGAATCCCAGCTCGCCGCGCAGGATGCGCCGGATCAGGTCGGCGTTCTGCCCGGCCCACTCGCCGTTGAGGCGGTTGTAGGAGGTCATCACGTAACCCACGCCAGCGTCGATGCCGGCCTTGAACGGCGGCAGGTAGAGTTCGTGCAGCGCCCGTTCGTCGACGATCGAGTTCGAGCGGCGGCGGTAAAATTCCGTCTCGTTGCAGATGAAGTGTTTCAGACACGCCACGGTTCCCGTCGACTGCATGCCCTTCACATACTCGGCGACCATCGCCGAGGCGAGCAGCGGATCTTCGCCCATGTATTCGAAGTTGCGTCCGTTCTGCGAGTTGCGGTAGATGTTCATGCCCGGACCCAGCAGGACTTCGATGCCTCCGGCGCGGCACTCTTCGCCCACGGCTTCGGCATAACGATAGGCCAGCGACGGGTTGAAGGTCGCTGCGAGGGAGATCGGGCACGGAAAGGCCGTCGAACGCTCCAGCTGGCGGACCATCGTCGGGTCGGACAGGTTGTCGCGCATGTGCACGCCCTGCGTGGCGTCGGAGAGATAGATGTAGGGCATGCCTTTCTCGGGCACGCCGTAGAAGAAGAACGAGGAGTAGCCGCGCATGAACGAGATCTTCTCGTCGAGGGTCAGCTGTGCGATCCGGACGTCGGCCTGCCGGTAGGCCTCGTCCCACGCTACGACCTGCTGGGCGGCGGCCGGTGCGATCGCCGCGGCTGCCGTTGCGAAGGCGAGCAAAAGTTTTACGGAGGTTTTCATCGTTTTTTGAATTGGTTTGCGTTTCTGTCTTCTGCAAAGTTAGCGCATGAACGGCCCGCCGGAACGGCTCTTCGGAAAAATATAAATGATATGAACTGTCAGTTTTCTGAAAACCAGTTGATTGATGCTTCAGATGGCGTTGAATTATACAAATAAAACAGGCCTGATAATTTGCTTTTGCATGCTTTTTATCGTTATATTTGTGCAAATCCGTTGCCTGAAATGAAAAAACTGCCTCTCCTTTTCGCGGCCTTTCTCGTCGTCTCCGCATCCGGTCTGCGTGCCGGGGAACCTTCGGACATACATACGCTGCTTCGCCGCCTGGACGGTCTGCTCGACCGCCGCGAGGAGTTCCTGCTCCGTCACGAAGCGCGCCTCGACTCGCTCAAATCCCTGCTATGCGGCGACACCCTCGGGTTCGGGGCGCGTTATGCCGTCACGGCGGAGATTGCGGAGCGTTATTTCGCCTACCAGAGCGACTCGACGATCGCCTACCTGCGCCGGAATGTCGCGCTGGCCGAAAGGGCGGGGAATGCCGACCTGACGATCCGCGCCAAATCGGTCATGGCGATGTGTTACAGCATGAACGGCCGCTTCCTCGAAGCCGACCGGGTGCTGGCCGGGGCGACCGACACGCTGCATATGAGCCGTGCGACGCAGGCGGCCTATTATGCCGCGCAGCATCGCCAGAACCGCGAGGGCCGCAGCCAGAGCGAGCCGGGGGCGGAGCGCGACCGGTTTCGGGCCTGCGAGGAGTACTACGCCCGCCGTGCGCTGGAAACCACCGGCGACATTTCGAAACGTTTCTATTTCGCCTACCTCGTCGCCGTGGACGAAGGGGATTACGACCGTGCCGCCGCGGCCTGCGACAGTGCGTTGGCATGCGCTCCGCCCGCGTCGCACGACTATGCCCGGGCGGCGTTCTACCGTTCGGAGACCGAAAGGTTCCGGGGCGACGAAGCGGCTCGTTTCGAATGGCTCGTGCACGCCGCCATGGCCGATGTGCAGGGGGCGGTCCGCGACTACGGCGCCTTGGGCGGCGTGGCCGAAGAGCTGCTGCGCCGGGGCGACGCCGCACGGGCGATGCGGTGTATCCGCGTTGCGATCAACGACACGCAGGCCTACAATTCGCCCATCCGTTCGTGGCGCGACATGGCGATTCTGCCCCAGATCGAGCAGGCGTACAGCGAGCGCAATGCCCGTCTGCGCGCGATGTACGTCGCGCTGATCCTTCTGGCCTTTCTTTTCGCCCTCTCGGCAATCGGAGGCGTGCTGTTCGTCCTGCGCCAGAACCGGCGGCTCAACGCCGTGCAGCAGACCCTGCGCGAGTCGAACGGAAAACTGGCCGAGCTGGCTGCGAGCCTGCGCGAAACCAATGCCGACCTGAGCCGGCAGAACATCCGCATCGCCGACGCCAACCGCATCAAGGAGGTTTATATCGGCGGGTTCCTGAAGACGATCTCCGAATATATCTACAAACTGGCCGACACCTACCGTCATGTCGGCCGGATGCTGCGCGACGGCCGTTCCGACGAGCTGCGCCGCGAGTACGCCGGAACCGATGTCCGGAGCGACGAACTGAAAGAGTTCTACCACAATTTCGACACCACCTTCCTGGGGCTTTTCCCCTCGTTCATCGGGGAGTTCAACCGTCTGCTCGCCGACGATGCGCGCATCGGGGTCCGCCGTCCGGGAAGCCTCACGACCGAACTGCGCATCTTCGCGCTGGTCCGGCTGGGCATCACCGACACGGCGACCATCGCCGCACTGCTGCACTGTTCGGTCAATACGGTGTACAGCTACCGTTCGCGCATGCGGCTGCGTTCGCTCGTTCCGGAGCGGGATTTCGAACAGCGGGTGCAGTCCATCGGTCTCGGGGACGATGCCGCGGAGCTTTCCGGGACCTGATCGGAACGGGGCCTCTTGTCGGCGAAACACGGAGTTTTTTCGCTCGGGGTGTACGCTCCGACGCGGAAATGCGTATATTTGCAGCACGCATATACCGATACGATGAAAGATTTTGCAGCCATAGATTTCGAAACGGCCAACGGCAAGCGCACGAGCGTCTGCTCGGTGGGCGTCGTCGTCGTGCGCGGCGGCGAGGTGGTCGATACGTTTTACCGCCTGATCCGTCCCCGTCCCAATTTTTACAGCCATTTCACGACGGCCATCCACGGTCTGCGCTATGAAGATACGGCTGATGCCCCCGATTTCGCGTCGGTGTGGCGCGAAATCGAACCCCGTATCGAGGGGCTGCCGCTCGTGGCCCACAACTCGCCCTTCGACGAAGGCTGCCTGCGGGCCGTCTTCGAACTGTACGGCATGCCCTGGCCCGGTTATACCTTCTACTGCACCTGTCGGGCCTCGCGCCGCACCTTCGGCAGCCGCCTGCCCAACCATCAGCTGCACACCGTCTCCGCCGCCTGCGGCTTCGAACTCGAAAACCACCACCACGCGCTGGCCGATGCCGAGGCGTGCGCGCAGATTGCCCTGAAAATCCTGTAATATATATAGGTGTCGCCCGAGAAGTCTGATTTTTACGATTTCACCCCTGCCGGAGATAGCTCCGACAGGGGTGATTTCCATTTTCGGGGAGCGGGCCGACAGCCCGTCCCGCACCATCGGCGGCGAAGCGGGAAAGAGTGGGATTCTCGGAGGAAGCGGACTCAGCTAACGGCGCTATCGCATGTATCCCGTAACGGTCAGCGGGGCATCGCCCACCTCGGCCGTGACCTCCGTCGTTTCGCCGCGGGCGTTCTCGTAGCGGAACGTATAGGACTTGCCTTTTTCCAGCAGGAACCTCAACGCATCGTTCATGTCCTGCCTCGGCCCGGCCGTGCGGCCTCCGCCCATCTGCTCGGCACCGCAGAATACATCGACATTGGCCGCCACGCGGGCGTCCGAGCGCCCTTCGTGCGCCGCACTGTCGTACATCACGAAAGTCACCGTCGTATGCCTTCCCTGCGCCACGAGGGCCTGCTCGTAGGATGCATAGAGATCGCGGTAACGCTGCGAGACGTCGACCCCGTGCACGTCGCGCGAACGCTCGTTCCACACCATCGGAAACCAGTCGCCGGTCGGCCGGAACGACACGGCGAAGATGCCGTGCGTACGGTCATCGAGCGCCCGCCCGGCATCCGAAAGGAACCAGGCATGGTCGAGCCCCGAGGGGTAATATTCCGTGAAATACCAGCGGCCGCCAATCCATACCTCGACCCAGCTGTGGTTGCCCCGATCGTCGTGCCATGCGGGAGTTCCGGCAAAGCGCGCGGGAATGCCCGCAGAGCGCAGGGCATCGACCAGCAGGACCGAAAGGCCCGTGCAGGAGGCCATATGCTGACGCATCGACTCGGAGGGACTCTGGTTGGTCTTTTCGCGGGCGGTGTTGTACTCCACCCCGACGTCGGCCGCGATATTCCGGTTCACGGAGTCGATCGCAGCGCGGATGTCGCGGCAAAGCGCCACGCGCCGGGCGAAGCGCGGGTAGAAATCCGCCCGCCAGCTGTCGCGCACCTCGTCCACGGCGGCATAGGGCAGCACCTCGTTCAGGAAGACGGAATCGGGCAGCGCACGTGTCCAAGGGTAGTCCCGGCGGGCACGGTAGGCATATTCCACATTCTCGCGCAGCAGGTCGAGGCGCATCGTGTCGCGGTCGCCGCAGGGCATGTGGGCGATCAGGAAGGCCATCCCTTCGCGCTGCTCGCGCGGGGTTTGCCGCAGCAAATGCCGCAGGCTGTCGGCGCGCGGGCAGCCGGCCAGCGCGGCATCCAGCAGC
>ENA-USUJ01003736-USUJ01003736.1-human-gut-metagenome-genome-assembly--contig:-NODE-3736-length-9976-cov-7.593898_pt1 | contig 9976 bp, 9 predicted proteins | sample MGYA00250061_ERZ773398 | MGnify/ENA primary metagenome ERZ773398 (study PRJEB29103, sample SAMN06111992) | human gut metagenome | biome: human gut; feature: ankylosing spondylitis patient; material...
TCAAGGGATCTCTGCGTCAGAATGGCGTACTTGCAGTCAGCGTCGGCGCCGAAGGTCTCAGCCATCCACTTGCCGCAGGCGGAGCCGTTGGCCTGACCCATTTCAAGTTCTGCGACGTTCATGTTGCAGGTCGCGTCAGCATATTCGGTTGTGTGCGTGATGACGGGGATGCCGGCGGACTTGGCCTCGGCGATGACGCCCTTCAGAGACTCGGCATCAACCGGGACGACGATGATGACATCAACGCCTTGCGAGATGAAGTTTTCCAGAGCCGCGATCTGTGTTGCGGCATCAGATTTGCCGTCGGAAATAATCGCCTTTACGTTCGCCGCGTCAGCCGCATTTCGCAGGGAATTAGCGATGTTTGCAAAGAAGTTGTTGGAGAGATCCATGGGGCAGAAGCCAACCGTGATCTGCTTGTCAGCAGCATCCGCTGCAGTGGTTTCCTCTGCCGCTTTGTCAGCAGGAGCAGTCTGCGCGGGCGTGTCCGTGTCCTGTTCCGTGGTAGTCGTCTTGGCCGCACATGCTGCCAGTCCGAGCACCATGAGGGCTGCCAGAATAAGAGCAATTACTTTTTTCATTTTGGTTCCTCCTAGTGTTTTACTTTTTGTTTTACGCAATTTTAATTTCGTTTTTCTTGCGCTGGTGCGATAATACCATTTCGTTATCATAATTGTCAATACATTATTTTCGTTTTGTTGCAATTAACAAAAGGCTGATTGTATTTTTGGTTATATTTACGTTTCGATTTTTGTTTCAAAAGTAAAAAAACAACGAGTAGTTTCTTTATAAAGTACTTGATTTTTCCTTTGGAGTATATTAGAATGAATATCAAAGATGCGCAGAATTTCCTGACTTCTACATAAGGAGGAGCCTTTTTTGGACAATACATCAAAAATAAAGCCCGTGAAAATGGCTGCAGAAGAGCGCAGAAAGTATATTCTCTCCACGTTGGAACAGTACGGTTCCGTTACTGTTTCGGAATTAAGTGAGCATTTCGGAATTTCCGAAGTATCTGTTCGTAAGCTCCTGATCTCACTCGAACAGGATTCGCTGCTGCAGCGGACGTGGGGTGGTGCGGTTCGAACGGCTAGAACCACTGCAGAGCTTCCGTATCAAGTTCGGGAATCAAAATATCTGCAGGAAAAAATGGCGATTGCGAGAGCCGCTTATGACATGATCAATGACGGTGATTCCGTTTATCTCGACAGCGGTACGACGACCTTTGAACTGGCTAAGCTGCTCTGCAACGGGCCTAAGCGCGGCATTCTCGTCGCAACCAACGCGCTCGACCATGCAGGCGTGCTGCTTGGGCAGCAGGGCATCAGTCTGATCCTCATCGGCGGTGAGATTCGCCACGATGTACGCGCCTGTTCAGGCTATCTGGCCAAGGATATGCTCAGCAACATGGTCTTTGACAAGGGATTTCTGGGCATCGAGCACATTTCTTTCTCTCACGGCCTTACAACGCCGAATATGAACGACGCCGAAATGAAGCGCTGGATCCTGCGCACCTGCAAGCAGAGCTATGTTCTTGCGGATTATTCAAAATTCTGGAACGATTCTCTGATCCAGATCGCGCCTGCGGACCGCGTGTACCGGATCATCACGGACTGGCACATTGCCGAAGACGATATCTCGCGCTTTCAGGCAAAGGGCGTTTCCCTCGTCAGCGCACCTGCCGTTTCCAATTTGTAGGGAAATGCGTACTCTTCTGCGCCCCTTACACAGCCGCCTGTGTTCCTGTAAGCCCTTGTAAAGCCATTGCAGATCGCAGTCAGCCAGTTTTTTCAGCGGAACGTCCCCGAGACGCGGGACAATCTGCTGTTCAACTTCGCACCGATAGTGTTCAGCAGTCGAAAACCACAGGTAGGCGTAGATCGCGATTTCCGCCGCGCTCAGACCCAGCGAGAAAATTTCTTTCGGCAGAGGAAAATAATCCTTAACTGAGTCGCGCATCGGCCAGAGGTCACGCTTCATTCACTTTCTCCCGTATGCTGCTCCACCCAGCGGATGAATGCCTCCTTCAGCACGACGATCCGATTGCCGATCTGCGGTGCGGGAAAATCTTTTTCGTGCATCAACTCATAGCTGCTCGACGGTGCGATGCCCAGCACCTTCGCCACCGTTGCCGCATTCAGGAACAGCGGCAGCTCGTCATAGTTCTTGTAGGGTGTATCTGAAAACTCCCAACGCACCCGGACAGCGGATCTTTTCACGCTGCGCTGCACCATTTTTCCTTGAAATACGTCAGTATTCCTGCGAAAAAATGTCTTGCTCAGCGCAAAAATTTCTCGCTGCCGGTCACATTGGGAGTTTTCAGATACACCCTAGATAGATTCTTTCATAGTTGTTCTCCTTTGTTTGCAATTACTATTCTCGATTGATTTCGTCTTTCTGAAAAAACACCCCCTATCCTTTATCCGTATTCAGAGGGCTTTTGTACCAAACTTTTTGCGTCAGGAAGAGAAAGCTGCAATCTGACCGCTCCTTGATCATGCTCCAGCACGCGCCGCGCCACTGGTCGGCTTCTTCGATCAGAAAGTCCGTCGAAAACCCGAGATAGACCAGTCCCGGCTTCATTTTATAGCCGCCCTTTTTGAGCTGCACGACCGGCTTATCAAAGTCCTTCGTCCTGACGATCATGCTCGTATCGACACCCCGCTTGGCGTCGCCCTTAGCCCCCTTTGTTGGGGGCTGTTTTTTGCGCATTTCCCAAAAAGTGCTTGCTTTTTTCTTGGAAATACGATAGACTGAAAAAGTAGATAAGATACGCAGATGAACAAAAGCGATTTTCGTCAGAATGTACAAATTCAGACAACTGAATTCAGCCGGATGAACGAATCAGGAGAGGGCATACCCGTATGCCGCCGAAGGGGAACGCGCAACGAACTCTCAGGCAAAAAAACTGATTCCGGACGGAACTCTGGAAAGCTGCATCCGCAGCACCGAAGAAGCAATCCCGGTCAGCCGGGAGAATCTTTCAGGTTTACGAACAGAGCGCGCCTTCCTTTGGCGCGCTCTGTTTTCTGTTTTTTAAGGAGAAGCATATGATCGTAACAAGAAAAAAGCCCGTGGAGCAGGTGCTTGCGATGCTGCGCGGTGTACGCCGCGTCGCGCTGGTCGGCTGCGCCAGCTGCGCCGCAGCCTGTCAGACCGGCGGAGAAAAGGAGCTGGAGCAGATGCGCCAGCTGCTGCAGGAGCAGGGGATCGAGACAGTCGGTACGGTCTTGCCGGACGAGTGCTGCCATATGCTGCTCGTCAAGCGCGATCTCAAGCCCCTGCGCGACAGCGGCGCGGAGGCCATCGTCTGTCTGGCCTGCGGCGACGGCACACAGACTGTCGCGGCCAATACCGCGGTCCCGGTCTTCCCCGCGAATGACACGCTGTTTCTCGGACAGATCGAGCGTGCGGGCGTCTTCCGCGAGGCCTGCCGGATGTGCGGCGACTGTATGCTCGGCCAGACCGGCGGCATCTGTCCCGTGACGCAGTGCGCAAAATCGCTCGTCCACGGGCCGTGCGGCGGACAGCGGAACGGCCGCTGCGAGGTCAACCCCGAAAACGAATGTGCATGGCTGCGCATTTACCGCAAACTCAAGGAACTGGACCGGCTGGATCTGCTGGAGGCGGACCGGGCGGATAAGGATTATCGAAGCACTGCATACCCGCAGGCGCACAGCCTGCGCGAGATCAGGAAAAAGGGAGGAACACCATGAGCGAACTGAAACGAACCGTACTCTATCAGGCCCATCTGGACGCCGGGGCCACGATGGTCGACTTCGGCGGCTGGGATATGCCCATCCAGTACCCGGACGGCATCGTCGCCGAACATCTCTACTGCCGCAGCCGCTGCGCCATCTTCGACGTGTCCCATATGGGCCGTATCGACGTCGAAGGGCCGGACATGGTCCGGTTTTTGCAGCACGTCCTGTCCAGCAACGTGCAGGCGCTGGATCTCAATCAGGCGCAGTACTGCATCATCCCCGACCAGAACGGCTGCGCCATCGACGACGCATATCTCTACCGCTTTGAGGCGGAAAAGTATTTCCTCGTCATCAACGCGGGCAACATCGACAAGGACCTCGCCCATCTGACGCGCGAGGCCGAGCGTTATAACGTCACGCTTACCAATGTCTCCGACCGCTATGCCGCCATCGCCGTGCAGGGCCCGGAGGCCAAAAAGCTGCTCATGACCCTGTCGGGCGGCAAGGCGCTTACGCGGGAAAACGTCAAGAACGCGCTGGGGACGCTCACTATGGAGGACCGTCCCGTCCGCGTTGCCAAGACCGGCTATACCGGAGAACCCATCGGCTATGAACTCTATTGCGAATCAAGGGACGCCCGGTATTTTTGGAACCGTCTGATCGAACTCGGGGCAAGACCCACCGCGCTCGGCGCGCGCGATACGCTGCGCATGGAAGCTTCTCTGCCGCTCTACGGCCATGAAATGGGGGAGTGCGAGTTTGGCGGCGAAATTCCCGTCTATGCTGTGCCGCTGGCCAAATTCGCCGTCTCGTTCGCAGAGGAAAAGGGCGATTTCATTGGCCGCGCCGCGCTGAAGCGGCAGTTCGAGGCGTTCCAGAAGATCATGAACCGCGATTATTCCGCCCTTCAGGATCTCCCGTACCGCATTCAGCCGGTCTATCTTGCAGGCAAGGGCGTTCTGCGCAAGGGCTTCCCGGTCTACAGCAGGGACGCATGGGCAGAGGGAAAGCCCGTCGGCTATGTGACCTCCGGTACGATGATTCCGTATTTCAAGACGGAGGGAGAGGGACTGGAAACGGTCATCACCTCCGAGACGGGCAAGCGCTCCATCGGCCTTGCGTATCTCGATTCGCGCATCTGCCAGGACTTTGATCTTGAGATCGACATCCGCGGCAAGCGGCAGCCGGCCAAGGTCGTCGCGTGGCACATCCGGCAGGACGCCGCGCCCTATGTCCGTCCCATCCTGCCCGATCATCCCGCCCCGGCTGCGCCGCACTGCGACGCGCCGTATGCCGAAAAGGCTGCCGCGCTCCTGAAAAAAGCGCAGGAGAACCACCTCTGGCGGCAGCACCGGTGCATCAATCTCATCCCGTCCGAAAACACGCAGTCGCGCGCCGTGCGCCTGCTTTCGGCCTCCGATCCGTCGAACCGCTATGCCGAGCATAAAAAGCAGAAGGCGTTCTATGACGCGGAGATCTTCTATTATCAGGGCACAAACTTCATCGGCGAGGTCGAGGCACTGCTCGTTGAGGAGATGAAGAAGTTCCTCGGCGCGTCGCAGGTCGAAACGCGCGTGACCTCCGGCCAGATGTCCAATACCGCCGTCTTCTCCGCGCTCATGGACTTCAAGAACCGCGTCGACCGCAAGCGCACGCCGCAGCGGCTCGGATGGGTCATGAACAACCATATCGTCCGCGGCGGCCATCTGTCCGCACAGCCCATGGGTGCGCTGCACGACTATATCGCCGTCGATCCCGTCACCGAAAAGCAGATGGTCGTCAATTTCCCCGTCTGCGCCGACGACCCGTACCGCATCGACACGGAGGCGGCAAAGCTGCTGCTTGCGCAGTACCGGCCGGAATTCGTGATCTTCGGCAAATCCATGGTGCTGTACAAGGAGCCGGTCGCGGAGCTTGTAAGCTTCATCCGCGAGCAGGGCATCCGCACGACCGTCATGTACGACATGGCCCATGTGCTGGGCCTGATCGGCGACCACTTCCAGAAGCCGTTTGAAGAGGGCGCGGAGATCGTCACCGGCTCGACGCACAAGACCTTCTTCGGCCCGCAGCGCGGCGTGATCGGCGTGAATTACAAGCCGGAGGACCTCAAATGGGGCCTCTGGGAGACGATCGAAACGCGCGCCTTCCCCGGCAGCGTCTCCAACCATCACCTCGGAACGCTGCTCGGCCAGCTGATGGCCGCGTATGAAATGAACGCCTTCAAGGACGAATACCAGAAGGCCGTGATCGAGAACGCGAAGAGCTTCGCCGCCAGCTTGAAGGCCGAGGGGCTTGACGTGGCGGGCGACCCGGCCGTGGGCTACACCGAGACGCATCAGGTCATTGTCCGCGTCGGCTACGCCAGAGGCCCGGAGATCGCGAAGCGGCTCGAGGAGAACAACATCATCTGCAACTATCAGGCCACGCCCGACGAGGAGGGCTTCACTGCCTCCGGCGCGCTGCGCATGGGCGTAAACGAAATGACCCGCTTCGGCTTCGGGAAGGAGCAGTTCGCGCAGCTTGCGCACCTGATCGCCGACTGCGTCATGCGCAATGCGGACGTCCGGGAAGAAGCTGCCCGCCTGCGCGAGAACTTCACCGATATGCGCTACTGCTTCTCCGACGCGGAGACGGAAAGCCTCATTTCCGCCCTGGCTGAGGCTACGGGCATCTGAGCGGATAGCGTACACTTTATCAGAAATTTGCCCGCTCAGTGTAGGGGCCGATGCCCACATCGGCCCGGCAGATTGCACCGCGTTTTACGAAAATCTTCGGCGAATTCGCAGCTTCCCAACGGGCCGATGTGGGCATCGGCCCCTACTATACTGTGCGAATCCGCACTGCCTGCAAATATGGCGAAGCATATCCAGCGCCCCTTTTCTCTCCCCACCAACTCAACCAATCAACCCCACAAAACAGAATTGGAGGAACAAATTATGAATTTTCCCGCTGAACTGAAGTATTCCCGCGACCACGAATGGGTCAAGATGCTCGACGACACGACCGCTCTTGTCGGCATCACGGACTTTGCCCAGAGCGAGCTGGGCGATCTGGTCTACGTCAATCTGCCTGAGCCCGGCGACGAGGTGCTTGCGGGCGAAACGGCCTGCGACGTCGAATCCGTCAAGGCCGTGTCCGACGTTATGAGCCCCGTGACCGGTGTGATCGCCGAGGTCAACGAGGAGCTGGACGATTCTCCCGAGCTTCTGAACTCCGACCCCTATGAGGCGTGGATCATGAAGATCGAGCATATCACGGACTTCTCCGAGCTTCTGAGCGCGGAGGAATATGAGGCGTTCACGAAGGAGGAGCACTGATGGGCACCTTTGTCCCGACGACAGCTGCGGAGCGGGAGCAGATGCTGCGGACGATCGGCGTATCGTCCGTAGAAGATCTGTTCCGGGACGTGCCGCAGCAGATGTATCTGGACGGATACTTGGATCTGCCGCCCGGAAGGAGCGAGCTGGAAACGCTTGAGGCCGTCTCGGCGCTGGCAGAGCGGAACCGCGTGTTCAAAACCTGTCTGCGCGGCGCGGGCAGCTACCGGCATTATATCCCCGCGGCGGTCAAGGCCGTCGTGACCCGCGAGGAATTTGTGACGGCCTATACGCCCTATCAGGCCGAGATCAGCCAGGGCATTTTACAGGGAATTTTCGAGTACCAGACCATGCTCTGTGAGCTGACCGGCATGGACGTGTCCAATGCGGGCGTTTATGACGGCGGAACTGCCGCCGCAGAGGCCATCCCCATGTGCCGCGACCGCAAACGCACAAAGGCCTACGTCTCCGCAGCGGTCGACCCGAACGTCCTCGGCGTTATGAAGACCTACTGCTTCGGTTCCGGGACAGAGTTAACTGTCGTCCCGATGAAGGACGGCAGAACAGACCCGGACGCGCTGCGCGCCATACTCGGTGCGGATGCCGCCTGCTTCTATGTCCAGCAGCCGAATTTCTTCGGCCTGCTGGAGGACGCGGAGCTGCTCGGCGAGATCACGCACGCAGCCGGGGCCAAATACATCATGGGCGTGAACCCCATTTCGCTGGCAGTTTTGAAAACGCCCGGCGAGTGCGGCGCGGACATCGCCGTCGGCGAAGGTCAGCCCCTTGGCCTAGACACGGCCTTCGGCGGCCCGTACCTCGGATTTATGACCGCGACGAGCGCCATGATGCGTAAGCTCCCCGGCCGCATCGTCGGTCAGACGCACGACACGGAGGGGAAGACCGGCTATGTCCTCACGCTTTCCGCGCGGGAGCAGCACATCCGCCGGGAAAAGGCCTCGTCCAACATCTGCTCGAACGAACAGCTCTGCGCGCTGACTGCCGCCGTCTATCTTGCCGCCATGGGCGAGGCCGGACTGCGACAGGCCGCGGCGCTCTGCACGTCCCGCGCGCATTATTTCGCGCAGCGGCTCGAAGAAGTGCTCGGCTGGAAGCGCGTCTATCCCGGCGAATTCTTCCACGAATTCGTGACCGCCTGCCCGTGCCCGGAACGGGCGCTGGAAGCATTGGAGGCGCACGGGATTCTGGGCGGTCTGCCGGTGGAGGGCGGAATCCTCTGGTGCGTGACGGAGCTGACAGATAAGAAAACGCTCGACCATGTGATCGGGCTTTTGCAGGAGGTGAGCGGCCAATGAAGACGATCTTTGAACAGGGCGCGCCCGGCCATGGCCTGTCGCTGCTTCCCGCGTGCGATGTGCCCGTCGTGACGCTGGCGCCGGCGCGCAAAAAGCCGCTGCGCCTGCCGCAGGTGAGCGAAAATGAGCTTATCCGGCACTATACCGCGCTGTCGCATCGCGTCCACGGCATGAACGACGGCTTCTATCCGCTGGGCTCCTGCACGATGAAGTATAATCCCAAGGTCAACGAAGCACTTGCGGCGCTGCCGGGCTTTGCGCGGCTCCATCCGCTCCAGCCGGAGCAGACGGCGCAGGGCGCGCTGGAGCTGCTGTATGAAACCGGAAAGCTGCTCGGAGAAGTGACCGGCATGGACGCGTTCACGCTCCAGCCCGCCGCAGGCGCGCACGGCGAGTTTACCGGCCTGCTGCTCATCAAGGCGTATCACCTTGCACGCGGCGATGCGGCCCGGACAGAGATCATCGTCCCGGACTCCGCCCACGGCACGAATCCGGCCTCTTCCGTCATGGCAGGCTTCCACGTGGTCAATATCCCGTCCGGCGCAGACGGCTGCGTCGATCTCGCGGCGCTCCGCGCCGCCGTCGGGCCGCAGACGGCGGGACTGATGCTCACGAACCCCAATACGGTCGGTATTTTCGACAAGAACATCCTCGAAATCACGAAGATCATCCACGATGCGGGCGGTCTGTGCTATTATGACGGCGCGAATCTGAACGCCGTCATGGGCGTCGTTCGTCCGGGCGACATGGGCTTTGACTGCATCCACCTGAATCTGCATAAGTCCTTTGCCACGCCGCACGGCGGCGGCGGGCCGGGTTCCGGCCCCGTTGGCTGCAAGGCGTTCCTCGCGCCGTTCCTGCCCGGCCCCATCCCGGAAAAGACCGAAAGCGGCTTCCGCTTTGCGCAGCCTGCGCAGTCCGTCGGCCGGGTGCGGGATTTCTACGGAAATTTCCTCGTCGTCGTCAAGGCGTTTGCCTATCTGACCATGCTTGGCCGGGAGGGTGTGCATGAGGTGGGCCGCAACGCGGTCCTGAACGCGAATTACATGATGGCCGCGCTGCAGGATGTCTACGATATGGCCTATCCCGGCCCGTGTATGCACGAGTTCGTCATGACGCTGGATCGGCTGCACAAGGAAACCGGCGTTTCCGCGCTCGATATCGCCAAGGGTCTGCTTGACAACGGCATTCATCCGCCCACAATGTATTTCCCGCTGATCGTTCACGAGGCGCTCATGGTCGAGCCGACGGAAACGGAATCCAAGGCCACCATGGACGAGGCAATCGAGGTCTTCCGTTCGCTTGCCCGCCTTGCGCATGAAGATCCCGAGGCGCTCCACACCGCGCCGCACAACACGCCTGTCCGCCGTCTCGACGAGGTACAGGCCGCAAGAAATCCCATTCTGCGCGCCGCGCTTGCGGAATAAGAAAAACGGTCTGCCGCCCGGCTGTGCATCTGCATAGCCGGGCGGTACTGCGCTGTTAGAGGAAGATGACGTGAATACTTGCAGGCTGGTCATGCCTCCGGCGGCCCCATCTTTTCCGCCTTGCCGGAAAAGATGGGGGAGAAAAGGGGCGCTTGGGGACGCGGGGTGCATCCTGCGGTGCGATTCAGGCAGGAATCTGATTTACAGATATT
>ENA-USUJ01003738-USUJ01003738.1-human-gut-metagenome-genome-assembly--contig:-NODE-3738-length-9969-cov-4.539325_pt1 | contig 9969 bp, 9 predicted proteins | sample MGYA00250061_ERZ773398 | MGnify/ENA primary metagenome ERZ773398 (study PRJEB29103, sample SAMN06111992) | human gut metagenome | biome: human gut; feature: ankylosing spondylitis patient; material...
GATTATACGAAAGAACATTTCTCCCGTGCAGCACAACGCCATCCCCAACGGCCTTATCTGCCTGAAGGGGGGCGAATTGGAGAAAGAGACGAACCCGTTGAAGAACCGCACAATGGTTACCCCGTTGAAAGAGTTCTTTATGGAAGAATATTTTGCCACCAAGAAAGTGGTGTACGTTTCACTTTAAAAGTATAGGAAAGATGCTGGACATAAAAAAAATTCCGGTAAACATGTTGGAAGAGAACTGCTATGTCGTGAGCGACGACACCCGTGAAGCCGTCGTCATTGATTGTGGCGCCCTTACCGATGACGACCGCAGGCGGATTACGGATTATATTGAAGACCGTCGTTTACAGGTCAGGCATCACCTTTGTACCCACATGCACTACGACCACTGTTTCGGGGCCGCCTTCATGTGGGAGACCTTTCATGTCGGTCCGGAGTTCAACCGGGCGGACGATATATAAAGGTATGGGAGCGGAGATATTCGGACCGTTGGCACAGGTGATGAAAGAAGGGCTTACTCCGGCGGCTGCACGTTACTTGACGGAGGGGGATGAGATCTCGTTCGGACATCACACGTTGACCGTCCTGAGCACTCCCGGACATACCCCCGGAGGTATTTGTTTTTACTGTGCCGCAGAAAAAGCCGTATTTGTCGGTGATACTTTGTTCTATTGCAGCGTTGGACGAACGGATTTCCCTGGCGGGGACAGTGAAGCCTTGTGCGAGAGCGTCAGGAACAAGCTGTTTACTCTGCCGGAAGATACCCGTGTCTATCCCGGGCACGGGCCGTACACCGAAGTAGGATTTGAAAAAGCCCACAATCCATATATAGGATAATCGGCATCTTTCGTTTGTAGACATTTTATACGAACTTGTTTTTATTGGTTTTCAACCTCTTACGCATCCAAAATCACCTTGCGCCAAACGAAACGCCGTTCTGCGGCAAATGAAAAACCGTTTGCCGCAGAATGATTTTTGTATGTAAGTTTCATCATGTCGCGGTTTAATTCAAAAAAAGCTCTCTTCCGACTCACGTCGGAAGAGAGTAACAACACAAACACAAAATAAAACACGACAAAACTATTCTGCACACTAACCTGCCTTAAATAGTTCAAAGCGTGACATTCCCGACTATTCACATATTGGAAATACCAACCGGATTAATGTGCAATTACGCATAAAGCGTTTTCTGTGTCCTTAATCTATTTACATTATTCCTTTTTCGCGTAACACGCATTGCCATTTCCAGGCAGAGGCTAACACGTCCTCCAATGGGGTCTCGGCTTTCCAACCCAACACTTTGTTGGCTTTGTCCACGTTGCCCCACACCTTTTCGATATCACCGGCACGGCGTCCTACGATCTTATAGTTCAATTTCACACCGGTAGCTTTCTCAAAAGCGTTGATCAATTCAAGCACGGAAGTACCCGTACCCGTACCGATGTTGTAAACCTCCACCGGTTCGGTGGTCTGGTCTTCCATGATGCGCGTCATGGCGCAAACGTGTGCCTTAGCCAAATCCACCACATAAATATAATCGCGGATGCAAGAGCCGTCCGGCGTGTCGTAATCGTCTCCGAACACACTCAATTCCTTACGGATACCCATGGCCGTTTGCGTCAGATAGGGAATCAGGTTCTGAGGCACACCGTTCGGCATTTCGCCGATAAATGCCGTGGGATGTGCACCGATCGGGTTGAAATAACGCAGCAAGATAGCCTTTATCGGAGAACCGCTCTTGATGGTGTCCGCGATGATTTCTTCGTTAATCTGTTTGGTATTACCGTATGGGCTTTCCGCCTTTTTGATGGGGGTCTCCTCTGTCGCAGGTAGCACATCCGGCTGGCCGTATACGGTACATGATGAAGAGAAGATGATACCCTTCACATCATACTTCGGCATCAACTGCAACAGATTAATCAGGGAAACGATATTGTTATGATAATACAGCAACGGTTTCTGTACGCTTTCACCTACAGCCTTGCTCGCTGCAAAATGAATGATACCGCTAATTTTCGGATATTTTTTGAATACGGACTCGGTGGCGTCGAAATCGCGCAAGTCTACTTTCTCAAAAGCCGGACGAATGCCGGTAATCTTTTCGATACCATCCAATACATCTTCACGTGAATTCGAGAGGTTGTCCACGATGACCACGTCATAACCAGCCTGCTGGAGTTCCACCGTCGTGTGTGAACCGATGAATCCGGTACCGCCTGTCACTAAAATTGTCTCTTTCATATTAGTAAGCTTCGATTTTTTGTTTTTGTAACAGTAGCAAATGTACTAAATTTAATTATACGTTGTATAATTTTAGGCTATAAAAAACCGATACGACCTGCATTTTCTTTGCAGGTCGTATCGGTTTTGAAAAAACGTGGCAGATTAGAGGCTCAGAAATGCCTTCAATCCGTTGTCTACTCCACTGAAACCCATAAATGCCATGGCCAATAGACCGGCGGTGACTAACGCGATGCTCATGCCCTGCATCCCCTTAGGTACGGACACGAGGTTGAGTTGCTCGCGGATGCCGGCGAAAATGACTAAAGCCAGTCCGAAGCCCAACGCAGTGCTTAGGGCATACCATACGCCCATCATCAGATTGAATTCCTTTTGGATAACCAATATGGCCACACCGAGGACGGCACAATTGGTAGTAATCAAAGGTAGGAATACCCCTAAAGCTTGGTAGAGCGAAGGGGAAACCTTTTTCAGGATGATTTCCACCAGTTGCACCAATGCCGCAATGACCAGGATAAAAGCTATGGTCTGCAAGTAGCCGAGGTTGAGCGGATTCAAAACATAATACTGCAACAAGTAAGTCACCAGTGTGGCGAGCACCAAAACGAACGCCACCGCGCCCGACATGCCTAAGGCCGTATTGATTTTTTTGGATACGCCGAGGAACGGACAAATACCGAGGATTTGTGACAACACGACGTTGTTGACAAATATGGCGGTAATGAAAACGATTAAATACTGATATATTGCTTCCATATTGTTCTAAGTTTACAAATTACGCTTTCTTCAGTTTGTTCACAATGGCAATCAAGTAACCTAATACGATGAAAGCTCCGGGAGCCAACACGAACATCAGCATGCCGTAGTCTTCCGGCCAAACTTCCAGACCGAAGATTTTACCCGTTCCCAAAATCTCGCGTACGGCTCCGAGGACAGTCAAGGCGATTGTGAATCCTAACCCCATTCCCACTCCATCGAAAAACGAAGGCACCACTCCGTTTTTACTGGCAAATGCTTCGGCACGTCCCAGAATGATACAGTTCACCACAATCAAAGGGATGAACAAGCCCAATGTGGCATAAATGTCGGGTACGAATGCCTGCATGCACATTTGCAAGGCGGTTACGAAAGATGCGATAACGACAATGAATGCCGGAATACGCACCATGTCGGGAATCAAATTCTTAATTAAAGAAATTACCACGTTGGAACATACGAGCACGAATGTTGTGGCCAATCCCATCGACATACCGTTCAATGCGGAAGAAGTCGTACCCAAAGTGGGACACATACCCAGAAGAAGTACAAACGTCGGGTTTTCTTTGATGATACCGTTCATCAACACTTTAAAATTATTCATATTACGTCCCTCCTTTCTTTAATGAATAGAATCACTTCCGGTTCCGGTTGCGTTTTCCACCCGTCCGGCCTGTACGCTGGCTCCGCTCGCTGCATCGCTGGTATTTCCTTTAAACGCCTGATAAGCGGCATTCACGGCATTCAGGAAAGCCCGGCTGGTAATGGTAGACGCCGTGATGGCGTCGATGTCTCCGCCGTCTTTGGATACGGCCAGTTCCTTCTCTCCCGGATTCCGTCCGATAAGGTTGCCCTTACCGCCTTCCTGGAACCATGTGTCGGCTTTCACACCCAGTCCGGGGGTTTCCACCGTAGCCAGAATCGTATAGCCCAGAATATTGCCGTCCTCGTTGAAGCCTACCAATATTTCGAGTGGTCCGCCAAACCCATTGGTTACAGCTTTCACAGCCGTTCCCTTGTCGGTTTTATAGAGAGTATAACCGTTTGCTTCAACCGGTTCTTCCACTTTCAAATCACCGGGTTGGCTTCCCAAAATCACTTTTTTGATGCCATCCTGCAAATTCTTTGCGTTGATTTCGGCAATGGGGCCTTGTGTCACCTTATTAATATAAGCCAAAGTCCCGCCGGCTATGAGGGAAATGGCGGTCAGCACCAAGACCATATTGAGTAATGAAGACTCTAACTTTTTCATTTTTTTACGACCTCCCCGAATCTTTTAGGTTTACAATAGGTGTTAATCAACGGCGTAAAGGCGTTCATAATCAAGATCGCGAAGGACATGCCTTCTGGATATGCGCCGAAAGTACGAATGACTACGGTGAGAAGACCTATGGCCACTCCATAAATAATCTGCCCCTTCGCTGTCATGGGTGAGGTCACGTAATCCGTAGCCATGAAGCAGGCACCCAGCACCATACCGCCCGTCAGCAACACTGTTACAGGAGACGCATAAACGGGGTTGTACAGATGGAGCAGTCCGGCCAGTACGAAGACGGTAGCCAGAATGGAGACCGGAATGTGCCATGTCACGATGCGCCGGGCCAACATGTAGGCCAACCCTATCAATAAGGCCAAGGCACTCACCTCGCCCAAGCATCCCCCGGTCTGCCCTACGAGCATGTCGATGGCGTCCGGCAGTTTCTGAAGTACGGAGGCATCTCCGCTCTTGATGGCTTCCTTCATGACGGCCAGCGGAGTGGCACCCGTTTCGGCATCAAGGTAAGCTGCCATTTGTCCGGGCACAGGCCATGTGGTCATCTGCACCGGAAATGAAACCAGAAGGAACACGCGCCCCACCAATGCCGGATTGAAGGGATTACACCCTAATCCGCCGAAAGTCATCTTACCGATGCCGATGGCTACCAACGCTCCGATGAGGATGATCCATATCGGCAGGTTGGAAGGCAGGTTGAAACCCAACAGCAGTCCGGTCAGGACGGCCGAGCCGTCGGTTATCGTTACGCGGTCGCGTTTCAATACATATTTCGTTATAGCCCACTCGAAGAACACGCAGGCGGCCACCGACGTGGCCAATACGATTGCGGCTCCCAACCCAAAGAAATACAACGAGGTCAGCAGAGCCGGTATGAGTGCGATGCACACTCCATACATATTTCTTTGTACACTATCCCGTCCATGCACATGGGGCGACAGCGATACAATTAAATTCTTTGCCATAATCTTTCTCTTTTATTTTGCATTACGAGCCCGGATGAGGGCCATTACAGTAGTCTTACCCATACGGATATTATCCAACATCGGGCGTGTGGAAGGACAGGTAAACTGGCACGACCCGCATTCGATGCATGACGTGATGTCGTTCTCTTCCGCTAACTCCCAGTTGCGCAACGCGGAAGCCGTAGCCAACAAATAGGGCTCGAGCCCCATCGGACAGGCACTGACGCATTTGGCGCAACGGATGCAGGGCTGCGGTTCCGCACGGCGGGATTCCTTTTCGCTCATGAGCAAAAGACCGGAAGAACCTTTGCATACCGGCACGTCGAGGTTCATCAGCGCCTTTCCCATCATCGGGCCACCGCCGATTACTTTTCCTGTATTTTCCGGCAAGCCGCCGCATTCCTCGATGAGTTGGTTCATCGGCGTACCGATACGGGCCAACAGGTTGGAGGGGTTTTGCACTTCCTTGCCAGTCACGGTGATGACACGTTCAAACAGGGGCTTGTTCTTCATCACCGCCTCGTAGATGGCAAAAACCGTACCTACATTTTGCACCACTGCTCCTACGTTAATGGGCAATGCTGGCGGTGCCGGGACTTCACATCCGGTAACAGCGGCAATCAACTGCTTTTCTCCTCCCTGAGGGTATTTCACTTGCAAAGGCACGATCTCAATATGCGAATAAGCTTTCGCTTTCTCCGTCAGAAGGGCGATAGCGTCCGGTTTGTTGTTCTCGATGCCGATATAACCTTTGTTCACACCCACTGCCTTCATGATCAAATCCACTCCCACCAGGATTTCGTCCGGCTTTTCCAACAGCAACCGATGGTCGGCTGTCAGGTACGGTTCACATTCCACGGCGTTGATGATAACGCATTCGGCTTTTGTCCCTTTGGGGGGAGTCAGTTTCACATGGCAGGGGAATGTGGCACCGCCCATACCGACAATACCGGCCGCTTTCACCTTGTTCACGATGTCTTCGGCCGTCAACTCCGGCCGTTGGCCCAATGTCACCAAATCGGGGGTCCGATCGATCGTCTCGACCCATTCATCCCCTTCCACGTCTACAAAGATGGCCGGACGACGGTAGCCGCTGGCATCGACAATCGCATCTATCTTGCTCACTTTTCCGGACACGGAGGAGTGGACGGGAACCGACACGAAACCGTCCGCCTCGGCCAACATCATACCTACTTTCACTTCATCTCCTTTGGCTACGACCGGTTTGGCCGGTGCGCCGATATGCTGATAAAGCGAAAAGACAGCTTGTTTGGGCAATCCGGCCCGGCGGATGGGAGAAGTGGCGGAAAGTTTGTTTTCAGATGGATGAACTCCACCTATCTTAAACGTTTTCACGATATTCTTTTTTAATTTGACAATCCTATGAATTATGCTTCTTTCTTTTCTTCCGATGTAACGGTGGTTACAGGCTGTGCTGCGGGAGCGGATACCGGTTGTGCCGCCGGATCGGCTGGTTTCGGGGCTGCTGTTGCAGCCGGTTTCTCCACTTTCGGCTTACGCGGCGGGAAGTTGATGGCATGGATGGCTCCTTTCGGGCAAGCTTCCTCACACTTTCGGCACAACTTGCACTTTTCCGGGTCGATATAGGCCAAATTGTTGTTGAGAGTGATGGCCTCGAACGGACAGGTCTTCACGCACTTGCCGCAACCGATACAGGAAGCCTTGCAAACTTTGTTAGCCACAGCGCCCTTGTCGCGGTTTACGCACATCACGACCATCCGGCGGTTTTTCGGTCCTTTCGGCCGGAGCTCGATGACTCTTCGCGGACAGGTCTTGACGCAGGCACCACAAGCCGTACAGCGTTCTTCGTCCACCTCAGGCAACCCTGTTTCCGGATTGATGCACAGTGCACCGAACTGGCACGCCGCCACACAATCGCCGCCTCCTAAGCAACCGAATGCACACGCTGTCTCTCCTGTGCCCGCTAACAGTTGCACGCGGCAACTACGCACTCCGTCGTAATCCACCACACGCGGACGATTGGCACAAGTCCCGTTGCAACGCACAACGGCGACTTTCGGGGTACTGGCCGTAGCTGCAAGCCCCAAAATTCCGGCTACTTTTTCCATAACCGGTTGTCCGCCTACGGGGCATAACTTGCCTTCGAGCGAACCGCCGTCTGCCGCTTTCACGCAAGCAGCGGCAAAACCGGCACATCCCGGATAACCGCATCCGCCACAATTGGCTTGCGGCAAGACTTCGGCCACCTGTCCGATGCGTTCATCCTCTACGACAGCAAACTTCTTGGATGCCGCATACAGCATGATGGATGCCACCAGCCCTACGACTCCCAGAATGATTACTGCAATCAAAATCACGTTCATAACAATGTTTATTTTATGTGTTTAATGGTAAATGAAAATTTTCTTGTCAACCTGTTTTTGTTGAGGTAGAGCACACCGTAATAGACAGCCAAGCTCGCCAATGCCATCAGGGCTGCCAATGGCTCATCGGTCGTGACTTGCAAAGTAGCAAGCAAGACAGCCATCAATAGCAACAATGGCGCACCGTAAGCCCAAAACACGGCTGTCAGTCCCATTTCCACGCTTCCGGTCAGGAGTACTTCCTCTCCTACCCGGTAAGAAAATGCTTCGGAGCTGACAATATCGACCAGCTTCTCTTTGCTTTCCGACGAATTACACATTTTTTTAGCTACACAAGATGAACACGCGGAAGCTTGGGTTATCTGCACACAAATGTGTTTTCCTTTCACGCTTTTCACGGTACCTCGATGTATGATTATTTGGGCCATTTTGTAAACTCGATATTGCAAATCGCCGCAAATGTAGCATTAATTTAGTAACTAATAGTAGGTATTTAAACAGAAAATTCTCCGTATTTGTTTTTTTTAACCTATCAGGTTTTTCAGGCAATTCACCACTTCTCATATCCGGGATTCTGGGATAAGCGCGGATTCAAAGACAGCACCTTGGCTGGGATAGGAAACACCGTGGTGTAGCCTGATGACTCACCCTCCAGTTGCGGACGGTCTGTGTAAGCTTGCGTATAGGTGCCGAAACGAATCATATCCTGTCTTCTCCATCCTTCCCATACGAGCTCCAACTTACGTTCCTCCAGGATATTGTGAAGGGTAGCCGGACGAGGATACATACCAGAACGTTGCCGTACTTCGTTCAGCTCGGTTGTTCCGTCTTCCCCGTTTCTTATTTTAGCCTCGCTTTTCATCAGTAATACGTCGGCATAACGAATAATCGGCTCATCCACCGGATTCTGTTCACGACGTTGATATTCCAAACCTTCGCCAATGAATTTACGATGGATGTATTTAAATTCAGCCTGTGCATTCATGAAACCTGAAGCATAATAACTATCTGGCAAGTTAGGATTAGCATTGGGTTCGGCAGATGCTTGGTCTGCATAATATTTTCCGGCTACCGGCCAACGGAAGGTATACCATTCTTCTGCAGTAGAGTTACTGTTTACGCCTAAATAGTTGGCATAAGGTGTTACCACATTGTAAGCCAAACGAGGATCGCGATGAGCGTAAGCTGCTTTCAAACGGGCCTCATTGCCTTCAGGTAAATAGAACGCCTGAACTTCTTTGGGCAATTTTGCTAATTCGGTGTCAATAACTTTAGTTACAGTTGGATGAATTTCCTGACCATTTACGTATTTATCACGAATAAAGAAAACTTTGCGGTATTTAGTATGACCTTCTGCAGCTTCCATGTCAGTTACTTTTTTCCAATCAGACAAATAATCTTCCCAAGCGAATTCTTTTACTGTTTGTCCATCTACTTCTTCATAGAGATTCACAACCGCAGGAGTGACTTGTAAGTCCCCCCAGCATCCGCGAGAATCTTTTGCACCTTGAGTGAATGCTGCACAATATTTTTGTATACCTGTACCATATCCGGTAGGATCTTCAATATACTGTACGCTAAGAATCATTTCTTCACAACGTTCGTTAGCAACCTTAAAAAGCTGTCTATAGTTTGGAAATAGTTTATAGCCACAGTCTCCTACTTTAGCAAAATCAGCAATAGCTTTATCATATTCTTTGGTCAACAAATAAGCTTTACCACGCAATGCATAAGCAGCGCCTTTACTTACGCGTCCTTCACCTTGAATTTGATTATCCGGCAAATTAGGTTCAGCTATGGCATCACTTAAGTCTTGAATGACTTGTGCCCATACCTCTTGTTCAGTACTCTGCCCCTTGTTACATTCAGACGGATTAACAGGCTCGGTATAAAGAGGTACACCCAGACCACCATTACCGAAAAGAATATTCAAACGGTCATAAAAAAAGGCACGTAACACTTTGCATTCAGCTACAAGACGCGCTTTCTTAGCATCATTTATAGGAGCATTTTGAATACCGGCAATAGCTGCATTCGCACGGTGTACTCCGTCATACATCCATTGCCATGTTTTCAGAAAGAAACCATTGCTGGGATTTACCGATTTGGTAAATAAGTTCTGCATTCCATATTCTCCCTGCCCTGCCATGCCTAACGCATCATAACCATAGTATCCGATCATGGCATTAGCTCCAATAAATTTATCTCCATGAAAGGGTCTCTGCAACGAATAATACACACCAATAACCCCTTGGTCCACACTTTCTTCTGTAGTCCACATAGTTCCACTGGAAAGTTTATCGTATGGTGCAGTGTCCAAAATGTCTGTGCAAGCTGTTGAAGTTCCCAATACAGCTGCTAATGCTAATAAATTGAGTATCTT
>ENA-USUJ01003743-USUJ01003743.1-human-gut-metagenome-genome-assembly--contig:-NODE-3743-length-9960-cov-6.545887_pt1 | contig 9960 bp, 10 predicted proteins | sample MGYA00250061_ERZ773398 | MGnify/ENA primary metagenome ERZ773398 (study PRJEB29103, sample SAMN06111992) | human gut metagenome | biome: human gut; feature: ankylosing spondylitis patient; material...
CGGCTGGGCTCCAAGGCAGGCGGCCATATCGGCCCGGGCCGTCTCGAGCACTTCCTTGGCCTGCTGGCCGATGGTGTAGAGGCTCGACGGGTTGCCGAAGGTATGATTCAAATGGTAGGTCATCGTGTCGATGGCCGTCTGGTGCATTCTGGTGGTCGCTGCGTTATCCGCATAGACTTGCATCAATATCAGCTCCTTTGCATGGGGTACTTATTTTCTGACACGAGAATAGCATATATTCCCCATAAAGTCAATAGGTTTATAGGCTGGAGAACTTCAGAAAAACTTAAGCACTTTTTCCGGCCGTCTTCCTTGCGTTTTGGTCTGCTTTTGTGTATGATGGGTACACTTTTACAGGAACGACTATAATGCCCGGAGGTACGGCAATGGCGAATATTCTGGATTATCTGGACTGGCGCGGCGATCTGCAGATCAGTGAGCGCGGCTTCAACGAGGTGGACAATCTGCTGCTGGCGGAGCTGTGCTATCTGGATTTCGGCGGCATCGTCCCGCCCGGCTTTGACGCGCCGGTCCCTCTGCAGGAGGCCATGCGGCGCTATGACGTGCTGCGGGAGCATGAGAGCATGGGCGTGCTCGTCCCGGACCAGATCCCGGAGCTTGGCCGCCGCATGGCGGCGAGCGCCCGCTTCTCCGGGCTGCTGCTCTGCGGCTATGAAAATAAGATCGACGACGAGACGCAGACGCAGTTCTCCGCCCTCACGCTCCTGCTGCCGGACGGGACGGCCTATGTCGCCTTCCGCGGCACCGACGATACCATCGTCGGCTGGAAGGAGGACTTCAATCTTGCCTTCCTCCCGGTCGTCCCCGCGCAGCGGATGGCTGTGCAGTATCTGCAGGCCGCGGCGGCGGCCTTTTCGGAGCGGCCGCTGCGCGTGGGCGGGCACTCGAAGGGCGGCAATCTCGCGGTCTACAGCGCGGTTTTCTGCTCCGAAGCCGTGCAGAACCAGCTCATGCAGGTCTACAACAACGACGGCCCCGGCTTCCGCACCTCGCTCCTGCCCCTGCCGGAGCACAAGCGCGTGGCGGGGCGGATCGTCACGATCATCCCGGAATCATCCGTCGTCGGGATCCTGCTGGAGCATGAGGAACGGTGCGAGGTCGTGCGCAGCACGCAGATCGGCCTCATGCAGCACGACGGCTTCTCCTGGCAGGTGCGCGGCGAGCGCTTTGAACACCTGCCAGACCGGACTGAGGGCGGCAAGCTCGTCGACGAGACGCTGCGCGCGTTCATCGTCTCGCTCTCGGATGAGCAGCGCGTGGCCTTCATCGATGCCCTGTTCGACATCCTGACCTGCACCGACGCCAATACCCTGACCGACCTCAAGGAGGGCGGCCTGCGGACCGCGGCGGCCATGGTCAAGAAATACCGCACGCTCGACAAGGACACGCGGCAGGCGCTGGGCAGCACGCTGCGCCTGTTCATGAAGGCCGGAGCGAAGACCGCCGCGTCCGAGCTCAACCCCGTGCAGCTCCTGCTGCGCCATCTGCCGCTGCAGAAGCTCGCCGAGGGTCTCGAGAGCCAGGAACCGGCGGACGCACCGGCGAAATAAGAACGCAAAAAATGCCTCTGCACAGATGTGCAGAGGCATTTTTTCGGAAGAAATTAAGCCTTGCCGGCGCAGCCGAGGACGTCGACGAGCTTGTGGCGGACGAGCTCCTTGATGTTGGCGCGTGCGGGCTTGAGATACTCGCGCGGGTCGAACTTGTCGGGATGCTCGTTGAAGAACTGACGGATGGTGCCGGTCATGGCCAGACGCAGGTCGGAGTCGATGTTGATCTTGCAGACGGAGAGCTTTGCAGCCTCACGCAGCTGATCCTCGGGAACGCCGATGGCGTTGGGCATCTTGCCGCCGTTGTCGTTGATCATCTTGACATAGTCCTGCGGGACGGAGGACGAGCCGTGCAGCACGATCGGGAAGCCGGGCAGACGCTTGGAAACTTCCTTCAGAACGTCGAAGCGGAGGGGAGGCGGGACGAGAATGCCCTGCTCGTTGCGGGTGCACTGCTCGGGCTTGAACTTGTATGCGCCGTGGCTGGTGCCGATGGCGATGGCCAGAGAGTCGCAGCCGGTCTTGGAGACGAACTCTTCGACCTCTTCCGGACGGGTGTAGGAAGCCTCGTGTGCGGCGACCTTCACTTCGTCCTCGATGCCGGCCAGCGTGCCGAGCTCGGCCTCGACGACGACGCCGTGGTCATGTGCGTACTCAACGACCTTCTTGGTGATCTCGATGTTCTCAGCGAACGGCTTGGAGGAGGCGTCGATCATAACGGAGGTGAAGCCGCCGTCGATGCAGGCCTTGCAGGTCTCGAAGTCGGGGCCGTGGTCCAGATGCAGAACGATGGGGATATCGGGGCAGCAAATTACGGCAGCCTCGACCAGCTTGACCAGATAGTTGTGGTTCGCGTAGGCGCGGGCACCCTTGGAAACCTGGAGGATAACGGGAGCGTGCTCTTCCTGGCAGGCCTCAGTGATGCCCTGAACGATTTCCATGTTGTTGACGTTGAAAGCGCCGATGGCGTAGCCGCCGTCATAAGCTTTCTTGAACATTTCGGTAGAAGTAACCAGAGGCATAATGACATCTCCTTAGTTTATTCATATTCCACGAAGAATTCTAGCAAATTTCAGTTATTTTTGCAATAGACGAATTTACAATTTCCGCGTGATGTGATATATTTTGTTTTGTTCAACATACTCTAATACGCATATGGAGGTAATTTATTATGTCTGAAGCTTTGAAGGGCGCTCTGATCATCGGCCAGTCCGGCGGACCGTCCTCTGTCATCAATTCCAGCGCCTACGGCTGCATCCGCACCGCGCTCGACGCAGACTGCATCACGAAGGTCTACGGCGCGTACCACGGCATCAAGGGCGTTCTGAACGACGAGCTGCTGTGCATGGACGAGGAAGACCGCGCAGAACTCGATCGCCTGCCCTACACGCCGTCCTCCGCGCTCGGCTCCTGCCGCTATAAGATCAAGGACCCGGACGAGGACGACACCGATTACAAGCGCATTCTTGAGATCTTCAAGAAGTACGATGTCCGCTATTTCTGCTACAACGGCGGAAACGACTCCATGGACACCTGCAACAAGATCTCCAAGTATATGAAGAAGGTCGGCTACGAGTGCCGCGTCATGGGCATCCCCAAGACCATCGACAATGACCTGTTCGGCACCGACCACTGCCCCGGCTACGCTTCCGCCGCCAAGTATATCGCCACGTCCATCATGGAAGTCTCCCGCGACGCGCACGTCTATGACACCGGCATGATCACCATCATCGAGTGCATGGGCCGTCACGCGGGCTGGCTGACCGCCGCTGCTGCGCTCGCCAACGAGGCAGAGCCCTGCTGCGACTTCATCTATCTGCCCGAGGTCGACTTCGACATGGACAAGTTCGTCGCCGACGTTTCCAAGCGCTACGAGGAAAAGAAGAACTGCATCGTCGCCGTCTCCGAGGGCGTGCACTATGCCGACGGCCGCTTCGTCTCCGAGGCAAAAACCGCCGCGACCGACGGTTTCGGCCATGCCCAGCTGGGCGGCCTGGCTGCGACGCTGGCCGGCATCATGAAAGAGCGCACCGGTGCGAAGGTCCGCGGCATCGAGCTGAGCCTGCTGCAGCGCTGCGCTGCGCACTGCGCCTCCGGCACCGACATTGAAGAAGCGTTCATGTCCGGCAAGACTGCTGTCGAGCAGATGGTCGCCGGTCAGACGGACAAGATGGTCGGCTTCGAGTGCGACCGCACGAACGGCTACACCTGCAAGGCCAAGCTGTTTGATCTCTCCGACGTCGCCAACTTCGAGAAGAAGTTCCCGGCCGAGTGGATCACCCCGGAGGGCAACAACGTGACGGAAGACTTCATCAAGTACGCCATGCCGCTGATCCAGGGCGAGACGAAGCTCGAAAAGGAAAACGGCCTGCCCCGCTTCGCAAGACTGAAGAAGGTCTTCGCAAAATAATCCAGCAAACCCACAAGCCGCCGCGCCCCATCCGGAGCGCGGCGGCTTTCTGCGCCTGCTTCCTGTTTCTTAAGAAATATTTATTGTTTTTCGATAAATTTTCATTGACAAACGATTTCTCCTGTGGTAGCCTATAGCCACGGGAAGGGAGTGTGCTTCATATGAACTGGTCAAAGGATCGCTCCATCGCGCTCTCGCGCGGGTGCGTGGTGCTGTTCATGATTCTGCTGGCGGCGCTCGATATCGGGTGCTATTGGGCAGTCCGGTGGTTTATCGGGCTGCGCTTCATGCCTTGGCAGTCCGGTGTTCTGATGATGGTTACGATCTATCTTTGCAGCGGCTTCGGCTGGGTGCTGCTCGTAAAGCTCTGGCAGCTGCTGGACAATATCCGCCTGCAGCTCGTCTTCGACCTGCGGAATGTAAAGCTCCTGCGGCAGGTCAGCTGGTGCTGCGTCGGGGCGGGAGCTGTGTGCCTCGTCAGCTGCCTGTATTATCTGCCGTTCATCGCGGTCGCTATCGCGGCGGGCTTCATGGCGCTGCTCGTGCGCATCGTCAAGAATATTTTCCAGCAGGCCATCGACATGAAGGCCGAGCTTGACCTCACAATCTAGGAGGGCGCGGCATGGAAATTCTCGTAAATCTGGACGTGATGATGGCGAAGCGCAAAATTTCCGCCGGAGAGCTGGCCGAGCGCGTCGGCATCACGCCCGCGAATCTGTCCATTCTCAAAAACAACAAGGCCAAGGCCATCCGCTTTTCCACACTCATGGCCCTGTGCCATGAACTCCGCTGCCAGCCGGGCGACCTGCTGGAATTTGTGGACGATCAACAGGAGGTTCCCGATGGAAGACCATAAAATCAACGAATTCCTCCGCCCGCCGGAAGCATCCGATTGGGCGCAGGACGCGCTCGTGCCGAAAAAGCCGCCGTTTTCCGCAAACCGGAGAGAGCAGCTGCTGGCGTTCGGACTGTATGTGCTGGCATATCTCTATCTGGGCTATCAATGGTGGGCACTGCCGCTGTTCACCGCCGGATTTATCGCGGCGGCGGAGTATCTGTTCCGGGAGCAGAAGCGTTCCTGGGAAAGCTGGGTCTGGCTTGGCTGCGTACTGCTTGTGACCGGCTGCATCGCCTGGCGCGGGCTGCACCCGTACCAGTACGATTCGCGCTATCCCGAGCTTGTCAACCATGAATATATCCTTTCGGAAAAACTGCTGCTGTTCATCCTGCATATCTTCGCCGTCTATTGGCTCATGAGCCGTTCCGGGCGGCTGACCGGCGGCGAAAGCGGCCATCTGCTGCCGCTCGACGCGCTGTATGCGTTTGTGATCATCCCATTCAAAAATTTCTTCCTGCGCATCCGCTGCGTGCTGTTCGCGCTGAAGCCCAAAAAGGAGCGGAAGGTCAACGCCGGAGCCGTCGCAGCCGCCGTGCTGGCTGCATTCGTCGTGCTGGTGCTGCTCGTCATGGCCATGACGCAGCTGTCCGCGGCGGACGACACGTTCAGCAGCCTTTTGGAGGGCCTGCGCGACGCGCTGACACTCGATCTCGATCAAGTGTGGTTCTATCGCTTTCTCCTCAGCCTTCCCGTCGGGGCCTATGTCTTCGGCCTGCTCGCGGGCCTTGGCCGCGAAACGCCGGAGGCGATGCGCGGACGCGGCGCGTCCGCAGAGGCCGCGCTGCCGAGGCTGCGCGTCGTGCCGGAGGCCGTCTGGCTCGCAGCGCTGGGCGTGTTCAGCGCGCTCTATCTCGCGTTTTTCTTCGTGCAGGGCCGTTATCTGTTCGGCGCGTTCACGCGGACGCTCCCGGAGAGCTTCACGGTCGCGGAGTACGCCCGTCAGGGCTTCTTCGAGCTCTGCCGCGTCATGGCGATCAATTTTACCCTCTTCTGGCTCGTCTCGCGCACCGCCCGGCGGGAAAGCAAGCCTGTCCGCTGGATGACGGCGGCGCTTCTGATCGAGAGTATGCTCTTCGCCGTCGTCGCCCTGTCCAAGCTCGTGCTCTATATCGACTGCTTCGGCTTCACGCCCAAGCGCCTGCAAAGCACCTGGCTCGTGTGCGTTCTCCTGTTCGGCAGCGCCTGCGCGCTTTATACCCACCTGACGGGCAAAAAGTCCATGCGCGTCTGGATGATCTTCGGCGCCGTCACGCTTTCCCTGCTGTGCATCTGGTAAATTGTCGGGTATCCGCGGATTTTGTACGCAAAAAATCCGCGGATACCCCCTTGACAGCACCGACTGCCTGTGCTATTATAATAAAGCTCTTTAGAAAGCACTATATCGCGGGATAGAGCAGTTCGGTAGCTCGTCGGGCTCATAACCCTTAGAGTTAGCGTCCAGCTTTCAGGAGCAAAAAGTCAACATCGCGGGATAGAGCAGTTCGGTAGCTCGTCGGGCTCATAACCCGGAGGTCGGGGGTTCAAATCCCTCTCCCGCAACCATAAATCGCCGTATTTCGTGAGAAATGCGGCGATTTCTCTATCGTTTTGTTCGGATTTCTCCGTTTTGCTCATTTGCAATTCATGCTCCCCGTGGAGTCTTTGCTCTTGCTTGCTGGACATAGTTTCCATATCAAAGCATTCCGAAAGTTCTGATTGGAATGTTGCCGTTTGACAGCTTTACGCGCTATTTGCAATAAAGTATGCAATAGCGCGTTTTTTTGTTTTATGCTGTGTGGTTTCGGCGCTGCGGAAAGGTCGGTAAAACAACATCTGCAAACTTGGCGCGAGGGGCAGCACCATTTAATCTCGGCGCTGCATCCATCTGGCCCATGTTAAGATAATCGCTCATCATGCCGATGGCCTCGCGCTCGATATCTTCGTTTTTGTGAAGATATTTGCGCGTTGTTTCAATCGACGAATGTCCCAGAATTCCCTGCACGATGTTGAGCGGCACCTTGTCTTCCACCAGCCGTGTCGCCAGCGTGTGCCGCAGCGCGTGGGGATTGACCTTACGAATCTCGCAGCGTTTGGAAACCGCGGCCAGACGGATCTCAAAACTCTTGGGATCGAGATGCGTCCCGGCCTTGGACGGAAATAGCAGCCCGTCCGGGTTCGGCCATGTGGAATTTGCCAGCGTGAACAGATGCCGGATCAGAAGCTCGCACAGGCCGTCAGAGATTGCGATCTCGCGGTTCGACGTGCTTGTCTTCGGTGTATTCTGGACGATGAGGTGCGTTTTCTTCTTCTGATCGTAATTCAGAATCTCAATGTTTGGATTCTCTGGAGAAACTGCCGCTGTTGGAACACGGATCAGATTTTTCGTGACCGAAAGCGTTTGCTTCTCCAAATCCAGATCGGAAATTTTCAGCGCCAGCACCTCGCCGACGCGGAATCCGACAAACAGGGTCGTCAGAATCGCGACGCGCTGCGTTTCCCGCATGACCTCCTCAATGAAGACCTGCATTTCCGACGGACTCAGGACACGCATCTCCGGCGTAATAACTTCCGGCCTTGTCGTGTCAACCGTGGGATTACACGGCAGTTGGTATTTCCTCATGGCGTACGCAAAAAAGTCCTTCAGCAGCATATGCTGGTTCTGAATGGTCTTTGCGGACAGGCCGCCTTTCCGCCCATCCAAACGACCGCCGTTTTTCTGCTTTCTTTGATAATAGTCCTGTATGGTGTCCTGGGTGATCTGGTAGAGCGGCAGGTTTCCAAAGGCTTCGGCAAAGTGGATTCGGTAAGTATCCAGATAGCTTGCATAGGTGGACGGCTTTCTGGCAGGCGGCGATTTGTAAAGTTCAAGCCATTTAAGAAAGGCTTCTGAGAACAGTATCTCCGCCTCAATGGGGTGACCGAGCTTGGCCCGGAGTTCTTCGAGACGGGCGGATTCCGCCGCCTGTGCTTCCTCCTCCGCCTTGATACGCGCCTGTTCTTCTTCCCATTGTGCGCGGCGCTCTTTGCAGATCGTCTTGGTACGGCCCTTGAACGCTTTGCGATATGGACTTCCATCCTCTTTTCGGCCGTATGTAACCTGATAGACCCATGATTTATCCTTTTGCTGATAGAAGCTGCCTTCTCCGTTGGAACGACGTGCCATGCTATCAACCTCCAATTTCTTTATAATATTTGGAGATTTGACGTTAATTCATAATCGTATGCGAGGACTTCATCCACTCATAAAACGGTTCTCTTGGAACGCGGAAAGAATTGCCGATACGAATGACCGGAAATGACTTGCTGTGGATCAGATTGTACGCAGCGTTGATGCTGATGTTCAGGATCTGCTTGATATCTCGTACAGTCAAGGTTTCATTTTCTCTCTTTTCCATAGTGGAATCCTCCTCATACGAAGTAAAATATGAACTTTTCAAGGTGCAGAAGCTGACTCGTATAGCTATTGTACGACAGCTCTGCGGATAATGCAATGCCGCCGCAGGTATCGCGGCGGCATTATTTTGAAAGATGTTTCTCTTTTCGTCTTCCTACCGCCGAAGAATACCGTCAGCGAAAGCGTACAGATTTGCGAGTTCCTCCACAGCCTGTTGTCTGAGCCGCTGCACGGTTCTTGGCGTCGAGCCCATGCCGTCCGCAATTTCGCCCCAGGACTGCTGCTCGAAATAATACCTACGGATCACGTCCTGCTGCCGCCCGTCCAGAAACCCTATGTAATGCGAAAGCCGATCCTGCTCATGGCAGAGATCGGCGTATTTGGAGATCAGTTCTTCGACGCTTTCTCCATTGAGCTGCGCGGCAGCGCGCTGATAGGACATTGCAATTTCAGGAACGCTTTTGGGATAGGCATTTGCACCGGCATTGTCTGCGTCCCGCTTTTGAAACGTCATGACCTCAATCATTTCCGTCGGCGTAACATGGCTGGCATACTGTATTTCGTACTGAAGCAGTTCTATCTGCCGCATCATTTTCTGATAGTTTTCCAGCCGATCCAGCACTTCGTTCAGGTATTTGTTGTCCATTTGTTATCCCTCCTAAACCAAAATGCTGCCCGCCGGGTATGCGGCAGCATACAAAAAACAGATGCTGCAGCCAAGCACTGCAACATCTGTTTTCTATTTTTCTATTGTAAGGATAACACAGATACCTGCGACAAATCAAGTGCCGAGCGTGCGCGATTTTAGGCGATTGTGCGACAGAAGTGCGACATTAAATGCGGAATGCCTGCGTAAAATTCCGTCAACGTTTATACGTAAAGCACATTCGACGCAGCACGAAGCGTTTCAATGTAAGTGCCGTTGCTATCATATACGTCTACAGTAAATATCACTTTATAATAATAGCCAGATGCCACATAACGATTTCTGGTAATTGGAAACGCATCAGTCGTTCCATCATATCCAGGACCGTTATAATCCCAAGATTTCTCAATAGACCAGGTTTCTTGATCGGAACTCTTGCACAAAGCCAGAGATGCATCTATTGTGCCGTTTCGATATTGGGAATATAAACAAATTGTGCCTTTGCATTCAGCAATGTGTGAACTTGAAGAAATCGACAGCGCTGCAGAACATAGGGCGGATGTATCGTACCGCAGAGGGGCATAATCAACTGCTCCAGCCATAACAAAAAAGCTAGGAATGACAAGGCAAACCACAAGCACGAATGCAATACTTCTCAACGTTCTTTTTTTCATTTTAGTCTCCATTCTTGAGATGATTTTTACTCTTATGATCGGATAATATTCTCTGTCACACTTTGCAGCACATCAAATGGGATGTCCTCTCCATAGACAATAAACATCAAATTTGACGTGTCTTCTAACCAGAAAATCTGATAGTAATTATTTTTATGAGCAATCGACACTCCTTGCCCGTCAAAATTTTCTTCGCGAACCTCGGCATTTTCAGTGTCAATTGTGACTGTGGCCGCATTGGTCTCGCTAATATAATATATCGACACTTCAAATTCTTCGCTGTGGCCGTTCTGGAAGTGATAAATACATGATGGTATTTTTGCTTGTGTGGCTTATAATTTTTTGTATCCCGTCGGCTCGTCCTCTTTGCAGCGGTGCTCCATCAAAA
>ENA-USUJ01003749-USUJ01003749.1-human-gut-metagenome-genome-assembly--contig:-NODE-3749-length-9950-cov-9.746379_pt1 | contig 9950 bp, 9 predicted proteins | sample MGYA00250061_ERZ773398 | MGnify/ENA primary metagenome ERZ773398 (study PRJEB29103, sample SAMN06111992) | human gut metagenome | biome: human gut; feature: ankylosing spondylitis patient; material...
TATATTAAGCAGATGTTTGAGGGAGGTGCAAGCGATGCCGAGTCTACAAACAGCTAGGCGTGTCGCAAACGCCAAGAACAACGGTGCTAAAACTATTGGTCAGATTTATAAGGAACAGTCTGACGACATGATGAATTGGACTTGGGATAATGATATCCAAAGTAAAATTTGTTATATCTACGACTTCTATCATGACGATCAGCCACGATTAGCTAAAGGTATGACATATGAGAATACAACGAAAACACGCATAGATGCAAAATTTATTGTTAAGTCATATCAGTCTATGGACAAAGACCAAGTTGATTATTATATTCAGTTTAAGCCATCACAAAAAACGCATTTTTCTGAAGGCGATGAATTATATTATTTTGAAACAGATTATCGTAAAAGATATCACAATGACAACTTTATTGGACTATTCATTGATATTCCAAATGATGAAAATATTTATGAAAAATGGATGATTCTTCGTACTGAACCAGCAAATCAATTCCCAAAGTATCTAATTCTTAAATGTAATTATGAATTGATGTGGATTGAAAATAATGGAACAGAAAAAATAAAGCGTAGAATGTGGTCTGTTCTAAAAATGCAAAGCAGCTACAACAGTGGGCTTTGGACTGATCTGCGATTTACTTCGCAAGAAAACCAAGATAAAGTATGGCTTCCATTAAATCCAATTACTGAAAAGATTTGGTATACAATGGATTCTTCAAAGAACATGCGCGTATTGGTTAGTTCGTATACAGACAATGCAATAGCATGGACAATCAGTAAGGTTGAAAACGCTCAACCTCTTGGTGTTCAAAAACTTACCTTATATCAAGATTTCTTTGATCAACATCGAGACTATATTGAAAAAGATTCCGATGGCAATATTATTGGTATGTGGGCAAATTATTTTGATACAAGTATAACCCCAACTGATCCATCTACACCTACTCCTGCCCCATCTTCTATCACAGCAAGAATTTCAGCATCCACTTCAACAATCAAAGTAGGTGGTTCTTATAAAAATCTTACAGCAAATCTCTATAATGATTCCAATGAAGATATTACAACTGAATATGCTGATGCAACCTTTACATGGACTTGCAGTATTGATAATGAAGATTGGACTGATAAGGTTACTTGGCGAGCTGGTACAGAATTCAATCAAAAGAAATTGAAGTTTCCAAATGACACTTCCGTTATCGGCAAAATACTGTCTGTCAAATGTGAAATTGTTACGGATAACTTACCGATTGAATCTGAAATTTTGCCGTTGGAATTAACTGAATAGGAGGTGTTTTATGGAAGAAAAATTGGTTACAAAGAATGACTTGTTAAACAAGCTTCGTGCATATAAGACAACTCCCGATGATGAAAATATTCAGTATAAAAAGAAAATCAAAGAAGCTCTATTATCAAATCCGTGTCTTTTATATGCATTAAACGAAAAAGAACTTGAATCTGAATTGTTTGATGATGATGGAAATATAAACTGGGAATGGAATGAAGAAAAAAAGAAATATGAGCCTCTTGGAGAATGGGATAGATATTTTGGAAGTAATTCAAATATCCGTCCTTTTTTATTTATTCCAGATACTCAGACAGATGTAAAACATTATATTTGTTATCAAGTCAGTTTTCAAGATACAGTAAAATATCAGCCTGGATTAAAAGACACGTTGGTTACATTTACTATTTTTGTGCATGGTAACGATAGAATGGATAAATTAACCGGGATTCCAAGGCATGATTTAATTGCTTCTATTCTCAGAGAAAAGTTTGCATGGTCTAATATCTTTGGAATGCAAACGCATCTTATATCTAATCGTGAGTCCACAACAGATAATAATTATCTTGTACGCACTCTCGTATTTCAACTTACAGATTTAAACAGTTCTGTTCAGACACCTTATGGTGGACAATCACAGATGATGAATTATCAGTTAAGGCGGTGATATTATGGCACAGCAAAACACTGATATGTTAGATGGACTTCAAGCTGCTGTTTTAGCGGATGCACAAAAGAAACAAGCCGAAAATAAAAAGGAGTATGAATTTGATCCATTGGCGATGTACTTCGGTGAAGATTTTTATGTCGCAGGAATTAAAATTGTGCAACCTAAGATTTATGATATTTTAGATATGGGTGAATCCAAATTTTATTCTGGTTTGTCTCCTATGGCATTCCAAAAGAAGATTTGCTTAAAGTCGTTGAGATGGCGAAGAGTGGCGGTTTTAAAGAGGTATAAGATATGAACAATATAAATCATCTTGGAGAATTTAAAATTATTGGCAATGACAAAAAATATGGTTTCTTACTTTTTGATAGATATACCTCTGTGGATTTTATTTTAGATAATGATATTATTTTCAAACTTGAAGGTGGGTTTATTCAGTCGGTTTCTTACACTTCCAATGGTAATATGGTAATCCGTTTGCTGTCATTTAGTCCTCTATTATATGACTGTATGATTTCAGGAAATAAAATAGCAACAATTAGAATACATGAGTTAAGGATTGATCCAATGACACGAGATGACTTTGAATGTGAATTAACATATCATAGTTTTGAATTTGAAAATTATTCATCAAATGAAGATTATAACAACAATGAATATGTTTACATTTTGAAAGGAATAAAGATTGATGAAGATTGAAAACGAATTTTATGTGCTAATCAAGCTTGGTACAAGAGATAAAGGAACGTTTAGAGCAAAAGCAGGTATTGGAGATATTGATACAGATACAGTATTTTTAGGAGCAGATAATACTTTTGTCGATGATATTAAACTGGCTGTCAGAGCCGTTAATAAAAAGACTTCAATGATGTTGATTCAGGAATATGAACGTGAACATGACTTTGAAAAATCTGGATTTGTACCTATTCTCGTAACAGAAAAACTTACTTGGTAAAAATTGTAAATTGAAGCAAAACGAGAGATAGCACCACATTTTTCAATATGATGCTATCTCCTGCCTCCTTACAGTTGTCTCCTTTTGACATCTTTGGCATGTGCAATTAGTCAGATTGCATTAAAGATATGGAACACAACATTCGTAATGGATTTTATATTATGCTTGTTCAATTGTTAATTATAACATTTATATTAACATTGTCAAGTAAATACTTTCTCTACTTATATCATTTGTACCTCAAGGACTTATGCAAATATAGGATTTTGGTATTATAGTTTCGTGTAGCAGAAGGTGACTGGTCTTCTACCGTCCTATCCAATTCATAATATTAAGTAGATACTCGTATTTTTTGATTCTTACGTATAGTTGGTTAAACTATTTCTTTTTATTGTCTCTGTAAATTGTGTATATTAATCCTGCGATTGCAACACAGACAGAAACAACTGAACAAGCGGTTTCCATTACTACTATTCCTATCTACCTATATTTACCACAGGTATAATAATTATTTCATATATAATAAATAAAATAAATAGGCTCTATGTCCGTCAAAAGCATAGGGCTTTTCTTATGGAGAGTGGTAATACTACCCTCCTATTTTAGTGAATAAATAGTGAAATTGTGGAGGTGATGAAATTGGCAAAAGGTGATTTAACAAAGATTGTTCTAAAGGATGTTAGACAAAAAGAACATCAGTTAACGAGGATAGCAGCACCAGAAATTCATCAATTATTTAAAGAGTCGGTTTATGATTCATTGATCAGTTGGTATAGCGATTATACACCAGCTTTTTATTCAAGGACAAACAATTTTATGAATGTGTTTCAATCCGCAAAAACAATTGTGAATGGTAATCTTCTAATTATGCAAGTTGATTCTAGTTCGATGATGGATTATGCTGGATGGTTTGATCAAATATTGGATGCTAGTAAAGCTTTTGATTTTATGTTTATGAACGGGGAGCATGGTCATGGTCGTTGGATGATGTATCAAAGTATACCTCCTTTTCATATTATTAGCAAAGATTTTGAAAGTGGCTTCGGAGGACGTGTTCAGAAAATTATAGATGATAAAGCAAAGAAATTATTTAGTTAGCATTACAAGATGTCGGTACTCATGAATTGATTACATCTAAAGATATAGATTTATTGGATAAATATGAATCTGAGTTAAAACAAGCTATATCTGCTGTCCAAAATATGACAGCCGCCCAAAAAGGATACGATCAATTAGCTGGCGAAAAAGAATTAAATAAAATCTCTCAAATTCTTCGTGAAAATTCTAATATGTCTGAAAAAGCAAAAGCCGAAATCAGAGATTATTATCATCAAATTGAATCTGGTAATCCTTCCGCAAGTTTAGGTATTATTCACGGAAAAATTCTCGATATTGTGAATGCCGAAGAACAAGCAGGTAGAGCTAGCAAGAGTTTGTTGGATATATTTAAGACAAGTAGATTGCATCAAATGGTTGCTCAAGTAGCTGGTATGTTTAGTTTTTATGATGTTATTAACGGGGTAAAACGAGGAGTTAACACTGTAAAAGAACTTAATACAGCTCTGACAGAAATGAGAAAAGTATCTGATGAATCTTTACAAAGTTTAAAAAAATATCAAGCTGCTACTTTTGATACCGCTGATAATGTTGGAACAACAGCAAAACAAATTCAAGCAAGTACGGCAGACTACATGCGATTAGGTGAGTCACTTGATGAAGCTGCTAACAGTGCAAAAACTGCAAATATACTCTTAAATGTATCTGAATTTGATAATATTGAAGATGCTACTAAGTCACTTGTTGCTATGGGACAAGCGTATAAAGACTTAGACAAAATGACTATCGTTGATAAGCTTAATGAAGTGGGTAATAATTATGCAATATCAACAGATGAATTAGCCACTGCCCTTCAAAAATCAGCAGCTACTCTCTCACTTATGGGAAATACAATTGATGAGGCTGCAAGTTTAGTAACTACAGCGAATGCAACAATTCAGGATGCAGATAGTGTTTCAGCAGGTCTACGTACAATTTCTCTTAGACTGGTTGGTACAGAAGAAGCCGAAGAAGAACTTTCTGCAATGAATGAGGAAGTAGATGCTTTCGTAAAAGCAACGAATTCAAAGAAACAACAGATAATCAAAGATTATACTGCCGTAGCTTCTAACAATTATCAAGGTTTTGATATTCTTGATAATAATGGAAATTATAAAAATACCTATGAAATTCTTCTTGGAATCGCCAAAGTTTACAAAGAGATTCAGGAACAAGATAAAAAGCTGGGAACAAATCATGCCACAGCTTTAATTGAAGAATTAGCGGGAAAAAATCGCTCGAACATTGCTTCAGCGATACTGCAAGATCCGACACAACTTGAAGCTGTTAAGAAGTCTTCAGAAGATGCATCAGGATCAGCAACAAAAGAATTAGATAAATATTTAGATAGTATTGAAGGAAAAATTGCAAAGTTACAAAATAGAGTTCAAGAATTTTGGGCGACTGCAATTAATTCAGATTCGCTAAAAGTTGGTATAGATTTCTTAACCAATATTGTCAAATTAGGAACTGGATTTGTTGATACTATGGGAACCTTGCCTACAATTTTAGGTACAATATCATCATTTGGTATATCTAAATTAGGCGAAGGTAGTCTGGATTAATCGTAAGATTACATTATACACAAATGCTTACTCGGTTCAGATAAGTCCTACTGCTATGGCTAAAGAACCATAGATAAAACAGGAACGAACTTGCATTTTGCAAGTAAGAGGGCTTTGGAAAAACACTTTATATAACCGCGGGTGACTCCGTGGTTTACGAAACGGGAACGTTCGTACAAGGACTGGAACGGCTCATGTAACTCGTAATTTAGCATGAGAACCCAATCAGCAGAGAGACGTACTACTCTTTTATTGAGCAAGTGTCACTCTCAGAGACTCCCAGAGTGGGTGGATAAAATATTCATCAATGTAGAGTCCACAACTTATGATTGAGTGTCATAAGAAAAAGTCAATCGTAGCTATGCGATGTGTAGAAAATAGTGAGTAATTATGCTCGTTTTATTAGGCGACTTCTAAAAACGATAATAAAATAAAATAATTTTATATGCAAAACAGAGAATAATAAAGTGGAAGCCATCACAAAGATGATTCCCACAGGAATAAAAGGAAATAAATTATGGCTGATACAAAAAGATAGAACTATTGATGCAAATTAATATTAATGTCTTTGGACATCATCTTAGAGAATGACTTTGCTTTATTATCGCTTGTACTTCTGCTAATGGTTGCGACATAGCATTTTCCAATAATATTGGCGATATAGCAAACCCCATAGATGAGTCCACCTTTGAGAAGTAAATTTAATACTTCCACTCCTATCCTCCCTTCTGTAGAAATTTCATAACATTAGGGAAATTTGTATTTGCCCAGAAAGGGCAGAAAATATTTATTTCCAAAATCGTGATTGTTTCTACGCAATCACTTCGTATGGTACATATAGAAATAATACCAAGCTTCATGTCGTGCGATGATATGAGATACGATGGCTCATATACAATCAGCTTGGTATTATTGTACAAGAGTAGCCAACTGGCTAACTCTTCTTTTATGTTCGTTTATAAACATACGTTCTGATAGTATTTTGTCGATTGTTGGTATATAATGGTTATATTAAATACTAATAATTGGAGATGAAGAACGTGTCAAAGAAAAATTTTTATATTTTTAATAATTTTATTTATTGGACAAATTTAGGTAATCGTCCGTTTGGTCATGAACAAGGTTTAAATAGACCATGTTTGGTTATTCGTACAACTAAAGAATCAGAAATATGCACCATAATTCCATTAACTTTAGAAAGGATGGATGACAATATTCCTTACCACATTGATTTGTCAAATGGTAAAAGTACGGCTTTAGTTGAGCAAATTAGAACAATTGATAAAAGAAGAATATATAGTAAATTATTTATGAATAAAAAACATGCTACCATAACCGAAGATGATCGGACAAAAATAAACGAACAAATACATAATTTATATACATTAAAAGAAATATACAAAAAAGATGTTGACAAATAAAATATATGTGCATATAATATTATTGAACTACAAAGAAACATTTGAACTTCTAGTCGTATGACTGGTAATAGTAGTGATATTTGAACTTGGAAAGCATCCTGCAAAGGATGCTTTCTTTTATATAATCACAAAATTGAGCAGGTGATGTACACACCTGCTCTTTTATTATTCTCTTGGTAGCCTGAACATTAATTCTACCATTTATATCCACACTTTTTACAACACATACTCTTACCAATATCACTACTTGCTAAACCGAATAACCCAGTAGAAAACCATCGTTTAGTTCCTGATATTTTTTGTATATCAGTTGAACCACAGGTAGGACAATGAGGTTTTAATGTCTCTTGTCGCTGTATTTGTTGTTTATTACCTGTATCATCAGGCTTGTATTCATTAATAAAATCAATAGCTTCTTTTAGACCAATATTTGTTTTTTCTCGTATAATTTTTATTTTTTCTATTTGCGAAATTTCATTAGATTTTAACCATGATATTTCAAAAGATTGATCGTTAATAGTTGCAACAGGTGTTAAAGGAAAACCACAGTTAATACACTTTTCAGCTCGATCAGATATTTCTTTTCCACATTCAGGACAATTGATTAAAGCCATTAATTTTAACCTCCAATTGATTATATATTTTAGAAGAATGTATAAATTATAACATAATTTTGAATCTTATACAATGTATGGGTAAGCTATGATAAAGATTCTGGTCAAATAAAATGGTTTGAAAATTTCAAAAAAGAAATACCTGAATTATCTCAGAATGTTTCAGATTTCTTTAATGCAATTAAAGATGATCGTTCATTCGATACAAGGCAGTTATCATTTTTAGAACTTGCAGACAATTCGGGTATAGCCGATGAATCATTTAAGAAATTCCTACAAACAACTGCTGAATCAGGAACGGTCTATAACACTTCTGCCGAAGCTTTAAAGGGATATGAGTCATTTTTACAATCATCTGGTCGAAGTGCCACTCTCGCAGCAACGAAAACTAAAGCACTGTCTCTTGCAATGAAGGCTGTATCTTCTGTTGGATGGATGATGCTTATCACAGGAGTAACAAAATTAGTTGGAGTAGGTTTTAAAGCCCTAGACAAATATGTTATTAATCGTGATAAATACGAAGCGGAAGCTTTAGAAAAAATGTCTGAAAAGGCGCAAGATGCACAAAGCAAAATCAAATCGCTCCAATCTGAAATCAAACAAAATGCAGATACAGTCGATGAAGCTGGTAAAAAGTATGCCGAACTCGCACAAGGAGTAAATCAGCTTACAGGTAAAAATATCAGCCTGTCCGATGATGAATATAAAGAATTCCTTGACGTTGCAAATCAGCTTGCCGCAGTATTCCCACAACTCACAAAGGGATATGATGATAATGGCAATGCTATTCTTGATCTACAAGGTAATGTAGATGGAATCACAGGAAAATTAAAGGATCTCCTTGAAATTGAGCAACAGTTAGCTCAACAGGAAATCAATAAAAATATCGACACATATTTTGAGAATCAATCTAAAGTGTTTGGTAAGGAAGCAAAAGGACAAAATGATACTATCGACACTCAAACAGAGAAGATCGAGAAGTACAAGAAAGCGTTGGATAATTTCAACGAAAGTATTTCAAATAATAAACCAGCTTCTAATTTTGAATCTGAATTAGAGAAACAGACATATTATGCAGATTTTCTTGCTGATATGGAAAAAGCGAATATTGATATTGCCGATGCTATTATTAGTCAAGATGGTACTTCGGCAACAGAGTACAATTTTGCAAAGTTATCTAAGGAAACACAGGAACAGATTAGACAGTATTATGCAGGAATAATTAGTACAGCCAATACCGAAATGCGCTCTGCTGAATCGCAGTTATCTACAAGCAACGCTGAATTTGCATCATATGTCAATATGTGGATGCAGAACTCTTCTGGCTCATACCTTGCAATGACGGGTAATGACGAAATGCAGTCTGCTCTTAGTAGTATTGTGAGTGGTTTGAATTGGGGAGATATTCTTCAAGGTGACGATTTTAGTGGTCTAAGTGGAGAAGAATTAGAAAGTGCAATCGAAACTAATATTCTTGTACCTCTGCAATCAGCAATGGCAAATACCGATACAGGCGATCAATTCAAACAGATTATTACCGATGCTTTGACTATCAGCGATGATGATATAAGTTTAGAAGAATCAAAGAATCGTATCGAAGCATATGTACAGGAAATCAATGATGTATTAGGTGATGCACTTGGTAAACCTTTGACAGCATCCGATCTTGGTATGCAGAAATATCTGGATAATTATGAGATGTTGATGGATGGTGTTAGTAAGTATGCCCAAACATTAAAATCCGATGGCTCCATTCCTATGACAATGGATGCCATGAAAGAATCAAAAGACAAGTTATTACAATTTGCCAAAGAAAATTCGATTAATACAGAAGCAGAAATTCAAACATGGAATAGAATCATGAGTGAATCTGAAATCCGTGAAGAAGCTATGAAGAAGTATCTTACTCGAAAGGGTGTGTATGATACTACATATGAATTTAATCCTGCTACTGCCTTTGATGTGGCAAAATCTGCACAGTCAGAACAATCACAGAATGGTTATTTCTCTACTGAAACTATCGAGGCATTAAAAACTGCATATGGAGATTTATCTAAGGTTATTCAGTACACCGATTCTGGCGTAGTTCTCAATAATGAACATATGGCTGAATATACTGAAAATGCAGGTAAAGCAGCACTTGTCAATACGCAGTTAAAAGAAGCATTTGCAGTTCAGGAATACCAAAAAGAAGCAAAGGCTATCAATGATATTATTAAGACAGAGATAAAAGATACAAATGTCCGTAAGAAACTTACATCTGCGAAGAATAAGGGCATTGATGCACTTCGTAAGGAAATTAGTAATCTCAAGAAGGATAATGATGGATGGTCTGAAAGTTTATCTAC
>ENA-USUJ01003754-USUJ01003754.1-human-gut-metagenome-genome-assembly--contig:-NODE-3754-length-9942-cov-11.563001_pt1 | contig 9942 bp, 5 predicted proteins | sample MGYA00250061_ERZ773398 | MGnify/ENA primary metagenome ERZ773398 (study PRJEB29103, sample SAMN06111992) | human gut metagenome | biome: human gut; feature: ankylosing spondylitis patient; material...
AGCGGAATTTGATGTGCAGCCAAAAATTCCTGCTGTTTTTTCAAAGTTTCTTGTTCCTTTTTCCGCATATGCAATAATGTTTGAAGTTGGAATAACAACATTTTTGAGTGTTATTGTTGCGCCATTAACGCCATATACCACTCCACCGAATGGGCGTTCAACGTTTCCAATTGGAGTCCAACCTGCTGGGAAAGCTTCTTGAACATCAATTTCAACATCTTCGGAAATAACATAAGTGTAATTCAAAACTGAACTTGTTGAATCGCTCTTTCCCGCTTCCATGAGTTGTCCGATAACATCAGCAGCATTTGATTTATTGATTTCTGATCCGTTTCTCAAAGGTCTGATTGTTTGACCAACTCCATCTTGAACGATGTATGGGCCCATTGAATCAGTCTCTGTTTTTCCATCAAAACTCCATGTGCCGGAGAAATCCCATGAAACAACTTTTGAGTATTTATTTGTATATTGATATTTGCTTTGATCGTCAATTTCTTGTCTTGTAAATTTTGTTGCATTTGTTGAATCAAATGCGTCTGAATAGAAGATGTTTCCAACATATTCAGTTTCAGAATCTCCCGAAAGAGAATCGTTTGCGATCAAAATGTCATTGTTTGTTGCATTATATGCTTCACCATCTTTGCCAAATGTTGCAACAACAAGATTTGTTTGAATGAGTGAATTATAGGTGAATGTTTTTGCTGTGCCAACAGTTTGAGTGAAATTCTTTGCCGAGATTTCGCCAACCAAACCACCAGCATAATTTGGTTTGACATCTTTGTTGTTTGCAATTGTTGCACTAACTTTGCAGTTTGCGATAACGCCTGATTCAAATTTTCCGGCAATCCCGCCAACAACATTGCCTGAATTCAAAGCAACATTTTCAATTTGACACATTGCAATTTCGTTTTCTGTTTGAGTTCTTGTTGCAACACCAACAATTCCACCAACATATGCATCTGCACTTGTATTTGAAGATGTGACTTCACCATTGATTACTTTGCAACGAGTGATTGCACTTTCGCTATATCCAGCGATTGCACCAACATTTTTGCTTGTTGCTTTGATTTGAGGATTAACAAGTGTAACTTTTTCAATTTTTGCGCCGCTTTCAACATATCCGAAAAGTCCAACATAGTCTGATGAGCAGGTTTCGTCAATGATGAGGTTCGAAATTGTTTTTGTTCCACCATTAAAGTTTCCTGTGAAGTGGTTATCTTTGTCGCCGATTGGTTTCCAGCTTGTTGCATTGCCATCAACCCAAGTTTCTTTAAAGTCAATGTTTGAAACAACTTCATAACTGTCGCCAAGTGTCCAAAGTGTATCCATTGCTCCAATTCTGAGCATTTGTTCTGCTGAAGAAATAAAGTATGGGTTGTCAGTTGAGCCATCGCCAATTCTCACCGTAAAAACAAATGGTCCAAAGTTTGCGTTTGAAGGAGTGATATTAATTGTCGCAGTTCCCCCTGCCTTTGCTTCGATTTTTCCAGACTCAGCATTGATTGAAGCGACATTTGAATTGTCACTTTTTGTTTCAATTGTTGTTCTTTTGTTTGGTTTTGTGTGGTTAATAGGAATGTCGAATGATTCCCCAACATTAAGATAGACCGTTTCACCTTGTGGAACAGTGCAAGTGATGTCTTCATTGTTCTTTGCGAACATATAGAAAGAAAGCCCAACAAAGAGTGTTCCGATGATAACGATGCAATACATAAAAAATCTTTTCATAAAAAACTCCTAAAACCTTGCATAGTTTATTGATATTATAGAAGAAAAGTTTTGTGTTGTCAATATCAACTTCAAACAAATTAAGTCTTATTTTGACAACAAACCCAACAATCGCATGGATTTGTCGATATAATCAAATCTTATTTTCGGAACAAACTTCGATAAGTAATAAAGTTTTATGAGTGTGGTGGTTATTATGCTGCACAGTTTTGGATTCTTCGCTACGCCATTGGCTTCCGCTCAGAATGACATAATACGAGGTTGATTTATATTTTTTATAACTTTTAAAGAGTTGAGGCATTCTTTGCCTTAACTCTTCTTATTTGCAGACCCGCATGAAACAGAAAGGTTTGTCAAGAGTTTGTGTGCAACCGCACACAAATTCATTTACTCTTGACAAATTTTTCGTTTCATGCAACACAAAAAACAAAAGACAAAAGAAAAGGTTTTGAGCCAAAATTTCTCAAAACCCTTTTGTTTATTGTTTTTTGTTGTCCTCTTGCCCCGCTTCGCCAAGGGCGCCGGGGTTTGGGGCTTGCGTCGCCCCCAAAGGTTTTTTGGTTCTTTTTTGACTCCAAAAAAGAACCTTCACTTATGAATTTTTACCGCAGCAATTTTTGTATTTCTTGCCGCTGCCACATGGGCAAAGACTATTTCTTCCCGTAACCTTTTCTGAACTAAGTTGAGAAGATGGTTTTGACGCGCCGCTTTCACTTTGAACAACAATTTGTGGCTTTGGTGCAGGATTGTTCACTCTGATGTTTTCAACTTCAACATTAAGAAGCATTGAAGCGGTGTCTGTTCTGATTTTTTCAATCATTGTGTCAAACAAATCAAATCCTTCACGCTTGAACACAACAATTGGGTCGTGTTGACCATATGCACGAAGTCCAACCTCGTTTTTCATGATTGACATTTGATCGATGTGATCCATCCACAAAGTGTCGACGACACGAAGAAGAACAAATCTCTCAAAATCGCGGAAATTAAATCCCAATTCTTCTGCATCAACAATCTTTTTGTCATAGCGTTCGTTGATTTCGGTGAGAATTTTTTCTGTAAGTTCGTCGACATCGGTTTCTTCAACCATTTCCGCCGTCACGAAATTCGTGCCTTTTGGAAGAAGTTTGTCTTCGAGTGCAGTGTTAAGCGCTTTCACGTCCCATTCAAATGAGTTTTTGTCATCATCAACATACTCGCGCACAAGTGGAACAACAATGTCTGGGAACATATCCAAAATTTGTTGATGAACATCTTCTCCGTCAAGAACCTTGTTTCTTTCAGAGTAAATGAGTTCACGTTGCCTGTTCATGACATCATCAAATTGCAAAACTGTTCGGCGAGCGGCGTAGTTTTGAGCTTCAATTCTCTTTTGTGCTTTTTCAATTTGACGTGATAATATTTTGAGTTGGAAAGGAGTGTTTTCATCAACTTTGAAGAAGTTTGCAATGCTTTGCATCTTTTCTCCGCCAAATCTCACTGCAAGGTCATCTTCAAGCGAAATAAAGAACACGCTGCTTCCTGGGTCACCTTGACGTCCAGCGCGACCTCTGAGCTGGTTGTCAATACGTCTGCTTTCGTGACGCTCTGTGCCAATGATATGAAGTCCGCCAAGAGATTTGACTTCTTCTTTCTCTTTATCTGTTATATCTTTATATTCTTTTAGATATTGAACATATTTATTATGAGCGTCCATAACTTCATCGCTTCCACCAACAATGTTTGATGTTGCGAGAGAAATTATTGCGTCCGTAATCCCTTCATCTTTAAGTTTTTTCTTTGCAAGCGCTTCCGCATTTCCGCCGAGCAAAATATCTGTTCCACGACCTGCCATGTTTGTTGCAATTGTGACCGCTCCGCGGCGTCCTGCTTGAGCAACAATTTCACTTTCTTGTTCGTGGTTCTTCGCGTTAAGCACGGTGTGTGGAATTTTTTTCTTTTTAAGGAGTTTCGAAAGTTCCTCAGACTTGTCAATCGTGATTGTTCCAACAAGAACCGGTTGTCCCACTTCGTGACGTCTTACGATTTCTTCAACAATCGCATTATTTTTTCCGCGAACTGTCGTGTAAATAATGTCCGGCTCATCTCTTCTTTGTGAAGGTCTGTTTGGTGGAATTGTGACAACGTCAAGATTATAAATATTGTTAAATTCAAGTTCCTCGGTTTTGGCTGTTCCTGTCATACCAGAAAGTTTCTTGTAAAGACGGAAATAGTTTTGAAATGTGACTGTCGCAAGTGTTTTGTTTTCATCTTTGATTTGAACACCCTCTTTTGCTTCAATCGCTTGGTGCAAGCCTTCTGAAAAACGTCTGCCATTCATAAGACGACCAGTGAATTCGTCAACAATAACAATCTCGCCATCTTTGACGATATAGTTTTCGTCACGCATCATAACAAAGTTTGCTTTGAGTGCGTTTTGAATATGGTGGTTGATTTCAATGTTGTCAACATCGGAATAATTTTCCATGCCATAAAATCTTTCCGCTTTTTCAACACCTTTTTCAGTAAGCGTGATTGCTTTGTGTTTCTTTTCAATCTCAAAATCAACATCTTTTTTGAGGTTTTTGACAAATCTTTGTGCACGATAATATTCGTCACTTGATTTCATGCCACGTCCCGAAATAATGAGCGGAGTTCTCGCTTCATCAATGAGAATTGAGTCCACTTCGTCCACAATCGCATAGGCATGTCCGCGTTGAACACGGTCTTCTTTGCGTGTGACCATGTTGTCACGAAGATAATCAAACCCGAGTTCATTATTGGTTGCATAAGTGATGTCGCAAGCATAAGCCGCACGCTTTTGCTCTGGTGTCATACCCGAGATTGCAACTCCAACCGTGAGCCCCAAAAAGCGAAAGATTTTCCCCATCCAGTCAGCATCACGTTTTGCCAAGTATTCGTTGACTGTGACAATATGCACGCCGTTTCCTGTGAGCGCATTAAGATAGGCGGGAAGCGTTGCAACAAGTGTTTTTCCTTCACCTGTCCCCATTTCAGCAATTCTGCCTTGACTGAGCGCAATGCCACCAAGAATTTGAACGTAAAAATGTCGCATAGAAAGAACCCTGTCCGCCGCTTCTCTGCAACAAGCAAATGCTTCTGGCAAAATGTCAGCAACTTTCTCTCCGTTTTTTAATCTCTCTTGCAACTCTTTTGTTGTTTCGCGGAGTTGGTCATCTGTCTTTTTCTTGAATTCGTCTTCAAGTGCAACAACCTTGTCCGCAATCTTTTTTAATCTTTTGATATTTCTTGAATTTTCACTGCCAAAAAGTCCCATAATTTCTCCTATTGTCTTTAATAATACAACACATCAACATTTTTTCAAAATATTTTTAATCTCTTTTGCCAAAAACAAAAGGTTGCATTTTGTATAAAAGTATGATATATTGTTAGAAAAGTTAAAAAAGGAGAAATGAAATGGAGAAAAACGAGTTGTTTTAATCAAATGGCATAAATAAAACACTTGTTTTTTTGTGCCGAATTCATAGGAGGCACATATGCAAATCAGCATTTCAAATCTCACTTTCGCTTATCCCGGAAGTTATGACAACATTTTTGAAAACGTAAGTTTTTCTATTGATACAAATTGGAAACTCGCATTCATTGGAAGAAACGGAAAAGGCAAAACAACTTTTCTCAATCTTTTGTTAAAAAAATATGAATACAGCGGAACAATATCCTCACCAATCACTTTTGAATATTTTCCATATGAAATAGTCGACAAAAGCGATTTAACAATAAATATTTTGCAAGAAAAATATTCTGACTTTCTTGTTTGGCAACTGATGCGTGAACTCAACAACCTTGAAGTTGACGAAGAGGTTCTATATCGTTCGTTTGACACGTTGTCGTTTGGTGAACAAACAAAAGTTATGCTCGCCCTACTTTTTCTCAAGCCAAACGCTTTTCTTCTTATTGACGAGCCGACCAACCACCTCGATGTTCACGGCAGAGAAATTTTGTGCAAATATCTCAACAAAAAAAGCGGATTTATTCTTGTTTCGCACGACCGCTCCTTTCTTGATGATTGCTGCGACCATGTTCTTTCGCTCAACCGCAAAACAATCGAGATTCAAAGCGGAAATTTTTCAAGTTGGTTTGAAAACAAACAAAAAAGAGATAATTTTGAACAAAATCAAAACCAAAAACTCAAAAAAGAAATCGCGCGACTGCAAAATTCAATAAATCAAAAAAATGATTGGTCGGATTACGCTGACCGCAAAAAAGTTGGAATTGACCCGCTCAAAGTGGACAACAAATTCGGTTATCGCACTAGTCAAGGACTCAAAGCAAAAAAACTCTCAAAACGCGCAAAAGCCATTGAGGTCCGTCAAACAAAAAGCATTGAGGAAAAAGAAAAGTTGCTGAAAGATTTTGAGCATATCCCTGGGCTTTCTCTCACAAGCAATTCTCATCACTCAAAAACTCTTGTCGAACTCAAGAATGTCAGTTTGTTCTATGGCGACAAAACAGTGTGCAAAGACATAAATTTTTCAATCTCGCAAGGCGAACGAGTGAACATTTGCGGAAAAAACGGCTCTGGAAAGTCAACGCTCCTCAAACTAATCATTGGCAACAACATTTCTCACACTGGCACAGTTTTTGCCGCGTCAAATCTCAAAATTTCTTATGTCAACCAAGACACATCTTCTCTTTGCGGAACACTTGCCGACTTTGCCGAAAAAAATGACATTGACCAAACGCAGTTTTTGACAATTCTTCGAAAACTTGATTTCTCACGCGAACAATTTGAAAAGGATATAAAAGATTTCAGCGGCGGACAAAAGAAAAAAGTGCTAATCGCAAAAAGTCTTTGCGAACAAGCGCATCTCTATGTTTGGGACGAACCCACAAACTTTATTGACATATTTTCTCGAATGCAAATTGAAAACCTACTCAAAGAATATCAACCCACCCTGCTATTTGTTGACCATGACAAAACCTTTTGTCAACAAGTCGCCACAAAAACAATCAATATATAAAAAAACACCTTTCGGTGTTTCTTTTTTTGGAGTTAAATTTATACTTCCCGTGATAACGAGGAGAGAGGAGGCAAGCACACGAAGTGTATTTGCCAAGGCTCGACAAAGTTTCCATGGGTTTGAGTCCGCGAGCGAAGCGAGAGAGTTGCGAAGCAACGGAGTCGGAGCAACAAAAAAATTCGCAAATGCGAATTTTCTTTGGTGACTCCGACGGGACTCGAACCCATGATACCGCCGTGAAAGGGCGGTGTCTTAACCACTTGACCACGGAGCCATTATATAAAGTTATTGGTAGCGGCGGAAAGATTCGAACCTTCGACCTTGCGGGTATGAACCGCACGCTCTAGCCAACTGAGCTACGCCGCCAAATCTAGCAAGCGGGGTTATTATATCTTATAAAAGAGTGCTTGTCAACAAATATTTTTAAACTTTTTTTAATTTTTCGACAAAAACATATTGACATAGATTTTTTCATGGTGTAAAATGGCAACATATCGCGGGGTAGAGCAGCTAGGTAGCTCGTCGGGCTCATAACCCGAAGGTCGCAGGTTCAAATCCTTCCCCCGCAACCAAAATAAAGTGAAGTCGCAAGACTTCATTTTTTTTGCGTTGACGGAAGGGAAGGTTTGAAAGTCCGTCCAAGGATATATATGTTTTCGTGAACGAAAACATATAACCCGCGACCTTCGGGTTGAGTCCTACGAAGCGGCAGGTGGCACCCGTCTTTGTTTGCCCGTCTGTGGAGTGGCAATGCAATGCCACTGCAAATCTGCTCCCCACAACCAAAACAAAATGAAGTCGCAAAATTTCTTTTTGTTATTGTAAATTTCAAAAAAGCGAAGACAATATGTCTTCGCTTTTTGTTATCTTGTGACGCCGATTGCTTTTTTGATTTTTGCAAGCATTGGTGTTGCGATTGCTCTCGCTTTTTTTGCACCCTCTTCAAGAATTGCATCAACTTCATCTCGGTGTGATTGATAATAATCAAATTTTTCGCGCATTGGAGAAATTGTTTGATTCATTTTTGCAAACAATTCTTTTTTTGCATCTCCCCAGCCAAGTCCTTCAAGCATTCTACGCTCAAAGTCTTGAACCTCATCAGGTGTTGCAAAAAGACGATATAGTTTGCATATTGTGTTATCGGTGTCCTTTGCCTCTCCTGGAAGTCGAGAATCGGTGACAATTCGGTTAACTGATTTTTGCAAGGTTTTTTCATCTGTAAAAAGTTGGATTGTATTGCCATAACTCTTGCTCATTTTTCGTCCATCAAGACCAACCAAAATGCTTGTTTCTTTTTCAACAAAACTTTCTGGCAATGTAAATATATTTCCGTATCTATTATTGAAATAAATCGCAATATCTCTTGCAATCTCAACATGTTGAGTTTGGTCAAGTCCAACTGGGATACGTTTTGAATTAAACAAAAGAATGTCTGCCGCCATAAGAACAGGATAGTTATAAAGCCCCATATTCACACCAGCATCGCGGTCAACTCCTGCGGCCTCATTTTTTTCAACACATGCCTTGTATGCGTGTGCCCTGTTCATAAGTCCTTTTGGTGTGAGATTGCAAAGTATCCAGCCAAGCTCCAAATCTTCTGGAATGTCAGATTGCTTATAAAAAATCACTTTGCTTGGATCAAGTCCGCAAGCAAGCCATGTGCAAGCAATATTATAGGTATATTCCTCCATTTCCTCGCGTGTTTTTACAGTCGTTAGCGCATGATAATCAGCAATAAAATACAAGCAGTCAATCCCCTCGTCTTTTGACATTTCGATCGCAGGCTTGATTGCTCCAAAATAATTACCAAGATGTGCATATCCTGTTGGCTTGATGCCAGTCAAAACTCTTTCCTTCATAAGTCCTCTTAACAAAAGTGCGACCTTTTTGGTCGCAACTTGGCAGGGGTGGAAGGAATCGAACCCTCCTCTGGAGTTTTGGAGACTCTTATTCTACCGATGAACTACACCCCTGAATCGTAGTGGCAAATTCACACTGCCTGTCCAGTATACTATCCGGTCTCCGTTTTGTCAAGCCCTGATTTTAAGTTTAACGACTATTTTGCGTCGTTTTATTTTGTTTCGCCTTCTCCCCGGATTCATTTCCGAAGTTCCAGCGATAATGACCAACAATATCACTGCGGCGTTCGAGAATATCCTGCTCATAGCTTCTCTGCCATGGACTGTAGTGGTGGATTACATACGGCACCCCGTTTTTATTTCTCTTGTCCGAAACGATTCCGATATGTTTTCGGAATATAACGATGTCGCCGCCCTGCCATTCCTCCACATCCGATACATCGGTTGCCAGACTCTGTGCATGCCTGCCAAAATACACCTGCAGATTCTTCACACGGCGATAATCAATATTAGGATCCGGCTGATCGATATCGTAATCGTCCGTATGCTGTTCCACGTCCTTTGCCACAAGCCGCATCAGATCATAGCCGGCTGCTTTCATAGCAAAAGCAACCACGTCCGTACATACCCCGTAGCCATCATCCGGATAACCACCGTTGTAATATTGACTCTTATATTTCGGCTTTGTCGCCACGTAGTCCAGTGCTCCCTTAAGAATATCCGTCTGATCATCTATGCCATCCTTGTCCTGATCCGTTTCGCTGTGAAACTGCGGAAATGTTTTCTGGTCCGACACACGTTTTCCCGCCGGACCGGTGTCTTTGCACCGAAACCATATGCCGCCGGCTGCTGCCAGTACCACAACGAAAAATATGAAAACAGGTATTATTTTATGCTTCTTCATATGTACTATAACTTCCCCTCTCATTCTTTTTCTTTATTGTGGCATTTTTTCTTAAAAAGTCAAGCGCCCCCGGCAAAACAGCCTTTTCCAAATCATTAACCATTGCATCTTCCCATTAAAATATGATACACTCATCATAACGAAAAACACAGGAAATCCACCGTACGGATGCGGTCGGACTTTCCACCTTTTGTAACAAATCGCATAGAACGGAGATTACATATGAAAAACACAACTATCGAAAAGATTTTTGCCGAGAACGTTTTCACGGACGCGGAAATGGAGAAAAGGATTTCCAAAGAAGCATACGAAAGTTACAGAAAAACCGTTGACGAAAACGTGCCTTTGATCCGCGCGGCGGCAGACGAAATCGCGAAAGCGATGATGGCGTGGGCAATGGAAAAGGGCGCGACGCACTACACGCACTGGTTCCAGCCGATGACGGGCGTAACCCAGTTCGTACCCATCT
>ENA-USUJ01003764-USUJ01003764.1-human-gut-metagenome-genome-assembly--contig:-NODE-3764-length-9931-cov-3.770854_pt1 | contig 9931 bp, 8 predicted proteins | sample MGYA00250061_ERZ773398 | MGnify/ENA primary metagenome ERZ773398 (study PRJEB29103, sample SAMN06111992) | human gut metagenome | biome: human gut; feature: ankylosing spondylitis patient; material...
AATAGCATAGCTGCAGGGGCCCAACAAGAAATATTTCAGAAAATACTTTGTGAAATATGGCGTGAGGTCGAGCCCATGCCCGTCTGACGGCAAGGCGGCACAGGCCGCCTCCTGCCATCCCGAGACAGTGCAGGAGCATAACCTGCTGTGGGAAAAAAGGGAACGCCACCTTCCGGCACGCCCGGAAAGATACGCCCATTCCAAAAGGCCGCACACGGGACCGGCCGCAAGGCTGACGCCGCTGTGCCATGTTTGGATGCAGAGGTGAAAGGGAATAATCCTTCTCAGGAAAACGACGTTCGCCAACGCAGTCTCACGTATACTATCCGCATACTGCGTCTATTTTTCCTGTTCATTTTTTGCGATACCAATGCAGAAATAAAGAGAGAACAGGCAAAAAACATCACTCTATCAGAAGACAGACTGTCATAAGAAATAATTTATGCAATCATGGGAAATGATTTTCTTATAAATTTTTTTTAAATATCTTATAAATTTCATCTATCGATTACAAACATTCATCTGTGATGGCGGGTACATCTTCGCGCCATCAGCCCCGCTTGCCCCTGCGGCCCGGCCATGGCAGGGCCCGATCCGCTCCTTCCGCAGCCGGGGATGGAGCAAGGCACAAAAAAAGCGGGGAAGAGGCACAAGTCCTCTTCCCCGCCATGCGAACGCTTCGTCCTGCGGCCTAGTGGCAGCGGATGCCCGTCAGCAGATGGGCCATCTTTTCCTTCTTGGTACGCAGGTAGGATTCGTTTTCGGGGCAGGCTTCGATCTCGATGGGCACGCGTTCCACGATCTCCATGCCGTAACCGGACAGGCCCACGATCTTCTTGGGGTTGTTGGTCAGCAGGCGGATCTTGGTGATGCCGAGATCCACGAGGATCTGGGCGCCGGTGCCGTAGTCGCGCAGGTCATCGGGGAAGCCCAGCTTGCGGTTGGCTTCCACGGTGTCGTAGCCCTCGTCCTGCAGGGCATAGGCGCGGATCTTGTTGGCCAGGCCGATGCCGCGGCCTTCCTGACGCATGTAGAGCAGCACGCCGCGGCCTTCCTTTTCGATCTGGCGCAGGGCGGCGGCCAGCTGGCCGCGGCAGTCGCAGCGCAGGGAGCCCAGGGCGTCACCGGTGAGGCACTGGCTGTGCACGCGCACCAGCACGGGTTCGTCCTCCGCCCACTCCCCTTTCGTCAGGGCCACGTGCTCCACGCCGTTCGACTTCTGACGGAACGGCGTAATGCGGAAATCGCCCCACTCCGTCGGCAGGGGCACGGTCACGCCCTTCTCGATGATCGACTCCTCTTTGAGGCGGTAGGCGATCAGCGAGGCGATCGAGATGATTTTCAGGTCGAATTTTTTGGCGATCTCCACCAGCTGCGGCAGGCGGGCCATCGTGCCGTCGTCGTTCATGATCTCGATCAGCGCGCCTGCGGGCTGCAATCCGGCCAGACGGGCCAAGTCTACGGCCGCCTCGGTGTGTCCCGGACGGCGCAGTACGCCTTTGTCGCGGGCGCGCAGGGGGTTGATGTGTCCCGGGCGGCCCAAGTCGGTGGGCTTCGTCGCGGGGTCGGCCAGCGCGCGGATCGTCGCGGCGCGGTCGTGGATCGAGACGCCCGTGGTGCAGCCGTTGCCCAGCAGGTCCACCGTCACGGTGAAGGGCGTGCCCAGCAGCGAAGTGTTGTTCTCCTCCATCATGTTGAGGCCCAGCTCGGCGCAGCGTTTCTCCGACAGCGGGGCGCACAGTACGCCGCGGCCCTCTTTGAGCATGAAATTCACGATTTCGGGGGTGATCTTCTCCGCGGCGACGATGAAGTCGCCCTCGTTTTCGCGGTCCTCGTCATCGACGACGATCACTGGCTTGCCGTTGCGGAAGTCTTCGATAACCTCCTCTACACTATTCAGAATCGTGTTTTTTGCCATTTCGTTTGAATTTTATCGCGTTCATCGTTTTTTTGATTCCCGGGGTTAGTCTGTCCTTCAGCGCCTTGATCTTTCCGGCGTACCAGTCCGTGTCGAGCAGCGCCGAGTCGTTGGTGGCCTTGTATGTAAGGTATATGGCGATCGGCGTGAGGATGAAGGTCGAGAGCCACATGCCGTAAACGGCGTCCCAGTTGCCCTCCTTGGCCAGTTTCTCGCCCGACAGGCTGATGATGTAGTAGATCACGAAGAAGATCACCGACACCACCACCGGCAGTCCCAGACCGCCGCGGCGGATGATGGCGCCCAGCGGCGCACCGATCAGGAAGAAGATCAGGATCGACACCGGAAGCGATATTTTCTTGTGCCACTCGACCTTCGAGCGGTAGAGCTGGTTGAGCGCCTCCTTGGCGGCCGATTCGTCGAATGCGAACATGTTGCGCGAATTCTTGGCCAGCGTCCGGGCCTGATCCCAGATGCGTTCCTTGTCGCGCATCGGCAGTCCGACGATCGAGTCCTGCGCCAGCATGTCGCGGAAATGGCGTTTGTCGATCTGCAAGCTGTCGGGCAGCGGCAGCACGGTGTTGTCGCGTGCGAAGATCTGCTCTTTGAGCAGCGGTTCGTAGGAGCTCGTCGTGGCGGCGTTGACCTTGATTTCCAGCGAGTCGATGTCGTGCTGCAACTCCCGGATGTTCTTGGTCTGGCTGTTCGAGAAGAGGTCGGCGTCGGTGCGCCCCTGGGCGAATCCCTCCATCGGGATCACCTGCTTTTGCAGGTCGAAGGTGTGGTGGCGCAGGGCGCTCTTGGTGAACCACTGGCTGTTGCGCGTCTGTTCGTAGGTCTCGCCGTGGAAAAGGTCCACCAGCAGGTATTTCTTGTCGTCCGAGAGGCGGATGTATCCCGAATCGGCGACGATGGTGTTCATGTTGCCGTTGGCGGCGCGGTTGTCGTAGATCAGCACGTCGTGGAGCAGGTGCGTGTCGGGCTCCTGCCGGCTAACGCGGATCGACATGTTCTCGATGCCGTTGAAGAAGAGCCCGTCCTGGAATTCGAGGGCCTGTTTCTGCTGGCGGATGTCGTAGAGCGTGCTGTACAGCTTCTTGTTGGCGTTCGGGACGAGGTTGTTGCCGATGAAGAAGCTGCCGACGGAGACGAACGCCACCAGTATGATGAGCGGTTTGGTGATCTGGACCAGCGACATGCCGGCCGACTTCATGGCCAGCAGTTCGTAGTTCTCGCCCAGGTTGCCCATGGTCATGATCGCCGCCAGCAGCATCGACAGCGGCAGACCCATCGGGATCATGTTGGCCATGAAATAGGTCATCAGCTCGATGATGATTCCGGCGCTGAGGCCCTTGCCCACCAGTTCGTCGATGTAGCGCCATACGATGTTCATCATCAGCACGAACATGACGATGAAAAACGTGAGGACCATCGGGCCCAGGTAGGATTTCAGAACGAGTTTATGGATGGTCTTCATGCGGCTGCTCGCTGTTTTTTGCTACGCAAAGATACAAGTTTTACCAGTATAAGCGTAAGGGTGAGTGTAAATATTATGGCGGCGCCGGGCGGAACCTCGAAATTGTAGCTGGCGACGAGCCCCGCGGCGTTGCCTGCGACGGCCACGAGGGGCGCTGCGAGGGTGATGGTGCGGTACGAGCGCGAAAGCGTGTTGACGATCACCACGGGCATCGTCACGAGCGAGATCAGCAGCACGATGCCCATGATGCGGATCGAGAGGACGATCGTCACGGCGACCAGTGCGGCCATCAGGTAGGAGATCACGCGCGTCGGAATGCCCCGGCTGCGGGCGAAATCGCGGTCGAAGGCGACGTACATCACGGGCCGCAGCCACACGAGGGCTCCGATGACGATCACGGCCGTCAGCACGGCCAGCGACGCGACATCGCTGTCGGTTACGGTCACGATGCTGCCGAAGAGGTAGGCCGACAGGTCGCCCGAGGTGTAGCCCGGGCGCAGGCTCATGAAGAGCGCCCCGACGGCCATGCCGACGGACCAGATGATTCCGATGGCCGAGTCCTCGCGGATGCGCCCGCGGCTGCCGGCCCATTCGATGCCCAGCGCCGAGAGTACGGCGAAGATCATCGCTCCGGCGATGGGGTTCGCTCCCAGGTAGAAGGCGATGCCCAGTCCGCCGAACGAGGCGTGGGTGATGCCTCCGGCGAGGAACACCATGCGGCGGCAGACGACGTAGGTTCCTATCACCCCGCACGTTATGCCCGAAAGCACGCAGGCCGTGAGTGCGTTCGAGAGATAGCCGTATTGAACCAGGTCGCTGAAAAATTCCATACATCTTCTTTAATTGCGCGCAAATTTACGCTTTTTTATCGGAAACGCCTCCTCCTTTCGCACAGTTTTCGTAATTTCGTGCCGGAAAAACACGAATCCATGCAACCTCGCAGAGTCAATTTTCATACCTTGGGCTGCAAGCTCAATTTTTCGGAGTCCTCCACCCTCGCCCGTGAGTTCGAGCGCGGCGGCTTCGTCCGCGTGGCCCCTACGGCCGAAGCGGACATCTGCGTCATCAACAGCTGCTCGGTGACCGAGCACGCCGACAAGAAATGCCGCAACCTGATCCGCAAGCTCCACCGCCGCAACCCCGGAGCGATCATCGCCGTGACGGGGTGTTACGCGCAGCTGAAACCGCAGGAGATAGCCGCGATAGACGGCGTCGATATTGTGCTGAGTAATAACGATAAGGGCGAGTTATTCAAACGGGTGGTTGAACTGTCGGGAAAGGGCCGTGCGCAGGTGTACAGCTGCGACACCGATTCGCTCACGTCGTTCTTCGCGGCCTTTTCGAGCGGCGACCGCACGCGCGCTTTCCTGAAAGTGCAGGACGGTTGCGACTACTGCTGTTCTTATTGTACGATCCATTACGCCCGCGGATCGAGCCGCAACCTCCCGATCGCCGACCTCGTGGACGAGGCGCGTCAGATCGCGGCGGCGGGTCAGAAGGAGATCGTGCTGACGGGTGTCAACACGGGGGATTTCGGCCGCACGACGGGCGAGAAATTCATCGACCTGCTGCGGGCGCTGAACGAGGTCGAGGGGATCGGGCGCTACCGCATTTCGTCGATCGAACCGAATCTGCTAACCGACGAAATAATAGCCTTTTGCGCCGTGTCACCTAAATTCATGCATCACTTCCATATTCCGCTTCAGAGCGGTTCGGACCGGATACTCGGGCTGATGCGCCGCCGCTACACCACGGCGCGCTTCGCCGAGCGTATCGCGGCTGTCCGGCGGCTGATGCCCGACGCCTTTATCGGGATCGACGTGATCGTCGGGTTCCCGGGCGAGACCGATGCCGATTTCCGCACGACCTATGATTTTCTGGCGGGGCTGGAGCCCGCTTTCCTGCATATCTTTCCCTTTTCGGAGCGTCCCGGAACTCCGGCCGTCGATCTGCCCGGCAAGGTGCAGCCGTCGGTGGCTACGGCCCGTGTGGCCGAGCTGGAGGGCCTCTGCGACCGCCTGCACGGCGATTTCTGCGCCCGGGCCGTCGGAACGGAGGATACGGTGCTCTTCGAAAGCACGCGCCGCGGAGGCATGATGTTCGGATTTACGGGCAACTACCGGCGGGTGAAAGCCCCCTACGACGCTGCGAAAGTCAACACCCTCTGCCGCGTGAAACTCGGTGCGATGGACGATTCTCACGACCTGATGGGGGAAATCCGGGATTAATCACTATATTTGCAGAATATAGGATGCGGTTTTGCCGATAAGTTAATTTTGAATGCTATGACAGGTATGCGCAAACGGGTGACGGTCGGGTTTCTGAGCATCGTCTGCCTGCTGTTTTTTTCGGGGATGGTCTCGTTTCTCGAACTGAGCCGCCTGAGCCGCGATACGGGGGAGATTCTCAAGGCCAACAAACGCAACATCGAACTGGCCAAGGAGATGCTCGACGCGGCCCACGAGCAGAACATTGCGTTCATCAGACTCTCGGTCTTCGGCGACCGGTCGTGCGACAGCCTTTGCCGCACCAGTATGGAGCGGCTCGAAAACACGCTGCTGGTGGCTCAGAGCGAGGCCCTCGAAAAATCGTTCCTCGATTCGCTGGCCTTCGCCACGACCGAACTGCGGCTGCTGACGGACAATTTCCTCGCTTTCGGAGGGGCCGGAAGCGCCGCTGCCCGGACGGCGGCTCCGGTGGACGCGAACTGCGCCGATTCGCTCGGCAGCAGGTGGTACAGCGACGAGTACCAGGTGCTCTATGGCCGCCTGACCGCCGCCATCAAAAGCTACATGACCTCGACGCAGAGTTCGCTGGTGCCGCGTGCCGAGCAGATGAAGAAGAACGCCTACCGGGCCGTTACGCCGGTGCTGATCTCGGTGGCTGTAATGATCGCCATCGTGCTGATGCTCTTCTACTTCATGTCGCTCTACTGCGTGACGCCCATCGAACGGATGAACAAGGGGCTGGGCGACTGGCTCGCGTTCCGCGTGCCGTTCGCCGTCAAGGGCGATTTCAAGGACGAAGTGCTGGAACTCAAAGAGAAGATAGAGACGCTCATAAACCTTTCCAAACAGAATAAAGTCTGACGCCATGCGGGTAGATGTGGTCTTACGGTATGTGGGAGTCGTGATGCTCTTCATTGCGACGTTCATGCTGCTTTCGGCGGGAATTTCCTACCTCAGCGGCGTGGATTCGGCATTCTATCCCCTGCTTCTCTCCTCGCTGCTCACGGCCCTGCTGGGCGCTTTCCCGCTGATTTTCGTCGAGAAGCGCGAGCAGATCACCAACAAGGAGGGCTTCTGCATCGTCGTGGGGGCGTGGCTCGTGGCCTGCGTCGTGTCGATGTTCCCCTACCTGATCTGGGGCGGGGAGTTTTCGTTGGTCAATGCATGGTTCGAGAGCGTTTCGGGCCTCACGACCACCGGATCGACGATCCTGAACGATGTCGAGGCCCTGCCGCGCGGATTGCAGTTCTGGCGCATGTCCTCGACCTGGATCGGCGGTATGGGCGTGGTGATGTTCGCGCTGGTGATCCTGCCGTCGATGGGCCGCAGCAAGATGATGCTCTCCAACGTGGAGCTCTCGACGATGGCCAAGGACAACTACCGCTACCGGTCGCAGATCATCGTGCAGATTCTGCTGGTGGTCTACGTGGGGCTGACGATCCTTTCGACCGTGATGCTCAAAATGGCGGGCATGAACTGGTTCGACTCGCTGTGCCACGCCATGTCGGCCTGCGCCACGAGCGGATTTTCGACCAAGAACGCCAGCGTGGCCTATTTCAACAGCCCGATGATCGACACGATCCTGATCTTCACGATGGCCACGGCCGGTATCCATTTCGGACTGATCTACTCTACGGTGACCGGCAAGCGCAACAACATTTTCCGCTCGGAGGTGACGCGCTGGTACCTGGGGATGTTGCTGACCGGGGGTGTGCTGATCGCCGTGAGCCTCTATGCCGCGGACCTCTACCCCACGCTGACGGCGTCGTTCCGCTATGCGATGTTCCAGTTCGTGTCGGTGGTGACCACCACGGGATTCGCCACGGCCGACTCCAATACGTGGACCTCGTTCGCCGTCATCCTGCTGATCTTCGGGTCGATCGTCTGCTCCTGTGCGGGCTCCACGGCGGGCGGCGTCAAGGTCTCGCGCGTGGTGCTGCTCGTGAAGGGCGTGCGCCGCGATATGCGCCGTATCATGCACTCGCGCGAGGTGCGGCCCATCACGCTCGACGGCCAGCGCGTGAGCGAAGAGACGCTCTCGTCCGTGTCGGTATTCTTCTTCGCCTACATTGCGATTTTGCTCTTCGGCACGCTGGTCGTGTCGCTCGACGGGGTGGAGTTCACCGCGGCCTTCACCGCCTCGCTTACGGCCATCAGCAACGTCGGCCCCGGCCTCGGCCTTGTCGGCCCGACGTGCAACTTTGGCTTTCTCTCACCGCTCTCAAAGCTCGTGCTCTCGTTTACGATGCTCCTCGGGCGACTGGAGATCATGCCTCTGCTCGTGCTGTTCCTACCGTCCGTGTGGCGGAAAAAATAAATCTGTGCCAAAGCCGCTCCCACGGGTGCGGCTTTTCTCCGCAAATTTTGGGTGACAACCGTATACCTTTCTGCTATGCTGGACTCAGACAGGTATACAGCTGTATACCGAAAGGAGGGATGTCCCGTGTCCGGCAATCTGACCGACGCGGAGTGGAAGCTGATGCACCGTCTCTGGGAGCAGTCTCCGCAGACCATCACGCAGCTCACCGCCGCGCTTTCCGCCGAGACCGGCTGGGAGAAGCACACCGTCATCACCATGCTCACACGGCTGGAGGCCAAGGGCGCGGTGCGCCACGAGGCCGGCGGGCGCGCCAAGCAGTTCTATCCCGCCGTCGCGCAGAGCGACGCCGCCCGCACCGAGACCGAGAGCTTTCTCGGTAAGGTCTACGGCGGCAGCCTGGGACTGATGATGAGCGCCATGGTCGAGGGCCGCGCGCTCACACAGGAAGACATCGACGAGCTGACCGCCATTTTGGAGCAAGCGGGAGGGAACACGAAATGAAAGAGATCCTTTTGACTTCCTCGGCTTTGATCCTTGCGCTGCTGGCGCTGCGGCAGCTGTTCCGCCGCACCGTCTCGCGCCGGATGCAGTACGCGCTCTGGCTTCTGGTGCTCGTGCGGCTGCTCGTGCCGGTGAACGTCGGCACACTGGCGCACAACGTTCTCTCGGCTGCCGCGCCGGTGCAGACCGTTGTGGAGGAGCGGCTGGATACCCCCGTGCTGTACGTTCAGGACGGCACGGAGCGGCGCCCCGCACAGCTTTTGCCCGGCAAGGAGTCGCAGGGTGACCCGCAGTCTCCGCCGTCCGACGCAGCGCAGAGCGCCCCCGCCGACGAATATTCTATCGTGACACCGACCTACCGAACCGTCACGCTCGCCGAGGCGCTCACCTATGCTTGGTACGCCGGAATGGCCGGCGTGGGCGCGTGGTTCCTTTTCACCAACCTGCGCTTCGCCCGCGCGCTGCGCAAGGCGCGCACACCTTACCGCGTCGAGGGCTGCCGCTATCCGGTCTATCTCGTATCCGCGCTGCCCTCGCCGTGCCTGTTCGGTGTGCTGCGCCCCGCCGTTTACCTGAACGAAAAGGCGCTGCAAAGCCCCGACGCCCTGCGCTTCGTGCTCGCGCACGAGCAGACGCACGCGCGGCACCTTGACCCGCTGTGGTCGCTGCTGCGCGGCGTGTGCCTGACCGTCTACTGGTTCGACCCGCTCGTGTGGCTCGCGGCGGTGCTCTCGCGCGAGGACTGCGAGCTGGCCTGCGACGAGGGGACGCTCCGCGCGCTCGGCGCGGACGAGCGCGCCGCCTACGGCAAAACGCTGCTCACGCTCGTGCCCGTGTGCGACAAGCCGCAGAACCCGCTGCTCGGCGCGACAACCATGACCAGCGGCAAAAGGAGCCTCAAGGAGCGCATCACACGCATCGCGGAGAACCGGCAGGCCAAGGCCGCGGCGGTGTTCGCCGCCGCCGTGCTCGCGGCGCTCGTGTGCGCGGTGAGCTTCACCGGCGCGCCGGATACGACGCCCGAGGTCACGCAGGAATGGTACGACGCGGGCTTCACGACCGAGGACGCGCAGGCATGCAATCCCACCTGCCATGCGGATCTCTGAATCACAGGTGAGTGGCTCGCTGCCACCGGATAAATAGAACTGATGTGACAATAGAACGTTTCGTTTTGTTGTATCTATTTCTTCCTCTTCTAATAATTTTTTTACTGCTTCTTCATAGCTGTCTATTTTTTCTTCTTCGTATTTTTTCCGCAGATGCGACGGTTTGGTAAATGGCAGCAGATAAAAGCATACTTCCCCGGCAGGATCCGTCATCGTCACTTTTCGGATCTTTTCGTCTGCTTCCCGCGGCGGCAGACCGGCAATGAACACGCCCTCTTTTTCTAAGAGTTCCCGTGCAAATTCTAACCGCTCCCCACTGTCATGGTTTCCCGCAATGATAAGGAGCAATGCCTTTGGCAATGTTTCTTTTAACTCTGTTAA
>ENA-USUJ01003770-USUJ01003770.1-human-gut-metagenome-genome-assembly--contig:-NODE-3770-length-9906-cov-3.878319_pt1 | contig 9906 bp, 6 predicted proteins | sample MGYA00250061_ERZ773398 | MGnify/ENA primary metagenome ERZ773398 (study PRJEB29103, sample SAMN06111992) | human gut metagenome | biome: human gut; feature: ankylosing spondylitis patient; material...
ATATATTTCTTTTTTCAGACAGAAAACTGTTTCTGGATCAGAAAGAGTATAGAGAACGTTTCCAGAAGTTAAGGACGGAACTGAATATTTCGGATGATATGCCTCATAAAGTCAGAAATTTATCTGCCAAGGAAAAGGTTATTATAGAATTACTTAAAGCCTATGAGGAAAGAAAGAAAATTGTGATTCTGGATGAGATTACCAGCCTTTTATCAGAAAAGGATCTGGGAGAAGTGTTTTCTCTTATTGACAAAATGAAATCCCAGATGTCATTTCTGGTTACAGTAGGATTTGAAGATTTTATTATGGAATGGATGGAATCTATTGCAGTTGTTCAAAATGGAAGAACTACATTTGTATCTGGGATTTCTCAGTTAAACTGTAAGTTGAGTAAAGTTCTGAAAGCTCTGATATATGAAAATAAGGCAGAAACATTTGGAGCCTATGGGCAGAAAGTAATAAATGGGCAGAACAATGTATTAGAAGTAAGAGATGTAAGTACCTGTTATCTGAAGAATCTTAATTTTACATTGTGTTCCGGAGAGCTGCTTAAGATTTATTATTCAGATGAAAAAAGCAAGAGCAGTTTCTGGGAAATGTTTTCGGGAGAAGAGAGCATTGAAGAAGGACAGATTTATATTTCTGAGAAATTGTATAAGGTATCAAATATGAGCCAGGCAGTACGTGAGGGCGTAGGGTTTATAACAGAAGCACCGTATAGGAGCATGATCCTGGATAATATGAGTGCAACGGAAAATGTGAGTGTGCCGCTGCATGAAAAGGTAAGAGGATTCTGGTTTGCGAAAAAGTATACCAGAAGTGTAAGTGATTTCCTTCAGAACGATGAGTTGAATAAGAAGAAACTGAAAAATATTGGAAATGCAGAACTACAGAAGCTGGCCTATGAAAAATGGCTGGTGTATCAGCCAAAGATTGTGATCATTGAGAATCCATTTACAGATATGGATATTAATATGAGGGAAATTACAAGAAAGATGATCGGAGCATTGCAGAAAAGAGGAATCGGAGTAATTCTTCTTACTGCTAACTTTGCAATTATGAATAAAATCAAGGGAGAATCCATGTTTCTTAAGCACGGTGTGCTGACAAGAGAAGAAGAATGGTAAAACAAAAAAAGACGAATGTGCAATGATGATAAAAAATTTGGATAATTCGTCTTTTTTTTGTACAAAAATAAGAAACAAAAGAATGTCCCCCTTAATCCAAATATCAAAAGTTGAAAAAATAGGACCTCAAAGTTAATATGAGTATACAAAATAACAAACGCGTAAAATAAACTAATGGGAGGGTTTACAAATGAAGAAAAAGTTATTAAGTGTCTTAATGGCAGCAGTAATGGTAGCCGGTGTTGGCGGCGTAGGTGCAGCACAGGTAAAGGCTGATGATGAGAAGATTCTTGGCGCAGGTATTTATTCAGCTTCTGATAACTTCAACTCTTATATTGGAAAAGCGATTACAAATGCATGCGATGGAATCTTTAAAACAAACATCGAAGATGGACAGAATGACCAGTCCACACAGAACAATCAGGTTGATACAATGCTGGCTAAAGGCGCTTCTGCAGTTGCAGTTTCTGTATGTGATGTAACAGCAGCTCCGACACTGATCCAGAAATGTAAAGACGCAGGAAATGTTCCGATCATTTTCTTCAACAAAGAGATAACAGATTACGATGTAATTAATTCTTATGAAAATGCTTATCAGGTAACATCTACAGGTGGAGATTATGGTGCATCTATTCAGGCACAGATGGTAATCGACTACTGGAAAGAACATCCGGAAATGGATAAAAACGGTGATGGAAAATTACAGCTTGTATATCTGATGGGTGACCCGGGACATACAGCATCCCAGCCGAGATGTGATTATCTCAAGAGCACGATCGAAGATGCAGGAATTGAGATTGACCTTCTTGCAGAAGATACAGGAATGTGGGTAACAGCAACTGCAAAAGAAAAAATGGATGCATGGGTATCTAAATACGGTGACGAAATTGAATGCTGCGTAGCAGGAAACGATGCAATGGCACTTGGTGCTTTATCAGCAGTAGAAGCAGCCGGATTTAATACAGATGGAGAAGAAAGCAGCAAATACATTCCGATTTATGGAATTGATGCTCTTCCTGAAATTCTTTCCAAGATTGAAAGCGGTGAGATCACAGGTTCCGTATTACAGGATGCTAAGACTCAGGGACAGACAATTGTAAAAATGGCAGAGAACCTTACAAGTGGTAAAGACGCTGTGGATGGAATCGAAGGTGTAGAAGTGGAAGAAGAAGCAAAAGCTGTACGAGTTCCATATCAGGCAATCACCAAAGATAATCTTGATTTAGCAAAGTCAACTTATGAATAAAAAATAACTGATTTTACAGGCAGGCATTCGTTTTAAACGGATGCCTGTAATAAAAAAGAGGGAAAGGATTTTAAAATGGGAACAGAATATATATTGGAATTAAAGCATATTTCAAAATCGTTTCCTGGTGTAAAAGCACTTGACGATGTAACGTTATGTGTACGTCCTGGAACAGTGCATTCTCTTATGGGAGAAAATGGTGCAGGTAAATCCACATTAATGAAATGTCTGTTCGGTATTTATTCATTTGATGAGGGCGAAATCATTCTGGATGGCAAAAACATTAAATTTTCCAGCCCATCAGAAGCATTACAGAATCATGTATCCATGGTGCATCAGGAACTGAACCAGGTATTAAATCAGACAGTTATGGAAAATATGTGGCTTGGAAGATTTCCAATGAAGCATGGTCTGGTAGATGACCAGAAAATGTATGAAGACACAAAAGCGATTTTCGATGATTTGGATATTCAGGTAAATCCGAAGGTTAAGATAGGAACCCTGAAAGTTTCACAAAAACAGATGATAGAGATTGCAAAAGCAGTTTCGTATAACTCAAAAGTAATTGTAATGGATGAACCGACTTCATCGCTTACAGAGAAAGAAGTAGAGCATCTTTTTAAGATTATAGAAAAGCTTAAGAAAAAGAATACCAGTATTATTTATATATCACATAAAATGGAAGAAATTTTGCGTATTTCTGATGATGTAACAGTCATGAGAGATGGCAAGTGGATCGATACAAAACCTGCCAGTGAGTTGACCATTGATAAGATCATCAAAATGATGGTTGGACGAGAATTAAAAGACCGCTATCCGGAAAAGAAAGCCAAGATAGGTGATGTATTAATGGAAGTAAAAGACCTCGGTACATTAAATCCAGGATTTGAGGGCGTTAATTTTCAATTACATAAGGGAGAAATCCTTGGAATCGCCGGATTAGTAGGATCTAAGAGAACGGAAATCCTTGAAACATTATTTGGCATAAGAATGAAAGGCAAAGGTCAGATACTGGTAAAAGGAAAAGAAGTTCAGAACAGAAGTCCAAAAGAGGCAATGGCGAATGGATTTGCAATGCTGACAGAGGAACGAAGATCGGATGGTATTTTTGGAGGTTTGAGTGTTGGATTTAATATGACAATTTCCAATTTACCGAAATATCAGAAGACGGGACTTTTAAACGGAGAAAAAATGAAAGCAGATATTACCAAAATGATAAATGCCATGAAAGTAAAAACTCCGTCAATGAAGTCCAAGATCGCAAACCTTTCAGGAGGAAATCAGCAGAAAGTAATTCTGGGCAGATGGTTGCTGACAGATCCTGATATCCTGCTCTTGGATGAGCCTACCAGGGGTATTGACGTAGGTGCTAAATTTGAAATCTATCAGCTGATCAACCAGCTGGCTGAGCAAGGAAAAGGAATTATCGTAGTAAGCTCAGAAATGCCGGAACTGTTCGGAATTTCCGACAGGATTCTGGTTATGAGCAATGGACATCAATCAGCTATATTTGATTCAAAAGAAGTAGGACAGGTAGATGTTATGCAGGCAGCGGCCCGATTTATCTGATCTTTCAATACGAACTCAGGAGGGGATTCTGGTGAAAAATTCAAAGAACATTTCAATTAAAGAACTTATTGCTGAAAAAGCAATTTATCTGGTTTTTATTATCCTGTTAGTTGCAATTGTGGTAGTAGAACCAAGATTCTTATCATTCAATAACTTTAAAAATATTTTTGCGCAGTCATCAACTAAGATTATTATTGCATTAGCAGCCGGAATGGTACTGGTAGTGCAGGGCGTTGACCTTTCCACAGGACGTATGATCGGTCTGGCAGCAGTTATCTTCGCATCTTTAGTTCAGAATCCGGACTATGCATACAGAATGTATCCGAATTTAAAAGAGCTTCCGCTGATCGTTCCATTATTACTGGTACTGGCAATCTGTCTTGTACTTGGTGGAATATCCGGTGTGCTTGTTGCAGTATTTAAAGTACCGCCGTTTATCGCAACGCTTGGTATGCAGTTGATCTTATATGGTGCATCTTCTATTTATTTTGACCGTCCGCCATATGGTGCACAGCCAATTGGTGGTATTGATTCAAAAGTAACTCAGATTGCAATTGGTTCCATTGGAATCGGAGATTTCCAGATTCCGTATCTGATCATCATTGCCGCAGCAGTATGTGTAGTTATGTGGATCGTATGGAATAAAACAAAATTTGGTAAATATATGTTTGCAGTAGGTGGTAACCCGGAAGCTGCAAAAGTATCCGGTGTAAATGTTATAAAGACACAGATTATGGTTTACGCAATTGCAGGTATGATGTATGCATTTGCAGCAGCCCTGGAAGTAGGACGTATCGGAAGTGCTTCCAATACAACCGGTAACGGATATGAAATGGATGCAGTTGCTGCCTGCGTAATCGGCGGTGTATCTCTTTCAGGTGGTGTTGGTAGTGTAGGCGGTATCGTAATTGGTGTTCTGATGTTCACAGTTATCAATTATGGCCTTGCATTCATCGGTGTAAACATGTACTGGCAGTATATCGTAAAAGGTCTGATCATTCTTCTTGCTGTTATTATTGACATGAGAAAATATGCAAAGAGAAAATAAAAATAAACATCAGACAAGTGCAATTATGAAAGGAGAAGTAAAGGATGAGGGATGTAGTAAAAAGAACAAAACTGACAGAAAATTGTTCAAAAAAAACAATAAAGAAATATGTAGATGAAGTGATCCAGGAACTCACACTGGATGAGAAGATCGGTGTAATGTCAGGCCAGGTTACAGAGAAGAAATTACTGGATGATCTGTTCCTGATCGAACACTATAATGTAAATCCATATCCGACAAAGGCAGTAGAACGTCTGGGAATTCCGAATATCCGTTTCGTAGACGGACCAAGAGGTGTTGTTGCCGGATCTGCCACCTGCTTTCCTGTTTCTATGGCAAGAGGTGCCAGCTTTGACCGTGATTTGGAAGAGAAGATTGGAGAAGTGATCGGTGCAGAGGTTCGTGCAGTGGGCGGAAACTATTACGGCGGTGTGTGCATCAATCTTCCAAGAAATCCACGCTGGGGCCGTGCGCAGGAGTGCTACGGAGAAGATACCTATCATCTGGGAGAAATGGGGGCAGCTCTGACGAGAGGTGTTCAGAGCCAGAATGTTATGGCGTGCATTAAACATTTCGCAATGAACAGTATTGAAAATGCGAGATTTAAAGCTGATGTGCATGCAGATAAGAGAACACTTTTTGAAGTATATCTTCCTCACTTCAAGAGATGTATTGAAGAAGGCGCGGCTTCTGTAATGGGAGCATACAATAAAGTTTATGGAGAACAGGCATCTGAGAGTAAATATCTGTTAAAAGATATCCTCAGAGATAAATGGGGATTCGAGGGATTTACTTTATCTGATTTCCTCTGGGCTGTAAAAGATGGTCCAAAGGCAGTAAAGAGTGGAATGAATGTTGAAATGCCATGTATCTGTCATTATGCAGAACAGATCCCTAAAGCAATTGAAGACGGAACTCTTGCTATGGAAGATGTAGATGAAGCAGTTGGTTACATTCTTCGTACTGTACTCTATTATGAGACAAGAAAAGATCCGCAGGAATATACAGAAGATATTCTTGCATGCCCGGAACATATAGCAGTAGCAAAGAGAGCAGCAGAAGAATCGATGGTACTTCTGAAGAATGAAAATCATGTACTTCCGCTTGATAAAGAGAAAACAGAGAAGATCGTAGTTCTTGGAGTACTGGGAGATACAGAAAATATCGGTGACCATGGTTCCAGTAAGGTTCATCCATATTATACAGTTACGCCATTTAAAGGCCTGATGAAAAAAATGCCGAAAGCACAGATCCTTTATAATGACGGAAGTGATCTGGAACGTGCAAAAGAACTTGCAGCAGATGCTGATGCAGTAGTGATCGTTGCCGGTTATATCCATAGCGATGAAGGAGAATATCTGGCTGATAGAAGTGATATTGCCGGAATGGGCGGAGACAGAGCAAGCATGAGACTTCATCAGAGAGATATCGATCTGATTCATGGTGTAAAGGGTGTGAATCCGAATACTGTCGTTTCCATTATCGGAAGCAGTGCGATCCTGATCGATGAGTGGGAAAAAGATGTTCCTGCAATTATCTTCTCCTTCTACAGTGGAATGGAAGGCGGGAATGTACTGGCAGATATTCTGTTCGGTGATGTTTGCCCAAGCGGTAAACTTCCATATACAGTAGCACTTTCCGAAGACAGCTATCCTGATTTTGATCCTGACTGCACATATGCAGAGTATGAATACTATCATGGCTACTGCAAGATGGATAAAGAAAACATTCCTGTTCTGTATCCGTTTGGCTATGGTTTATCCTATACAACATTTGACATCAGCGAGCCGACAGTTGAAGTATTTGATAAAACAGCAAAGATTTCTGTTAATGTAAAGAATACAGGAGATGTAAAAGGCGCAGAAGTTGTACAGCTTTATATCGGATGTGAGGGAAGTGCTGTAGATCGTCCGGTTAAAATCTTGAAAGATTTCGCAAGAGTAGAATTAATGCCGGGAGAAGAAAAGAAAGTTTCTCTTCAGGTAAGTTCGAAGGATATGGCTTATTATTCAGAAGAAAAAGATGATTTTGTAGAAGAGGATATTACATATATTGCATATACAGGTGATTGCAGCTGTAAAGAAGCATTAAAATCCGTGAAATTTGAATTTGGAAAATAACAGGGAGAAAATACTATGAGAATTGGTGCGGATTATTATCCAGAACATTGGGAAAAAGAGCGTTGGAAAACAGATGCAGAGATGATGGTCAAAGCAAATATCAAAGTAATCAGAATTGGTGAATTTGCATGGAGCCTTTATGAGCCTGAAGAAGGAAAATACGAATTTGACTGGATGGATGAGGCACTGGATTTTTTTGGAAAGTACGGAATCAAGGTAGTAATGTGTACACCTTCAGCTACCCCTCCTAAATGGATGATAGATAAGTATCCAGATATTCTTCAGAATGATATTCATGGAAATCCGAAGCTCTTCGGAACAAGAAAACATTATTGCTTTAACAGTGAGACATACAGAGAAAAAACAAAAAAATTAAATACCCTTATTGCAAAGAGATATGCAAAACATCCTGCAATTGAAGCATGGCAGGTAGATAATGAACTGGGATGGTCAAATACAACCAGATGTTACTGTAAATCCTGCGAAAATCGTTTTCGTAACTGGCTGAAAGAGAAATATGGTACCATTGATAATCTGAATAAAACATATGGAACTACTTTCTGGAGTCAGATATACAGAAGCTTCGATGAACTGATCATCCCGAAGGCAGGAGCCTGCTATGATACCTGCCATGACACACAGGGACAGAATCCTGCACTGTTGTTAGATTATTATCGTTTCTGCAGCGATTCCGTAATTGATTTTACAAAAGAATCTGTAAAGACGATCAGAGAATATTCTGATCTTCCGATAACCAGTAATCTTCTGGATGCTGCAATTAATTCAGGAACAGGAATCGACTACTTTAAGTTATCCAAAGAATTTGACTTCGTAACATGGGATAATTACATTGAATTCCAGTGGGGAAAAGCAAAACCGGAAACAGTATCAAGAGACCATGCATTACTAAGAAGTTATAAAAAGAAACCATTCTGGGTTATGGAACAGCAGTCCGGTCCCTGTGGATGGAGCAAGATGGGTCCGACACCAACACCTGGAAAACTCCGTCTGTGGACATATCAGTCTGTAGCAAATGGAGCTGATACAGTTGTATACTTCCGCTGGAGAGCATGTCCGTTTGGAACAGAAGAGCTCTGGCATGGTATTTTGAATCATGATGGAAAACCAAACAGAAGATATGCTGAGATTTCCCAGGTGGGAGCAGAAATGGAAGAATTAAGTAAGAGCTATCAGGCACTGATGCCGAGAGCACGTGTTGCGATCATTAAATCCTTTGACAGTGAATGGAGCCAGTCCATCCATCGTCAGGTAGAAGGATTATACTATGATTCCTTATTGCTTGATTATTACCGCCCATTCTGGAATATGGGAATTCCGGTAGATTTCGTGACAGCAGAAGAAGAATTAGATGGATATGATCTTGTTCTTGCACCAATGCTGATGATGGTATCAGATGAAGGAAAGAAGAACATTGAGTCTTATGCACAGGCAGGTGGAAAAATTCTGTTCTCATTCAGAAGTGGAATCAAAGATATGTACAATAACATGCTTACAGAAACTGTACCAGGTGTATTTGCAGACCTGGCAGGTGTAGAAGTTGAAGATTATGATCCGCTTCTTGAGAAAACAACAGCTGCATCCGGTGTATTTGGCAACGGAACTGCACATATGTGGTGTGATATAGTGAAACCGGTTACTGCAAAAATACTTGGCAGATATACTTCTGATTTCTATGCAGGTGAAGCATGCATGACTGTAAATCAGACAGGAAAAGGTGAGGTATATTACCTTGGCTGCGATCTGGATGAAAAAGCCATGAAAATGTTGGCTGTTTATCTGGGAAGAAAAGCAGGGATTGATATGGATTTATATAAAGTTGATGGTGTAGAAGTTGTAGATGCTACAGATGGAACAAATGATGCATTGTTTATTTTGAACTATAATGACCATTCAGTTATAGTTTCAATGGAGCAGTCATATGAGAATATGATCACACATGAAACAGTGGAGAATGTTGTTGAATTAAAACCATATGATGTTGCAATTTTAAAAGAAGCAAATTAAAAAAAAATAATGAAGGGGAGCTGCTGTGAAGCAGGCAGTTCTAGAGCAGGGTGAGCAATTCATTTAGAATTACTCGCCCTGTTTATGTTATAGAAAAAAAGAAAAATAAAATCAGAAAAAACAGTTGATTTTTAAAAGCGATGGTAATATAATCATTTTAACAAATCGATTGGTATAACCAATATAAGAAGAGGTAATACTATAAGGAGGGGCTTTGCAGTTATGGGATATGTAAAATGGAGTTATGACACATTAAATACTTTTTGCCACGACGTATTTCGTAAATTTGGTTTTAATGAAGAAGAGACGAATATCATCAAGGATGTTTTGCTTACCGCAGATCTGTATGGGATTGAAAGCCATGGAATGCAGAGAATGGTAAGATATGATAAAGGAATTGAGAAGGGAACCATCCATCCGGATGCGAAACCTGAGGTCGTATTTGAGACACCTGTATCAGCAGTGATCGACGGACATGATGGTATGGGACAGCTGATCAGTCATTTTGCAATGGAGAAAGCAATTGAGAAAGCGAAAAAAACAGGAGTTGGTTTTGTTTCAGTAAGAAATTCCAATCATTTTGGTATTGCAGGATATTATGCGGAAATGGCTTCTAAACAGGGGCTGCTTGGAATGGCATGCACGAACTCAGAAGCGATCATGGTACCTACCTTTGGACGAAAAGCAATGCTTGGCGCAACCATCGCGGCGAACGGCCAGGTGGCAAACGCCTTCACCGTCTCCTATGCCGCACTCCGTTACAACAAATAA
>ENA-USUJ01003777-USUJ01003777.1-human-gut-metagenome-genome-assembly--contig:-NODE-3777-length-9885-cov-36.843903_pt1 | contig 9885 bp, 8 predicted proteins | sample MGYA00250061_ERZ773398 | MGnify/ENA primary metagenome ERZ773398 (study PRJEB29103, sample SAMN06111992) | human gut metagenome | biome: human gut; feature: ankylosing spondylitis patient; material...
CGTGCACCTGGAGAAGGACGAGACGAAGCGCGTCACGATTCCCTTCGACGGCTATACGTTCCGCTACTTTAACGTCCGCACGAACCGCTTCGAGGTGGAGGGCGGCGAATATGAGCTGCTGATTGGCGCATCCTGCCGCGACATCCGCCTGACGGCAAAGCATACCGAGCAGGGGACGAACGCGCCCAATCCGTATGCTCAGCTGGCGGTGCAGAGCTACCGCACGGCGCGCGTGACGGACGTGAGCGACGCGGAGTTCGCGGCGCTGCTGGGCCACGCGATTCCGCCGCATCTCTGGGACAAGACGCAGCCGCTGACGCTCAACGACACGGTGACGCAGCTCAGCTACGCCAAGAACCCGCTGGCGCGGCTGATCTACCGGATTCTCACGCGCATGAAGAACAAGGCGACTGCCGCCGGCAAGCCGGATTTGAACCTGCTGTTTATCTACAACATCCCGTTCCGCGGCATGGCGAAGATGATGAACGGCATGGTGTCGATGGCAATGGCGGAGGATATGCTGCTGATGGTCAATGGACATTTCTTCCGCGGGTGCGGACGGCTGATCCACCACTTCTGCCACCGCCCGAAACTGAATTTGAACCCGGATAAAAAGAAGAAGTAATTGCGAAAAAGCAATTATATATAGGAAGCAACTCACAACAAGGAAAGGAAGCATGTCCCCCATGAAACAATCCTTCTGGCAGTCCCCCCTGACACGCTCCAGCGTCCCGAAGGACAAGGTGACAACCCCCGAAACCCTGCTCGGCTACCTGATTGGCCCGTTCGGCGCGCTGCTGTCCTCCGGCATCTTCACCAGTTACCTTCAGGTTTATCTCGGCAAGGCGCTGGAATTGAGCAGCGCCTACCTGTCCATCCTCCAGCTGGTTTCCACCTTCCTGATTGTGGCGGCGAACCTCATCGTCGGTCAGCTGATTGAACGCACGCGCACCATGGCGGGCAAGGCGCGCCCGTGGCTGCTGCTCTCCGCGCTGACGCTTTCCGTTGCCAGCGTGCTGATGTTCATCATGCCCTTTGAAGGCACGGCGCGCTATGTGTGGATTGCCATTGCCTACAACCTCTACTACGCCGTCGCGTACCCGATTTACAACACCGCGAACGCGACGATGGTTCCCGTGTCCACCCGTGACAGCGAGAAGCGCAGCGTCTTGGCGTCAATGAGCAACTTCGCGGGTCTGGGCGTGATGGGCGCAGGCTCGATGGTCTTCCCGGTGCTGATGACGATGTTCCTCTCCACCACGAATGAGGCGGGCGAAACGGTTTACACCGGCTTCGGCACGCAGTGGTTCGTCATCATGCTGGCGGTCGCTATCTTCACGGCGCTGACCGTCATCCTCCAGTTCAAGTTCACCCGTGAGCGCGTGACCGAAGAGCTGATGGAAAGCAACACGAAGGAAGAAAAGAAGCAGAGCGTCTCCATGGGGCAGCAGCTGAAGGCCGTCACCAGCGAAAAGTGGTGGTGGGTCATCATCGTGTTCTACCTGCTGTTCCAGTGGGCGGGCGCGGTGAAAAACGGCTCGATGGCGTACTTCTGCTCCGATGTGCTTGGCGCGGACTGGTACATGTCCATCCTGTCCATCCTTGGCGCGGTGCCGATGGCGATTGCGGCGGCGTTCGTGGTGCCGCTGGCGAACAAGTTCTCCAAGCAGAAGCTGACGCTGGCGGGTCTGGCGCTGGGCGTTGTCGGCGGCGTGATTGCGGGGCTGGGCGGCAATAATCTCGTGGTGGTCGGCATCGGCATCGCGCTCAAGTGCCTCGGCTCCTCCCCGGCGTGCTACCTGATTCTGGCGATGCTGGCGGACGTTATCGACCATGTGGAGTACAAGCACGGCATCCGCACCGACGGCCTGACGATGAGCATCTACTCCTCCCTGATGGTCGCGGCGACCCCCATCGGCGGCGCGATTATTCAGGCGCTCAACGGCATGCTGGATGCGGGCACGGCGGCGTCGGTCAACTACATCTGGATTGAAACGATTGCTTATGCGGTTTGCGCGGTGCTGATGATTTTCTTCGGCGTGGAGCGCAATCTGAAGGCGGAGCAGCAGGAAATTGCCAATCGCGTGTCGAAATAAGACAGTAGATTGGTGAAAAGGGCAGCGCCTGCAAGGGACGGCGGCATCCTCACCGATGCACGACCTTGCAAGCGCTGCTCTTTCTATATAGAAAGGATGAAACCAATGAAAATCTTGTCGATTGCCATTCCTTGCTATAATTCACAGGATTATATGCGCCATGCCATTGAAACGCTGCTTGCCGGCGGCGAGGACGTGGAAATCCTCGTCGTCAACGACGGCTCAAAGGACAAAACCGCGGATATTGCGGCGGAATATCAGCAGAAGTACCCGACCATCGTTCGCGCCATCAACAAGGAGAACGGCGGTCATGGCGATGCGGTGATGACCGGCCTCAAAAACGCGACCGGACTGTACTTCAAGGTCGTCGATTCGGACGACTGGGTGGACGAAGCGTGCCTGAAGCGCGTGCTGGCGCAATTGCGCGCGTTCACGGAACAGAAGGAAGAAATTGACATGCTGATTTGCAACTACGTCTACGACAAAGTAGGCGTGAAGCACAAGCACGTCATGCAGTACCGCCACGCCGTGCCGCAAAACCGCGTGTTCGACTGGAATGAAACGCGCTTCAAAATCGGCGAATATCTGCTGATGCACTCGGTCATCTACCGCACGGCGCTGCTGAACAAGTGCGGGCTGAACCTGCCGAAGCACACGTTCTATGTGGATGAACTCTACGTTTATCAGCCGCTGCCGATGGTAAAGAAAATGTACTATATGGATGAAAACCTGTACCACTACTTCATTGGGCGTGAAGACCAGTCCGTGCAGGAGAATGTGATGATCCGCCGCATTGATCAGGCGCTGCTGGTCAACCGGATGCTGGTGACGGAGGTGGATTTGAGCAAGGTGACGAACAAGCGCAAGCAGGCGTACATGCGGCGCTATCTGGAAATTGTGACGACGGTTTCGTCGATTCTGCTGCTCAAGAGCGGTACGGCGGAGAATAAGCAGAAGAAGGACGACCTGTGGAAGTTCATTCGCGAAGAGAACCCGTATGTTTACAAGAAGCTGCGCCACGGGCTGATGGGGCATGTGCTGCACCTGCCCGGAAAAGGCGGGCGGCGGATTGCGCTGGCGGGGTATAAGGTGACGCGGAAAATTTATGGGTTTAACTGATTGTTAATGAACAATGGCGGGGGAACGACCTCATCCGCCGCTGCGTGCAGACTGCAATCCAGCAACGCCAAAATCAGGAAAGAAAGCAAAGCCGGGGTATCGGCGAATCGCGAATTACCTGAAAGTATCATCCCACAAGGAGAATGAGAATATGAAGTATGATTATCTCGTCGTCGGCGCGGGGCTGTTCGGCGCGGCGTTCGCGCAGATGGCGAAGGAAAAGGGCAAGCGCGTGCTTGTAATCGACAAGCGGAGCCACATCGCGGGCAACATCTACACCGAGGACGTCGGCGGCATTGCCGTCCACCGCTACGGCGCGCACATCTTCCACACCGACGACGAGGAGGTTTGGCAGTACGCCAACCGCTTCGCCACGTTCAACCGCTTCACAAACGCGCCGCTGGCAAAATACCAAGATTGCTTGTACCACATGCCGTTCAACATGAACACGTTTTACGCCATGTGGGGCGTGACGAAGCCGAATGAGGCGCGCGAAATCATTGAGCGGCAGCGCAGGGAAATCACGGGCGAACCGCAGAATCTGGAAGAACAGGCGATTTCACTCGTTGGGCGCGACATCTACGAAGCCCTCGTGCGCGGATACAGCGAGAAGCAGTGGGGGCGCCCCTGCCGCGAGCTGCCCGCCTTCATCATCCGCCGTCTGCCCGTGCGCTTCACCTATGACAACAACTACTTCAACGACCGCTACCAGGGCATCCCGGACGCGGGCTACACGGCGATGGTGGCGAAGATGCTGGATGGCATCGAAGTGCGCCTGAATGTCGATTTCCTCCAGCATCGGGCGGAACTGACGGAAATTGCGGACAAAATTGTCTACACCGGACCGATTGACCAGTATTACGACCAGTGCTTCGGCGCGCTGAATTACCGTTCCCTGCGGTTTGAGACGCAGGATTTGCCGGTGCAGGACTATCAAGGCAACGCCGTCATCAACGACACGAACGCCGACGTGCCCTACACGCGCGTGATTGAGCACAAGCATTTCGCCTATGGTCAGGCGGATGTGCTGAATCTGCCGCACACGGTGGTGACATACGAATATCCGGCGGACTGGAAGCAGGGCGACGAGCCGTACTATCCGGTGAACGACGCGAAGAACGGCGCGCTGTACGAGCAGTATCGGCAGAAAGCGGCGGGGGAGCGGAACGTCATTTTCGGCGGCCGGCTGGGGCAGTACCGCTATCTGGACATGGACGACACGCTGCGCGCCGCCATCGACTGCGCCCGGAAGGAACTGCAATAAGGGGGAGTAACGGTGCGGCTTGCCATCGTGGAGGACGACGACAAGGTGCGGCAGCAGCTGCAAACCTATGTGCTGCAATATTTTCAGGGACGCGAGAACGACGTGGATATCCGCCTGTTTGCCGACGGCGATGAGATACTGGAAGACTACGCGGCGGACTACGACCTGATTTTCCTCGACATCCAAATGAAGCGCCTGGACGGCTTGGCGACGGCGGAACGCATCCGCGAACGTGACGAGGACGTGTATCTGGTGTTTATCACGAATTTGGCGAATTATGCCATCCGCGGTTACGCCGTCCACGCGCTGGACTTCATCCTCAAACCGGTGAATTTCCTCATGCTGCGGCAGGTGCTGATGAGCGTGGAGCGCCTGCTTGACCAGAAGCCGAAACGCTACATCACCCTGCCGACGGACACGGGGCTGACCCGCCTTGATGTGAGCCAAATAACCTACGTCGAGACGGACGGCCACGCCGTGAGCATCTACACGGAGAAGGGGGTGTATCGCCTGCGACAGAGTATGCGCGGGATGGAGGAGCTGCTTGGCAAATACGGATTTTTCCGCTGCAACAGCTGCTATTTGGTGAATCTGCGGCATGTGGAGCGCGTGGAGAATGGCGGCGCCATCGTCGGCGGGCAGGCGCTAACCATCTCACGCCCGCGCCATAAGGCGTTCATGGAGGCGTTGACGAAATATCTGGGAGGAGCGAAAGTCTAAATGGCAGCGTTCCTCGAAGTCGGATTCTTCCCGCGTATCCATACGGCGATTGCCGAATGGCTGGCGTGTATGCTCTTCATCCTGCCGCAGAAAAAGCGCTTCGGCGAAAGTAGCTGGCAGCAAATTGGCTGCTGCATTGGCTTTCTGGCGCTGCTGCTGGGGCTGAACTTGCTGAATCAGGAGCAGAGCGGGCTGACATGGATGCTGCTGATGGCGGCGTGCATGGGTACAATGCTGGCAATGATTGTCTGCTGCTGCAAGCTGAAGCTGATGAAAGCAGGTTACATTTGGGCGCACGCCTTCATCACGGCGGAGTTCGCCGCGTCGCTGGAGTGGCAAATTAACTATTATCTGCTGATGGCGGATTCGGTGGATTCGCGGGGCACTTGGCTGGTGATGGCGGGGACGTACATCATCGTGTTTTCCGCGATTTACCTGCTGAACCAGAAGCATCATATCCTGCGCAGCGGCACAAGCGTCACGCGGCAGGAGCTTATCAGCGGCAGCGCGATTGCCCTTGCGGCGTTTTGCCTGAGTAATTTCAACTTTGCGTTTACGAACAACGTATTTACTGAAACACTGGGGACAGGCATCATCTATTCCCGCACACTGGTGGATTTCGGCGGCGTCATCATGCTGTTCGCGTATGACATGGCGCGGTCGGAGCTGTACCTCAGCCACGAGCTGGAAGCGATGGAGAATCTGCTGAATCGGCAGTATGAGCAGTACCGGCAGTTCGATGCGAACAACAAGGCGATGCACCAGATTTACCACGACCTGAAGCACCAAATCGACTTCATCCGCAACGAAAAAAGCGCCAGCAAGCGCGAATCGTATCTGGCGGAGATGGAAAAAGTGGTCACGCTGCGCGATGCGGAGATGAACACGGGCAACGCGATTCTGGACACGGTTTTAACGAGCAAGAGCCTGCGCTGCGCCGAGGAAGGCATCGTGATGACGTGCTTTGCCGACGCGCACGACATGGGCTTCATCGACATGATGGATATTTGCTCCATTTTCGGCAACGCGATTGATAACGCCATCGAGTGCGTGGAGAAAATTGCCGACCAGAACATGCGGCTGATTAAGCTGACCGTGCGCACGCAGAACCGATTTTTGCTGATTCGCGTGGAGAACTGCACAGATAAGGCAATTGACCTGAACGGCGGTCAGCCCGCGACGACGAAAGAAAACAAGGAGAGCCACGGCTACGGCATCAAGAGCATCCGCAAAGCCGCGGAGAAATACGGCGGCTGCATGACGCTGGAACAGCAGGACGGCTGGTTTATCATGACGGTGCTGATTCCGCTGGCGGAGGAGAATAAGTGAATCAAAAAACCCGGCTGGTCAAGCGGCGCAATTCCGCTTCCAGCCGGGGATTTTTTATGGTTCTTCACGGAAAGTTGGGGGAGCAAACAAGAGCTTAGGCGAAGCGCCAAAAAGCTGCACGCGGAAGGGGCATGAAAGCGCGACCAACTCAATCGCGCGAAGGGGTCAAGGGGAAAATTTCCCCTTGCAGGGTCAAGGGACAGCGTCCCTTGTGGGGGTTGGGGCAACGCCCCAACTGTTTCGCGGGCGCTCAATTCAAAGGGAACAGTCAACAAAGGCGCAGGCAGCGAAGCGTCCCTGCCAGTAACTTTGCGCGTCCGCAGACGCGCCCCCAAGCTGCTCTTCCCCCCAAGATTCTGTGATGAACCCATTTTATGCACTTAGTCGAGGTCAATCCGCTCATATTCGCGCGAACCGAAGCCAAGCTCCGCCGCACATTCGATGGTGTAGATGCCGTGGCGGCTCTCGATGCGCTCCAGCATGTGCTTCTGCCCCGGGTCGTCCGTCGCGGCGTACACCATGTCCACGCAGGCTTGGTCGATGGCAATCGGGTCGAGCGATGCCATGATGCCAATGTCCGCCATGCAGGGGTTTTCCGCCACTGCGCAGCAGTCGCAGTCCACAGACAGGTTCTTCATCACGTTGATGTAAACAGCCTTGCCAGCGAAGCGCTTGGCGACGGAGGAAGCCGCGTCCGCCATTGACGCAAGGAAGCTGTCGTGATCCGCACCGAAGCCGACTTTCGCGTCGCCCGCGCCGTGGATGTACGCCTTGCCGTAGGAGGATGCCACGCCGATGGACAGCTGCTTGAGCGCACCGCCGAAGCCGCCCATCGGGTGCCCCTTGAAGTGGCTCAGCACGAGAAGAGAGTCATAGCGCGTCAGGTGCTTGCCGACGTAGTTCTTCTGGATGACCTTGCCATTGGGGATGAGCAGCTGCAAATCAGGCGCTTCCTCGTCCATAATGTCCACGGTGAAGGCATCCGACCAGCCGTGGTCGCGCATGGTCTGCCAGTGGGCGGCGGTGGTGTTGCGGCTGCCCGGATACGCCGTGTTGCACTCGACGACCGTGCCGTGCACATGCTCGATCATCGGCCGCCAAAATTCGGGGGGCAGGAAGTTCTGGTTGCCCTTTTCGCCGGAATGCAGCTTCACGGCGACGTTCCCCGACAGTTCCAGACCACAGGCTTCGTAGAGCTTCAGCACGTTTTCGGGCGTGATATTGCGCGTAAAATAAACCTTCGATGCCATAAAACATTCCTCCTATTACCTATTTATGTGGATGTTACGCCTCGTAAGCGCGCTTGCTGAGTTCGTCGGAGACGTGCCCGGCAAGAATATCCACGATGCGGGCGTTTTTGCCGCCGCCCGCGACGATGATATCCGCAAATTCCACATAATTGGCAATATACTGGCTGAACATAGGGCGAACCGTCGCGCGGTACTGGTCGGAGATGCTGTCAATGCTGCGTCCGCGTTCCAGAATGTCGCGCTCGATGCGGCGGAGCAGGCAGATATCCGCGTCCACCTTCATGTACAGCTTCAGAAACATCAGCTTCATCAGCCGCGGGTCAAAGAAGCAGTGGATGCCCTCCAGAATCACCACATCGTGCGGGTAAATCAGCTCATCGGTGTCCGCGCGGCGGTGCTGCGTGTAGTCGTACGCCTTGCGGGTGATGGGCTGACCGCTGATGAGCGTGTTCATGTCGTGCAGCAGCAAATCGTGGTCAAAAATGCCCGGCTCGTCGTAATTGAGCTTTGCGCGCTCGGCAAAGGACAAATCCGGATGGTCGCGGTAGTAGCAATCCTGCTGGATGACCAGACAGCGGTCGCCCAGCCGGTTCGCCAGCGCGTCCGCCAAGGTGGATTTTCCGCTGCCGCTTGCGCCGCAGATGCCAATCAGAATCATCGTTCTGCCTCCCCATGTATTTCCCTCCAAAAGAGTACACCGAAAACGCCGCGCTGTCAAGGGGAACAGCAAAAAAAGCCGGAAAGTTTCGGCAATTCGGCGGAATGTGGCGAATTCTGACAGTGACAAAGCCGCACGCATCATGCTATCATGGCGGAGCGAAAGGAAGTGAACCGCGGTGAGCAAGCAAATGCCGCGCACGAAAGAGACGAAGGGGAGGCTGCTCAGCCGGGTGATGCTGACGGTGCTGTCCGCCGCCATCATCGCGGCAAGCATCTTTATCCCGGCGGCGCGGGCGGAAAATCCCCCGATGACCGTTGTGTATGCGCTCGACAGCGCGAATTTGACATTCCGCGATTCGGACGCGGCGAACATCGACCAAATCAACTACGCCTTCGCCCTCATTCGGGACGGCGAGGCGGTCGGCAGCCATTGGGCGGCGATTGACCGCGTTCGCGCGTATCTGCGCAAGCACCCGCACATCCGCGGGGTGATGGCGGTCGGCGGCTGGGGCGCGGAGGGCTTCTCTGACGCCTGCGCGACGGCGGATGGACGCGCGCGGCTGGCGGACAGCATCCTCCGCCTGATGGACGAAAACGGCTTCCGCGGCGTGGATATTGACTGGGAGTACCCCGGCACGTCGGCGGGGGGCATCAAGAGCCGCGCGGAGGATGTAGAAAACTGGTACGCGCTGCTGACCCTCCTGCGCGACGGGCTTGACAAGCGAACCGCCGAGACCGGGCAGAAACACACGCTGTCCGTCGCTGTCGGAGCGGGGGATAGCCTGCTGAAGCCGATTGACCCGGCACGGCTGAACGCGCTTGCGGATCAAGTGGTGGTGATGGCGTACGACCTGTGCGGCTTTGAACGCGAGACGGGGCATCACGCGGCGCTGTATCCGGATGACAATACCCGGCAGTCCGGCGCGCGGGCGGTGCGCACGCTGACGCAGGGCGGCTTGTCGGCGGATAAAATCCTGCTGGGGATTCCGGCGTATGGGCGGATGTGGCGGCAGGTGAGCGGGAGCGCGGTGACGCAGACGGCGGGCATCAGCGGCACGAAGGTGCTGAATTTTCCGGATTTGCTGGCGCTGGAATCGCAAGGGTACACGCGGTATTATGACGGCGCGGCGAAGGCGGCGTACTGGGTCGGCGGCGAGAATTTCGTCAGCGGCGAGGATGAACAGTCGATTCGCGACAAGGCGCAATGGGCGGTGCAGCAGGGCTTGCAGGGCGCTGCGGTGTGGTCGTACGGGCAGGATGATTCGGGCAAGCTGCTGGCGTGGGTGAAGGATGCACTGTCACAATAATTGTGGTTCTTCACGGAAAGTTTGGGGAGCAAACAAGGGCTTAGGCGAAGCACCAAATAGCTGCACGCGGAAGGAGTATGAAAGCGCGACCAACTCAATCGCGAAAAGGGGTCAAGGGGCAATTGCCCCTTGCAGGGTCA